>Ga0164292_10000639_pt1 | contig 27677 bp, 26 predicted proteins | sample GEODES117metaG_FD_111486 | JGI IMG/M metagenome (GOLD analysis project Ga0164292, IMG submission 111486) | Eutrophic lake water microbial communities from Lake Mendota, Wisconsin, USA - GEODES117 metaG | ecosystem: Environmental > Aquatic > Freshwater > Lake | place: USA: Lake Mendota...
GCCAGCAAACTGCCACAAATCTTCTTCGTCAACTGGTTCCGCCGCGACGAAGACGGCCGCTTCATGTGGCCTGGCTATGGCGAAAACAGCCGTGTTCTCAAATGGGTATTCGAACGCCTCAACGGCACCGCCCAAGCCGACAAAACCGCCATCGGTTACCTGCCAAGTGCAGACTCCCTGGACACCAACGGCATGAACATCAACACCGCCGACCTACAAGCAATTACGTCGGTAGATGTTGACGGCTGGCGCGAAGCAGTCCCCCAAATTCGCGACCATTACGCCGCATTCGGCGACCGCCTACCAAACGAACTTGCAACTGCGCTCGATGCGCTGGAGAGTTCACTTAGTTAAGTCCTGATTGATTTACGAATCGAATTCAATTCTCAGAACTTTTTCAGCCATTTGGGAAAAACATCGTTCCCGTTGCAATGACATTTTTCTGAGATTTTAAAAATCTCGTCCAACTTTCGATTATGTTCATCAGCCTGCTCCTGCCTCTTGAACGCTTCTTCACCGAGGGGAGCGATATACATTCCCATAACAAATTGGGTTCTTTCTTCTTTGTACAACCCTGCACATTGTCCGCAACGCCGCAACTCGACCACCGACTGCCCGAAGGGGCTTCCTGAGTTGTACCTACCTACGACCAATGATTCACCAGCGTCAACCCCAAAGTCATCTTCATCCATGATTCACCTCGTAATCAACCTGCAGGCAACTGCGGCACGCGTCTATCCCGTTTTCTGTTCGCCAACGGCAAGTTTTCTGAATCGGACATTGGTTAATCAAATTCATTGATGACACATCGCTTAACTGACTTAATGCCACCTGCGAGATTTTCGCACCAAGTTGACAGTTACCCGACCAGTAGATACAACGCGAAGTCAAGCATGGGCCATTCAGACGTGTTGATCTGATTTGAACCAGATCAACACTTGCTTTATCCGGACCTACAAATTGAAATGAACCATCTGTCAGGCGAACCGCAAACTTTGTGCCTTCGGAACTTTCCGGATACGAAGGACAGGTCTTTCTCCCGGTTGCAGAAACAATAAGCGGTGCAACTTCAGGACGTTCTGATTTAACCCACGAGGAGACTTCAATCACGAGACTAGAGAAATTCATAAATTTCCATCCTTACGAAACCAGCTACGGACCACTTTGTACTTCTTTCCAGCAGGACTTTCCCGAAGAATTTGTCGTGTCGTGGCGCTTCCAGTCTGACCAGTTCTTCTTCCATTAATCCCCTCACTCACACGGTTTACCAAACGGCGAAGTGTTCCGGCACGACGAACAAAACCATCATCGTCACCAATTGAAGGGTAATAACTGAACTCCATAATCTCTTTACATTCTTCACAGCGGTATTCTGCATGCAGATCAAATAGCAAATCTGGATACTCATCCAGACATGACTCGCATCGGTAAACCCCATCTGGAAGTGGGCTACCCCAAACAACTTCAAGGTCCGGATTTCTGAACACTTCAGCGGCAATCAATGCGCTTTCCACGTCTCGGTAGTGAGACCGATACATGTACGCCTCATCAGTCTCCTGCTTAAAATCGCCAGTGATCAGTGCAAAGGCGTTTGTAAACAAATCCAAAAGCACTTCGCCATCATCGCTTGAGGAGAAAATATTGTTCACCCGCCAGTATTCATTTGATACAGATTCTGTAAATTTGACCCCGACTTCGGTATCAATAACCACTGGATCAAAAGGCAATTCTCCGGTTGAATCAAGTTCAATTCTCCTGAACGGGGGGAATTCCCCCAATTCAATCAAATCATTGAACCGCTGCAGCGCACCCACAAAAGCTTCCCTAGCTATCTGTGGCGCAAGTTCCTCAGCCCCAATTCCTGAAATGGTTCTCATCATTTGGCTCCATTCATAATCGTATTCACAAAAGGTTGAAATACATTTGACGACATGGCATAGAAATTCAGAATAAATCTTGAAGTAGGTCTGTTTGAAATGCGTTTGCGACGATGTCATCAATGACCGATTTGATCCCTTGAGGAGTTTCTTGCGTCATAGATAATGCAGCCTTAATCGAATTCAAATCGATGGATACTTTATAAACCGAGCGCAAGAAATCTTTGAAATTCCTTACAGACGAACTCGCAGATGCTTTGTATGCATCAAATTCGGTTTCTAGCTCCATCCAATCTTTGCTGAGTCCAAAGTACTTAGGGTCAAGAGCCATCTCGATATCCATATAAATGTGCCCACTCACTCGAAGGCGATGCAATAAATCGCCTTCCGTTGCGGCAGCGAGTAATTCAACCATGCAACGTTGTTCGTGCCATCTCTGCTTTCTCAAGTCTTCAGCCCGAATGCGAAGAGCCTTGGCGAGCTTCAATGGAGACTGTCCAGATTGAAGCTGTTCTCTTGTGGCTTGCCAAGTTAGATGTAGGTCAGATTTCGAGGTGTTGTCAGCTACTGCCAAAATTCTCAGATCGGTAAATGAAAGCAGGAAGTTCGCATCAACAAGGTTTGTTGCGTTGTTGACTCCCATCATAGAGATAATCAATATGTTGCTGCCGGAAAGTCGTTCATCAAGTCTGATGAAATGCTCTAGTACCAATTTGTCGTGAAGCCCTTCAACTGCGACCACCAAATCAATCATTCCTATGAGTTCATTCACTCTCACGCCAAAATTTGAGGCGCTTGTTGACAGGAAGTCCGAGTTGTTAACGGGCGACGCGAGGACTGCGCCGTTAGCGCCACGGTGCACATGGAGTCTCTCCCCTAGTTTTGCCGAGAGAGCAACCGACGAGTGCGTTGCGACGAAACATGTACGTACTGAGTTGGACAACATTTTATAGAGACCATTAATTGCCAACGTATGGAGGCCTCGGTCAATTTCATCGCCGACCGCAATGACAACTTCACTCGAGGCTCGGATTTCTGCATGGATCTTGAGGGCCATTCCAATAATCTTTTGAGTCGCATTTGACGTGCTGCTCACGGGAATCCAAGTCTCAGAGCGTTCGTCAAACGCCTCAAGTACTCCTGGCTTATTAAAGATCCAAAGTCCCAAATCACTTTCAAGTTTTATGCGAAGGTCAGTTACTGAGAGTTCGTCTGGAAGTTCTTTCGCGATAAAGGTCAGGGCTTTTTGAAGGACTTCCTGGCGTTCACCAACAAATGCAAAATCGATTTCCCGTGTGAAGTGAAATCCTTGTGCCCCAAAAGTTGCCGCCCACAAGGTTTTTCCTTTAGCGTCTTCTTCTTCATCATCGTCCAAGTCATCAAAACCCTCTTCTGCACTTTCGCCCCCATTGCTGGTAAAAAAACTTTGCGTTGGACTTGGATGGTTTGGGAATTCAGCAAACCATGGGTCAGGGATTACGACCCCGTCAGTGTGTACCAGCTCTGAAATTCTTCGCTTCGTCCATTCGTCTAAGTCAATTTCCTCATTTAGGTCCACACTGGACATTCCAAGAGAGGTAATTTTCTGTTCAGCTATTCCTGCTACTGATACATAAGCAGCGTTTGTTCTTGGCATATCCGAACGTTCGGCCAAGATGTTCACATCTTGGAGAATTTGAGATACCTGTTGCTCATCCTCTTCATTGATAAGTCCAAACCAGGGGTTGTTGAGACAAAACTCGTATGCATCCCGTACTTCTCGGTTAGCCAAACTCGCTGCCAACGAAACCCGCCACTCAACACTGTCCTCGCGACCGGTTGGTCGAAGACAAAACACCCTCTCCTCAATTAGATGTTGAGTAAATGACTTAATCGCCGGCAGGTCGTACTTGAAGGCTTTCTCAAAATGCCCGATCAACAAATAGTGCGATACAAATTTATTCCAATCCATGTCTAATTCGTCCCATGAATCTGGTGTAGCGCTGAAGAGCGAAGGCTCCCACTTATCGTGAGGAAGGTCAAGTGCTTCTCTCACTGATTCAAAATTCTCAGACATCTCTGACGTTTCAAGGCCCTCTAACTCAATAAACAGGCGAGTATTTGGCATGCTTTTGATGCACTGATCAATGATTGAACAAGACTCTGCTGGATCAATCAGTCGTGCATAACCATGGATCAAAACTCCATCGTCTTCAAGTGTTTTGCCCTCAATGAACGCAGTGATTGCTTTCAGAACTGTTGACTTTCCGGCACCATTTTTTCCGTAGAGGAGAGACAAATCCTCGTTGAATTCAATCCACACGCTTCCTCGAGGGTCATCTTCGCCTATGAAGATGACTTCGATCCCCATGAATTCGATTCGATTATTGTCAATCAGTATCGCCACGGTAGCGCCCTTCGTTCTTTGATTTGTATTCCAGACTAGTAATCAGCGATTACTGGTACCCGAGTTATCAATGTAGACAGTCACCGCGAATTATCAGTCAATTGTCCCACCGAATCCACACAGCCGCTAAAGCCCAATAAAGTAAATGCACAAACCCAGACACGCCTCTTTGATGATTACTGGAGTCATGTACTGGCCATAACCCAACATCACCGTTTAATCAGATGAATAGAATTCCTATAGCTTTAGTTGCAGTTTTGACCGACGGATTCGTGTTTCTTGATACTGAAACTACTGGAATGGATTCAGATTCTCGTGTAATTGATATTGCACTTGTGCAAACTTCCCGAAACGGTGAGTTGGAGAAGATTTATATCTGTCACTAATTTTCGGGTGGAATAAATGAATCGTGCCAACCGCCATTTTCCCGAATCACCGAGTCAATTGCATCTTGGATTTTAAGAGTCTCTGAAAGAGTTGATAGAACACGCGCGAAGGTATCGCGTTCAGACTTAGACAGTTTTCTATTTTTTCTATCTTTTAACCACTTTTCGCAAACTTTATAGCCTCCGATTTCAAGGTTCCATACCGAGATATCCACACCTGAGATACCGAAAGTTTGATCTCTGTCAAGCCATATTGTCCCATCAGAAAAAATTGGTCGCTCAACTTCTGTACTAAACGAACCGAAAAAGCTTGCCGACGGATCTTCACTCGGCTTCTCATCACCGCAATGGATACTCACGAGCCTTTGACCAAGTTCGGCAACTATTTCAAACATGGACAAATTGACTCCACTAAATACTCGGGGATAATCCCGCTGAAGCTCATCTTTGAAGATATCTCGATACTCACTTGAGTACATCTGGGCATAAATAAAGTAAAAAAGCCGCAATAGATTCTCGGTATTAATGGGCAATTCTTGTGGGATCAATCTACGTGCTTGATCGACAACAAAGTTTGTTTCATTAGCTTCAAACAACAATTCATTATCACCATCATCAATGTTCATTATTGGAACTTGGTATGTGGTGCCTCTGGTGCTATAGAACGAACGCTGATTTGCAAGACTTCGAGTTACGAATGCGTGAGAAAATGATTTCCCTGCAACCTGTCTAACGACAATCAGGTTCAAATTCTTCCCTGAAACGATGTGTCTTGAAGCCTCATCGCTGTGGACCTTGACTATATCCTTCCGGTAAAACACAAAACGACTATCAAACGGCGTGAACATCAAAGATGCAAACTGATCAATTAATTTGTCATCTTTCTGTATGCTCTTCCGTTTTGCGAGCAATTTCTCCCCATAACCAGAACCACAATTAAAATCTCTGACTATCTCATCAATCGATGTGGCAGGATCCGCAAATTTCAACAATTTCTTTTTTAGGTCGGCTTTTGTGAAATCAATCAAAATCTCATCTTTACCAGTTTGGATTCCTGATGCACGAATACTAAACAGCTCTTCAATTGAAATTCCCGCATCATACGCATCCTGAGTTTCTTGATTCGTATGTAAAAATATATACTTTGGCCCGCGTGGATCCACACTCTCATTAGTCAATCCAGACGAAATTGAGATTTTCAATAAATCGCTCTTGCTATCACGTGAACCATACAAATCACATCTAGAGATCTTTTTGATTACATGTGCAGAATTTGAAGAACCAATAAAAATAGAGACTGCAGTTCGTATATCAAATACGTTTTGATCGCGTTGATCAGATTTGTGAGATTGGTCCTGAAGTGCAGCACCGTGTAAATCAACTATCTCGATTTGATCGAACAACCGAATGAGTTCACACCTCATTCCGCGAAGATTAATATTGTCTTGATAACTACTGTTAGATATAAATCCGAGAACACCAGTTCCAGATTTTGTTACCAAATTTCTAGCAAGAGCGAAGAATTTCACATAGTCGTCCTGGATCGTGCGTTCAAAAACTATTGCGCTTTTCTCACGGATCAATACCCCGTCCACATACCTGAATGGCTCAACGATGGACCTAGCCTGATCCGACAAGTTCCCCGACTTAATCGAATATGGAGGGTTACCGATAATCACGGTAAATAATGAATTTTCCTTTATTTCGTTTACAGCCCTTGCTTCATGAGCGAGAGCGGGCATTATTCCATCTAACTGTTTTGAAACATCATGCGGCTGTTCTAAAGCGTTAGTCAGATAGACATTTACTCGCTCGTCACCAACAAAGACATAACCAGTTTCAAAAAGTTTCAGACCGATCTTCAGATGCGCAATTGAATATGGCGCCATCATTAATTCATAGCCATTTATTCTTTTGAGCAGGACATTGCGAACATAGCTATTCCATAATGCGGCAATTTCCTTTTCCGATTTTTTTAATAGTCGAAATTTGGCTCTCATTGTTACGTAAATATGATCAATCACTTCCACCAAAAAGGTTCCAGTTCCGGTGGCAGGGTCCAAAATATTCACGAAATAATCACCAGGGTCAGCCCCATTAGGTACCTGAATTTGAGGGTGCTTGGCTACTACATCTGCCCAGGTGGATTCGTCTGCGAGTCCATCAGCAAGTCCATAATTCTCCTTCAACTGGCTGTCTACCGAACGAACAATAAATCCAACTATTGAGCGAGGTGTGTAGTACACGCCGCGCTCTAATCTTGCTTGATTGTCATATTCCTTAAGGAAAAGTTCGTAAAAATGAATTACAGGATCTTCTTCGGCACGTAGATCCCCAAAATGAACTACGACTGATTCAAGTTTTGCCGCTGAAAGCAGATCAATAACATCATGAATTCCAAGTTCATCAAAATCAATATTTGATCCGCTATTTCGACCTCCAGCTTTGAGAAATACATCCATTAATTCTCTCAAAAATGGACTAGTTCGTATTCCATTAACTAACTCGTCTATTGACCCTTCAGATCCTTTAGAAAGGCGCGCCGACAAGAGTCCGTATGCGATGGTTTGGGCGTACATATCTGCAAACTCAAGATCAGTTAGCGAGCCAAGTAAAGTTGCCTCAAAATCTTTTTTAACTTTTGTTATGGGACCATGATCCGACTCTGCAGCTAGCGCTGAAACAATGCGACCGCGAATTCCTTTTGCTAATTCGGCAAGTGCTATTGATAATTGTTTGGAAGTCCTAATGACTTCCCCATGGCGGAGTACGAAAGCAGATTTCCATCGCTCCCTCCAATCATCTAGTGACTCATTCAATCCCTGCCAAGCGAGTGTCTCCTTGAGATTCCGAACAATACTCCTTAAATGCAGATTCGCATCCGAGTCATCCCAGGCAAGAACGCGAAGGACTGGCTTATCCTTCTGATCTTCAGACTGAGAGAAATGGGCAAAACTAATTTGCCGTGATTCAGTGGGGCCATGATTTGAGATAAACAAAAGGTCGTCAGCCAACCAGTTCATTTGCGCACCGTTCGTTGCCCTTTTTCGAATGGCAACATGTGCGAGAATCTTCCGAAGAATTCCAACTTCCATTGATTTGTTTTCAAATTCAATAAAGAATATTCCCCAAGGTTGGCTCGCGGAGAGAGACCGAAGACGCTTTATCCCTTTAATCTTCGCTGCGAGGCTTGGCTTAATGCCCAATTCTTCTGGCTTGTAATCAAACATCAGTTCTTCAATTTCAAGGTTTCCAAATGGCCAATCCATCTCATCTTCTAGAAATCGTTTGAGCTGCAGGAATGTCTTCACTTTTCTTAGAGCTTCAATATCAAATTCAGCGTTCATTTACGCCTCAACTTCCATCCAGCAGAGAAGCTTCGGCCTAGGAGCCCCTATTGGAACATCCAGTTTTTTCTCGTATGAGTTCTTAATAAATTCACGCACATTTGCCCTAATCAAGATCAAATCAGGCTGACTTAAAGATGTTTGCCTTTGGGTGTCAACTTCAGATCGAACATATTCAGCAATTTCTGCTGGATCCTCAATTATTGATTCTTTTTCATCGCATACGAAGTACCACTTAGTCACCCCTGATTCAAGTGTGAATTCATTCATTTCTGCATCCAATGCAGGCAACCGATAACAAAGAAAAACTCCTGCTTTGCCATCCTTAGTCTTAACCATTCCGCTAAAAATTCCATTAGGTGTGAGTTCAAGCTTCTCAAGTAACCCTGGATAGTCAATCAACAGCTTTTGATACTCAAGTTGCAATAGTTCACGTTCGGATGCCTTTCCCTCATAGCCAGCGTTGAACTCTTGAATCGGGTCAAGATCTTCATCGCCATGCAAAAGCTTCCCACCTTCAATTCCAAGAAGTTTTGAAATTGTAAGCACTTTTCCGCTTACTTTCCCATAGAGAAGGATGAGATCTTCCAATTCATCCGGAGGAAGAAAGTTCCAATACTTGATTGTCACCGGCTTGCGATCTGCACCTCGGTCAGGATGAAATGAAGCAATAGTGGCTTCAACATCCGGATTTAAACGCCGATCTACTCGCCCAATCCGTTGCATCAGTCGGACTGGATTCCAATGGATGTCATAATTGATCAACAGGGATGCGTCTTGGAGGTTGAGACCCTCAGAAAGAATGTCAGTGGAAATAAGCACTTGAATTTCGCTCTCTCCCTCAGCTTCCAACGCGCTAACTGAGCTCTCGTTGTAATAAGGGGAAAATCGTTTAATGACTGTCTGGCGACTGCCAACTGACGAGCCATCGATCTGCTCAAGTCCCTGTATGCCTGCATTAGCCAGTTCACGATTTAGATACCTAGCCGTGTGAGCAAACTCACTAAATATGAGGATCTTCTTGCCAAGAACGTCTTTGGTATTCAGTAGACGAATTAATTTCTTAAGTTTGTCATCATTCTTTGCACCAACTTTTCGAGTTTCCACAAGAAACTGCGCCAATTGATCTAAGTCTGTAAAGGTTTCGGCAAGCATGTCGTCAACTCGATAATCATCACGTGACAATTCTTCTGCTTGTAAAAGAATTTCTTCGGGAATTAGATCTTCATCACTATCCGGGTCTTCATCCCAGAATCGAAACTGTCTGTTGGCCTCATAGTTCAGCAAATCGGCATGTTTTGCCACCCACAAATCAAACTTTTTGCGATCTCGCGGAGTCGTGCAGTTTTTGTCCGCAAAGGCAAGTAATTTAATCAAAAGTTGGTGGCATGAGCCTTCAAATGCATACACCGAACTCTCAAAACGCTTCAAAAAAAGAGTTCTAATGAGACGAACAATTTGCTTCTGCCGACCGAGTTCGAAAGCATCAATTATCTTTTCTGGACCTTTGTAGTAATTCAAAGGCGAGTAGGCAGCCAACGTAAAGAGAGGATTCGCCTTCTCAAATGCTGCTTCTATTTGTGCAAGAAGTGCGCCGTAAGTTTTCTTTAGAGAATACTCTGCAACCTGCGGAGCTTTTCGCTCTGGGAATGCAGTCGCATGGCCATGTTCCAGTTGTTGGCTTTGACGCGCGTAGGCACGACTTCGTTGCACAATCAGACCTCGCCTAATCGGGTCTGATGCAAGAACAGCGTCTAATTCCTTAACATGGTCCTCAAGATTTTCACTTTCTTCAACTTGAATTACCTTATTCAAGGCCTTGGAAATAGAAGCAAAGTGTGACTCTAAGTTATGAATTCCCAGAGTACGACCAAAATGGTCGGCTTTTCGCCGTGAGAAAAGTTCAATCAAATTCCTGAGATCAATAACAGAGTTATTAATTGGAGTTGCAGTGAGGAGATACACCGCTTTCGGGTCTTTGTTTCCTGCAGAATCATGGATCAAATCAAACAAGCGATAGTAACGAGAGCGGGTGTCCTTATTTTCGCCCTCCTCACTTTCTTTTGGCGCAGATCCGCGATTTCGAAAATGATGCGCTTCGTCAACAATTACAACATCTGCAAGCTCCGTAATCCTTTTGAATCTCTCCGGATAATCCCCATCACGCGTGAGGTCGGTATGACTAAAGACAGTCAAGTTAGAGAAGTCCGCGTTCCCGCCCACTCCACCAATATGCGGCAAGTACCTTTTCAAAGTTGGTACCCACATTCCTTCCTTGGTTCCCTTTGGCGCGAACAGCACGACTCGCTTGCCTTCATGGAGAACAAGTCGCTCAATCAGCATTAATGCGACAAAGGTTTTGCCTAAGCCAACGCCGTCGCACAACAGAGCACCACCATGTTGGCGTGCTATTTCAATCAGCGACCAATATGCCTCTTTTTGATATCGATCAAGTATCGGGAACATTTTGGATCGAACTTCTTCAAACTCACGATCATCCGGGGCCTGATCCGCAAATAGCGCGTGCAATGCCTTGGTGTAAACCTCAAAAGGAGTGAAGTCTTTAACGTGACGGTCAAGGACCCTAAGCACCGCCTCGTTAATGTCGTCAGCATCATTCCAATGCTTTTCATACCAACGCTGAAGTTGCGCAACTTCACTGCTGCTTTCAAGCATGATGTTCAATTCAACATTTTGGCTGAGACCCGCTTTGGTGAAATTAGAAGAACCCACAAGCGCGCGCGAGCCAACTATTGAAGACTTACCATGAGTGATATAGGTTTTTGCGTGGAACTTATCCTTGCTGTAAACCTTGCATTGAATCTGATTTTGGCGAATTGCTTCGACTACTGCAGGAACACCATTCAAGAATGGATTCGGTTCTCGTACGGCTTCAAGATCTTTATCCAACGCGTCGGCAATCCGATGCTTGATCGCTTCTCGCAATGCCTTACCTGTGCGGGGCGTGACCTCATCCCCCATGAGAATTCTCATACCTTCAAGTTTTTGCCACTCCCCGTCTAATGCCGTCAGTGCTCCAACATCAAAATAACCAGTTGCGATATCAAAAGATGAAGCAATTTGACACCATTCGCGAAGGTAGTCAATCCCATTCTGACCGCCATCGGCGTTATCAACAATGAAGAGCGGATCAGTATTCTCAGCCATCGAGTCACCCCATTTCGATCAAAAACAACTACCCAACTATAAGCCTGGAACCATCCGAGCCACTCTGTCCGCAAAACACACTCTTCATCTACTTGGTCGCAGATGTGGCCCTCTTGGATCAAATAGACCGTTTAATCAACCTTTTCTGAATTTCTTCTCATTATTAATCCAAATAACTGCATCAATTCTCCTGAGCAGCGAAACATTTTCCGAGACGTTTGGATTCTCCAGCACTTCCTCAAGTTTTGTTCGGTAGAAATCGTTTCTTAAAACACCCTGAAGTGAAATCCAAGTGTTTTTTGTCTCTGGAAGACTTCCTCTAACTACGCGATCCAATATCGGAATAAGACGGGGTCTCTTTGACGCCAGAATCTTTGAGCGCTTTGTTGAACCACCGAGCCCTCCACCAGGTTTAAAAACTGGCCAATTTGCGTTTTCTAATGTGCGCCACAATTCCATAACTGGACCATCATCTAAGAAAATGTCCCTCACATCTGGGTCCCAGATGTCTCGACCCATGGGTACCTCTTTCAAAATCGAAGAAATCTTATTACGTCCATCTTCACTCAAAATCCAAATGGCAGCTCGCGCAGGAATGCTCACGCTCAAAGTAGTAACTGCAATTAAATCCTGAGCTGTTAGAGAAAAAGGATCTGAGTCCGTAATCAAATCTTCAAACTGAGATCCGGAATATCGATTCGCTGAAGGACCAAAATACTTATTGAGAGCTTGTGCGACATCCGAGCGAACTTCTGAAGCATTAGTTCCATCAGTAAAGAAGTGTCCCATGAAAGCCGAGGTGAACTCATTTTCATTCACGATAGGAACCTAGCCCCTACCTAATTTGTTACCTCAATTGATTTCTGGAATATCACCTCATTAGAAGTGATGGCCCGGTAAATCCTCCACTCCAGACCAGTTTCTACACTTGATCGGAATGCTGGAGGAATCAGGCCAGAAATAGCCCAAAGCTGGAAAATGCGGAAACTAGGCCCTGCCACAAACCCTGTAACACCCCTTTGTTAACTACTTCTTTACGCGCTACAGGGATGGCTTCAAAAGGATAAAACTGGGTACATGAACGAACACGAAGAAGAACACGACTTTGAGGTTCCCAATATTGAGCGACTGCTCAATATTCCTATCGTCAATCTTGATGAGCCACTTCATGAAGTCCTCACAGAGTTGAAGCGTGTCCGTCGCGATGGGAACGACGGCGGCAACAAGAAGGTCACAACCAAACTTGACTACAAGATGCCCAGGCACCCGATATCTGAATACATTTCGTTCCGCGATCGGTTAAATGGCAACCCATGGGGAGTCGTGATTTATCTTGAACCCTTAACCGACTTGGCGATTGCGGTTATGGAACACACCGGCCTGACCCCAGAGGAAACAGAGAGCTGTTTACGTCAATACTTCACACAGCGTGAAACTTTCCATTTCTATGTGGATCGCGCAGTTTACGCACTTGAGAATTCATTCAATCTGTACTTCACCACCAAGCATGATTTGTGGGAACCCCAATGCAGGAATCGGCTCTACAAATACCCTCAGATTGAAATTCATGCGGCTGAGTATTTTGCAATGAAGATGACACCGACGGGTGCAGCAAAAGTGTTCACCTTTTTGAAAAAAGTGGGTCATATTTCTGCGGATTCAATGAATACTCAAAACAAATATGGGACCCATCGCGAACTTCACTCATGGCTGCTATCTCAATACTTGAAATCTGATTGTTTGATCAATGATCGAATCGTAGGTATTGAAGGCTTGCTTGGCCTTGACAATGATGGTTTAGGTGGCACGCCATCAATAAAACTTTCAGATACCGACAAGCGTGTACCGCCGACACAAATGCCGCGACGTGACGCCTAGCACACTGATATTTCTTCGATAAGGGCATTTATGAGACTTGACTCTCCGTTTCGCGTTACATATGATCACAACGTGATTTCAACACGCCTCATCTCGCTTAGATCTAGAAATAGATCTAATTCCGATTTAACCTAGGGGCATAACGCCCCGGAGAAACGAGGGCGATATGGAAATCAAACACCTTGCAATTCCGACGGTATTCACCGGTTACGGAAAATGGGGCGACTGGGAATGGATGCAAAAAGACCCTGACTGGGCTCACACGTTATTCGTTTTCAATGACAATGAAGAACGATTTGATGCATATGTGAACGGACTAACTAGCGGATTTACTCCTGGTGCTGGTAACGCACTTGCCCGTCCTTGGCGGCAATTCAATCCACCAAAAGCGGCTGGAATTCCAACAGGGAAAAACGGTTACGGATACCAAGTTCTTGACGAAACAACACAAGAAAAAATTGATCAGGCATTGACTATTGTTGGCAAATTACTCAAGAGTTTTTACTTTGATCGTCTTGTATTCAGCTCTAATGAAGATCGATCAACACTTGGAATCAGCACCTATAAGGTCGGTGAAGATGTCCGAAAGTACATATTTGATCGGTTGATGCAGACACCCGAGGAATGGCAACAGTTCATTGATCAGCGGGTGCTGAAAAAATTCCGCCAATTGACTCGTGCGATTGAAGACGCCAAGACAAATGGCCTTCCAATTGACTCTTCAAACTCTGTCGTTCAGCAACTCCGTGATGAGATGCGTGCGATCCTCCGATTCAGGGGGAATCAGAATGTCTGACAGTTCTCCCAATGACGAAGAAGACAAAAACCCTGAATACCGAATTGGTGGTTTCACTATCGGACCTAGCGGACACGCTATTCATGCCTTCATGTCTGGAGCTGAGCTTCCAGGCGCAACCTTGCATTTTGTGAATTTGGCGCACTCGTGTCTCTCCCACGCAAACCTTGAAGGGGCTGACCTCTCATCAGCAAACTTGGTTGATGTGAGCTTTATGGCCTCAAACATGATGAATGCAAAACTGAAGTATGCAAACTTGGCTGGCGCAGACCTGAGGCATACCGATTTGTCACATGCGAATCTGAAAGCGGCAAATCTTGCTTTTGCTAACTTGACTCACGCGAATCTGAAAGGAGCACAGTTCAAGGGCAGTAATTTGGCTCACGCAAATTTCGAATATGCCGATCTCACTGAAGTTGACTTGTCTGAAGCAAACATTGAAGGCGCAAGCTTTCTGTACGCGAACCTAAAAGGAACCAAATTTCCTGATTTCAAATCCATTAAGGGGGCCCAAAATTAGTGCACCATTCACAGCTAAAGAGTTTTTGGAATGCTTAGAGGAACTCGGATATGACGCAATCTTGAAGAATATTGACAGTGTGCGCAAAGATGAGTGTTCCTACATCACCATTACGACTGATGAGGATTTGGAGTGGTACATCTACTTGGGTTTCACCGGGCCATACTTCGACGAATTCGAAATTTCAACTTTTGCGTTTTCAAAGGAAAATCCGCATCTCGAGGCAAACAATTGGCATATGAATGATCACCTCTCTGTCGTGACCGTTCAATACGATCAAGAAACTGGAAACCCTGAATACGGCAATGGATTCTTCACGCTCCAGCAGCGCATGCTGTGTGTAAAGGGTGACGATCCCCTAGAAACCTTCGTAGAAAACTCGCTACTGCTTTGGGAAGACGAATTTGATGAATTCCTTGCGCAGCTGTGTCCCGAAATTTCTACTAGCGAGGATTGATCAGTTATTCGCTAGATCTGCTGTTGTCGCCTCAACTTGATGTAGGTCCGCCAATTGTTATGTTCTAAACATAAATCAAATTTGCCCTTGCCACCCAGGTTCGTTTCCTTCTCACAAACTACGCAGTTCGGAGATTTGGCCAATCTTTCAATGTTTTCCCATACTCCAGTGCTCATGATTTAGAAGTTCCCCGATATTGAATAAAGAAGTACATCTTCCACGTATTGTGCTCATCACAAAAGTTGAATCTTCCTTTTCCGATTCCCCATCTTCGTTCAGCACCACATATTTCGCACGGTTCTGGCTGCACAGAATTGAGTTTCAACTTCCAAATACTTGGTTTCACTTCCCCTCCTCGATGTAAATGAATGTTCAATCCATCAGGAGGGCCAGAAGTATTTACGCACTTTCGTGCATCACATCCCCTGGCGGGAAGCACCGCGGCCTGGCTGGCTCGGTTGCTGTACTCACTGCTGAGTCACTCTTGATGTTGCCTAAATCATACAAGGCGCCTGTTGCACATTGCCAGTAACCGGCCAACTGCTTCAGGCGTTGCCTCGGCCAAACTTTTGTTTCTCAATAAGCATGGTGTAGAACAAGTTGAGCTCCTCCATGGTCAACAGCCCTAGGCGCAGCCACTGTTCATCGGTCAAACCAATGAAATTTGTTGATTCATGAAAGTCGGCATTTTCGGTAATGGCGCCGCGCAAATCAGCGCGTTCCATTTGCGTAAACGACATGTTTGCATTTCTTAGATCGGCGCCGGCAAGATTCGCACCCTCAAAGCAGGCATGGAAGAAGTTCGCATCTGATGCCTCTGCTTCAACCATCGATACACGAGACAGGTCAGCGAATTCAAAGTTTGAGCCGATCATGACTGCCCAATCAAGCGCTACCGAGGCATTTGGGCTGGGGCTGAAGTTAGCTGCTGTGAAATCGCAATAACGCAAATCCGCGAATGCAAGATCTGCGCCCTGGAACCTGGCTCCAGCCAAATCCGTATAGGACAGGTCTATCCCACGCAGGTCGGCACCGGTGAGGTCTGCCTCTGGGCCAACTACAAACATCATTCCTGCATTATCCGTAATTTCGTAGTTGGATCGAAGTTTTTGATATCTCATGATTTCTCCTTGTTTGTTGGTACTAATTAATTACAGGACGCAATATCAAATTTACAAAATCGATAATGCTCCCATAAACATGATCATTTTTTGATAGCGAGCAGATAGTAGTAACTATGGTGACCCTTTTTGGCGGTTGCAGTAGGTCATTGGTTCTCCTTCTTCAGTAGATAAAGACAGTATGAGGCACTGGTACCTCAGATTTCCAAAATGGAACGTCCCCTGAATTATCTAATGCCCACTACCATTAATCCATGGCAAAAGAAGCAGAACTAGAAGCAATCACGCGAGTCGCCATTGAGCATTCGCGACATGCAATGAAAATCAGGCTCGGTGATTTCAAAAATGACAAATACATTTCTACAGAAAGCCGACTTGAACACAAACTTGTTGCAGCTTCGCTTCTAGATGATTCCAGGAGAATCACTGAGGCACTGCAGGGCTTTGGTCCAAGGTTGGGCAAGCAATCGTTAACACCAGTCCCACACGAGGCAAGTTGGCAACTTTGGGATACCGGACGTGGGCTGTATCGATGTGACACGTTCTCATCATTCGTAGCAAAACAAACTTCTATTCCACGTGGAAATCCATCAACTCGAAATGTGATCAGATACTGGGTTAACGATTCTGGCGCAGGCTTTGGTATTCAGTTCAGACGAACAGCAAAGGGTTCGTCTGAACGAAAGCTTATTGATTCGGCAATTGCTACCTTGCCCCGTCATTTTGAGACACATTTGAACCGTCAGAAAGACTTTCTTGAATCACCGATACACCTCTGCGGTCACACTGGAAGCATTTTCGTAGGCAAGTGGGTTGGTCCAGAAAAGATAGGTGCTTTGATCTCGCAGTTAACGGAACTCATAAAAGCAGTCGAACCTTTGCTCGTAACTTAATGGAGTTCCGTACAAGATTGATTCCCTATCTTGCAGCTGGGAGGGATCATACTTAATTCACATTTCGAGATCGAGCTTTCAAACCAAGAAGAAGCTGATGTGCTTATAATTCTCTCTTCCCGAGGCGGCGCTGGAGAAAAAGCTCGAAATCCAGACTACGCAAAGCAGCTTGCTCGGATCCTCCAAGAGATCCAAAAAAGTGGGAGCATTATTACAAAGGTTGATTTACTTTCAACAGTTGCTATCGCAAACCTTGCTGATCTTGCTCTTGACTTGCCCTACCCAATCAGGCTTGAGCCAGAAACGCCGATCGAGGACGTTCGCAAAATGATTCAAAATGCACAGCTCTTGAAGGGTCAAAAACATGGTGCGTCAGGCGGAAACAGTACAAAGCGAATTGGGATACACGTCAAAACTGGGCCAAATGTCGCAGTTGCCGGAATGAAGGCGATCCTTACCGATCCGTCATAATTATCATTCATATTGCATGGATCCATGCTGCGTCAACAATGCAGTTATCTGGAGAACACCGATTAGATACAGTAAGGCGTTGTCGTTATAAAGGACTTGTCACCAGTTTTTATGCCTAAACCATCTCAGGAAGCTTTCAGATTCATAGATCTCTTCGCGGGAATCGGCGGAATGCGTCTTGCTTTTGAAAAAGCGCACGGACAATGCGTGTTTTCTTCAGAATGGGACAAGTACTCGCAACTGACGTATGCGGCAAACTTTGGTGAGGTTCCGCATGGTGACATAACACAGATCGATGAGAGCGACATTCCAAAGTTTGACGTGCTACTTGCTGGATTTCCATGCCAACCTTTCAGCACCATAGGAAAACGTGAAGGATTTAGCCATCCAACCCAAGGCACCCTCTTTCATGATGTTGAGCGAATTATGCGTCACCATCGAAATCAAGCATTCCTGCTTGAAAATGTTGCTGGTCTAAAAAGCCATGACGGTGGTCGAACCCTTGACGTGATTGAGAGCACGCTCACCGATCTCAAATACAAATACGACTATCGGGTTTTGGATGCTGCAGATTTTGGAGTCCCTCAGCACCGTTCTCGTATATATATAGTTGGCTTCAAGAGTCGTAAAGGTGGTCGAACTGAGTTTGACTGGCCATCGGGTAATGGAAAGCTGAAGCCAATCGGACCATTTATCGAGACCGGCATCACAAATCACTCAATTTCTAAGCATTTACAAGATGTATACCTTTTCAAAAAAGATGATGGTCGACCGCAACTTGTAGACGCGACTACAGATCAACCGGTTAAGACACTTGTTGCTTCCTACCACAAGATCCAACGCCTTACCGGAACTTTTGTAAAGGACGGAGAAACTGGAGTTCGACTGCTAACTGCAAACGAATGCAAAGCGATCATGGGGTTTCCAAAGAAATTCAAGTTGCCTGTTTCACGTACCCAGATGTACCGACAGATGGGTAATTCGGTTGCTGTTCCCGTCGTGTCGGTACTAGCAAAATGGATTGCAGGTGAGCTCCAATGACGAAACCTAAAGACAGCAAAGACGCGATTCTGAAGAAAATCGCTGATCTACAGATCCAGCTTCCTGGCGGGCAAGCAGGTATCGCCTTCGAGTATTTTCTCGAAAGACCCAACCTAGACGTTCATCATGATGATGTGGTTCCATGGATTGAAGGTATGTGCCATAAGCGCTTGGGCACGGTTTGCAAAGACCCAGATCGAGCTATTCGCAAACTTCATGACATGGGTTTATTGATAAAGGTATCCAAAGGCATTTACCGTTTTGAGCCAGATGCGGTAGCAGCGAATGTGCTGGACGACTTTGATGAGTCAATGCGGGAAGCGGTAAAGAAAAGAGATGCGTTCTGCTGTGTCGTGTGTGGTTTGGGTGAAAAAGACGGGGTCGAATTGCAGGTTGATCACATTACGCCACGCAGCAAAGGCGGAAAAGCCGTTATCGACAATGCTCAAACTCTTTGTGGGTCCCATAACTATCGCAAAAACAAACTGTCACAATTGGAGCTCGGCGATCGAATGTTTCGCAGGCTTAAATCTCATGCACGAGCGAGCCAATCTGAAAATTCAGAAGCAGAGTCCATCATCGCATTTTGCAATGAGGTACTTGCAATTTACAAAAAGTATGGATTCGGTAGTCGTAAAAATTAAATGCAATTTCTCGAGAAACGCTTACTCAATTAGAGCGAAGGATCGTACCAATAGACCTGATTTCGCCCCTTGGGCGTTCGGTGGACTAAACCTCGCTCATGTGCTTTTCTGGCCTCACGAAGTGGGTCACGAAACTCATCTGAATACTCACTCTCGTACTCTTCGCGAAGCCGTCTTTCCAATTCCGCGTTAGTGAATTTTGTTTTCGCATTTCGCTTGAACCAATTAACTACGAACTCGTATTTTGTCATAAGACTCCTAGCTCAATCCTCGTGCTCTCTCATCTTTAGCAAGATCGACCCATCGCTTAAAATTTACCGGCATCAAATCCAAGAGTGCGTCGACATTCATAGCGAGGTAATCGACGTTGACATCCAGTTGACTGAAGTAATAACTGAATGCCTTTGGGTTTCCCGGGCTTGAAGTATGCCCATCTCGCAATTTGCCAAGTTTTGGATCAAAATAGAGCAAAGTTGCCAAATGACAAACGGATCCGATCGCCATACTCCGCTTTCCTGCGACACGCTCTACTACTTCACCTGGCGCAATTACCGGCGTCGCCAACATGCACATTGCGTTCTTTGGATCTGGCAAGTTTGTCTCATACGCAAAGAACGGCCCCGACACCAAGTGCCGGTGGTAGTACAGCAACGTATTTGCCATAATCCAACGATCTTGTTGCTTACCTAGCACCTTTTCTACGGATTGACCAGAGGACTCAACGAAAGTTCGCATCCAAGCGGCCGAGAGCCAGTCCCACAAATTTGTATCACCAGTGAGACCAGATAGTGGGTTCCCCTCCCCAAACCACTTTGCCAAATGTTCCGCAAACTCGAAGCGTCGTTCTATATAGATGACTTCAATCTGAATCGGTTTTCCATCCGACCCAATAACTGTTTCGGTCAATGTCGGTTCATTCAAAATTTTGTCGACTTCATCCAAAATATTGCTTGGCTTGGTGCGCACAATTGTGACAAATGCATCTTTGCCTTTTGCATTAAAACGACGGACTTCTATTGAGTTAACCATTTAATCGTGTCTCCTCTGATTCAAAGGCGGATGAAATTCGTTGAATGAAGTCGAATTTCTTGGCAAATTCCTCACTTACGAAGCTCGCTACTCGCTTCACCTCCTCAAAATCATCAGCATCACTGCTGGAGTGATCTTGTTGAATGAAGCCTCGCGGGCAAGTCAATTGTTCAAATAGAAGAACCCACTCCTTTAATACTTCGTTGTTGTAGTCGACCTCCGTAGTAGCCAACCAGACAAATATCTGACGGACCACTTCTGGCAATACGAGAGGCATGAAGATTGGCGAAGTGTCTCGCAACTTATGAAAAAGCTCTTCCTTATCAGAAATCAGAAGTACTGGTTCGTCTTCGGCAAAGTCAACTCTCCAAGGAACTGTCAGTTCTGGAGTCTTGAGAATTTTGAGGAATGATCGTGATTGATTACTTGAGTTCAAACTCTGCGGGGAGATTTTGTCGCCTTGGGCCTTGATAATTGGAATTCCGCTCGAATCGTTTTCGACAACTTTCAAACGAATCTTGATCAGCTCTGGGTTACGTACTTGCGTGAGCCTAAGAGTCTGCTCACCCTGTCCGTCCCCTAATAGACCCAATGCAAATCGGCGAGATTCCGAGGTTCCATCGCCTTCTAGCCCTAAATACAGGTGACAGCCAGGGTTCAACCCGTGATGACCAAGCAACCACTTAACAACGAGTGTGCAAACCCCAGATTCTTCGCGATAAGTCGCGCTGACCTCTTCGGATTGAATATCAATTCGACCCGTATAGTTCATTCTTATTGCGGGCATCAGATTGCCTCCGTAGCCGTAACGTCGATATCTCTTAACCTGTCAAAACCTTGCCATTCGGCATAAAGATCAGAACCAGTAACTTCGAATTCACAGTAATTCTCGGCACTGTGAACAATTTTTAGACCTTTAGTTTTTCCAGCGACCATTAGATCATTCAGTAAAAAGTCCTCCGGCGTCCAGGAAGATTTGCCCCCACGGGCCACGTACTGCACGCGAACCTTAAATCGGTAATTAGCTGGCAACTTTTCCCCATTTTGAGAAACAATTGCAAAACCTGTTCCAAGCTTTTGAATTTCAACCTTGGCTTGTGTCGGTTGTGGTTCCGGTTCATTTACTTCTGGTCGGATTACGACCACATTTGACTTGATTTCCTTTCCTGCGTTATCCATAACCATCTGGAATCGATATACGACACTGCGTCCGCTATCAAGCGATGTAGCTATTGTGCCTTTAGCTTCCGTACCCGACCCGATACCAGTTGCGATTGGTTCAAGCTGCTGCAACACCCAACTTTGAGGAATGAATCCATCTGCACGCCAGGCCAAGAGTGCCAAATCTGGATCACCCGGATCGCGCTTTCCCATAAGGATCACCTTTGCGGTACCAGGCTCTGTGCCATCATCTTCACTAAATGGAAAATACGGACTCAACGTCGCATCATCCTCAATATTTTCTGCACCTTGAATTAATCGTAAACACCGCTCGGCCGAGTATTTAACCCAACGAATTGCAGCATCTGCAGCTTTTTTGGGTTTATAAAGCCCTTTAAAGTTTGTGGCATCAGGAGACCATTTTTCGTGAGATGGTCCCTCTGCATTTTTTAAGAGGTTTGCAATTGAGTTTTCAACTACACCAGCAGACGACATGCTTCCCACAATGACCATTGAAACGCAGTTCTGCAAAACCGAAGACGTATTTGCCGCAGGAATAAGAATTCCTTCTCGACAGAAAACAGTTGAACCACGCATATCTACTGCCTTCTTCAGGAGAACAGTGAACTTATCTTTGCTTTGATTTTTCGTAGGCGTGGTCAACATCTCTGGAACTAATGTCTCAACGCTTAACTCAATAATGCGCCCACTGTTGTAGGCCTGGGTAATCCGTTCGGCATCCGCTTCTGAAAAAGCAATTTCCGACCAATCATTTGGACTACCAGCGTTAACCGGAACTACAACCGAAACGGTTCCACCTGATTCATGGGCAAGATACATTTCACTGAGGTCTTTCAGCTCAGCAGCTGAACGAGATCTACGCGGCATATTCTCGTCGTTAATCTCTTCCTCAATTAAGTCGACGATTGTATTTTTGCTGATTTCAATTTGTGTTCCATTGTCATCCCGAACCGTACAAACCAGTTGCCCACCCAAGATGGAGATGAAATAATCACGAATGATGCTTTGAACAAGATTCTTAACATTCATTGTTTCACGGCAAAATGGCACAACGATGCTGGTCCCCAACTCTCCAAGCTTTCGATAGAGCTTCCAGTCATCAATGAAAAGTTGCTGCGCAGGTGAGTCAGAGCCTGGAACCGAATTGTTATGTTGGTCTTTTACCATCCATTGACAATCAGGGACATATCGATTGCCATTTAGCTCGCGTGTCTTGAGAATGCTGTGCCCGAACATAATCGATGTGTCATTCTTTGGCGCTGCTTCTGGTCGACGGACAGACAGGACGAGATACGACTTGATTCGTGATGCTCTCGGGAAAACGATTTTTCCAACGCCCCAACTTCCTCGGTTTCCGGCACCCTTGGGTGATGCCCCAGTTTTCCATTCGAAGAACCAATAACTGTGTTTGTAAAATGGATCGCAATCGAGCAACTGTTGAGTAGTTGGGGCGTTTGGTGTTGTCGGCCCCTCAAGACCTCTCGTATTGAAGTCTTCGATAACCAAGAATTGTGAGTGATCTGCAAAATTAGGCATCTCTCGCATCGATATCGCTGCAAGGTGCGGGTAAAGATCTTCAAAGTAACGATTTGCTACTTTTGGTGACTGCTTGCCAACTGTGAAAACCATATGAATCGGTTTCGAGCTATCGTTTACTTCATCAAGGGAATTCTGAATTGATTCACGCACGACTCCAGAAACCTCACTGAGAACTTCAGCGTTACTGAAAAACTCTTCGCCAATCTGCTCATTCTCGCGAATTCCTACTGGTGCTTCCTGAAACTGCCATTTAACAACGCTCATTTTGCACTCACTTTCCCAGTTTGAATTGTTGCTTCGACATTCCCGACTTCGCCTCAAGTTGCATTTTCACTTTTGCAACCTCGTCCTGCAATGTCTTAATGATTTTCTTAACGTCTTGATCGTCGTACTCGTAATTACTTCTGTTTGAGAGATTTCCGATGACCCGAATAGAATCAAGCGCTCGGGACACTCGTGCCTCAGCCAGTCTTACAAAATTCTCCCGCTTTGCCGACACCATAAGTCCCCCTCTTTTCTCGATGCAATTAAGCTAACCATTTTCCCACCATTTTGCAACTGTTTTGCCAGATATTCGCCAAATAACCCGATTATTTGGGAATGGTTCCGCTAATTACATGATGATTTGACACTTGATAGAACTTCTGGCTGTCGGATACCAGGCCCAATTCCAGCCTTCCGAAGTTGCCAAGAACTGTGGCAGGATCGGTATATGGCAAAAATTGTTTGGCTCACCGATCACCCAAAGCCAGTTAATTCTGGCGAACAACGAGTACTTGACCACCTAACCAAAGCACTACCGGATTCGGTGACCTTGATCCCCAATCTCACCATTCCATATATGCGGCCCGAGCAGCCAGAGGAATACGACATTATTGCTGTCTCTCCAGATGCTGTTTTTGCTATTGAAGTGAAGGATCTAGCGCCTCCGGTTGAAATTACCGAACAACAGATGTTCGTGAATGGCAATCCACGTGGAAATCCCTACCTAAAGACTCGCATCAAAGCACAGAAACTGAAGTCGAAGCTTTCTGGCGAATTGCCTTGGTTCGAAAATGGTGGATGGGTTGAGCATTTGGTCGTACTTGCGCGGCAGCCAGCCAGCTTGACGATATGCGATGCTATGAAATCACGCGTCGTGCTGCTTGAAGATGCCAGCAAACTAATCGCCCCGGGCACCAGCCTTGTAAAAGCGCGCGTTCACGGCCAACTAAATGGCAAAGAATCTCAGATCGTTTCGGCAATTACAGATGGAGCAACCGAACGAATCGTTCCGGTTTCGTTCGGAGACTTCGTCGGAACTTCAATGATGTTCAAAATAGACAGTTTCGAAGCATGGCGTGCTCGGCACATGCTCACTGAGGTTGACGTTGTGCTTGAGATTCACCGTCTCAGCCCTGTCATGCCTCAACAACAGATCCAACAATGGAAACGCAAGTGTCTAGAGATTGAAGAGATCTCGCGGCAAATTGGCGCCTCGTCAGACATAGACGGCCCACGGCAATCTTTCCAATTGGTCGATGGAACCCTTGTTGTCGTTTGGCCAGATCGCGAAACAAATATTTTAAGGAACTTCTTAAAACATGCCAGCGATGATGGATCGAATTTCGATAGCACTAGCGCACGAAAGTTGATTGAAGGTTATTGCGGTGCGATTGCACATCTTCATGGTGGCGGCTGGACGCTTGGGTCTATCAATGATCACAATCTTGTTGTTCGACCTAATGGACGAGGGGCAATTACCCTAGGCCAACCTGTACCAACCCGAAGCGCAGAAACAGCTGCGGACCTTGCATGGTTAGGTGCCCTCGTTGCGCAAGTTAATGAGCTTGTCCAAGATGATCGACTGGCAGAGCTTGCCAATGGACTTCAAACCCACGATGCAAATAAACGGATCAGTGCGATTATTGCCATGGCGGCCCTAGCTGGTGCAGATTTGAATTCACCAGTTCGTGAACGCGACCTTCTTTCCCGATTCACGAAAACGCAAGTGGTCTCAAGCCATCAATATGGCCGCACTCTCTTAGGTGTTGACGGTCAGCTCAATCGGGAAGTACTTGTTAAATATGAAAGTGGGCGGCCAGAGATGAGCTGGGCCACACGTGAGTACCGAACACTTTCTTTGCCTTTTGTAGCCAACAATGCCCATGTCGCTTCCTCCATGGGAGGAGACTCCGATGGAGACGCATCATTCGTGGCAATAGAAGTAATCAATGCCCCAACACTTGCCAGCATGATTGATGCGGGGATACTTCAGAATCCAGCCAAAGCTCTCGCCGTTACGGCGCAGCTCTTGGATGTACTCAAGTCACTACATCCTGATATTCAACTCATTCTCGAAATACTCTCAAAAGTTGATGGCATTATTGATGATGCAACACAGACAAAAATAGGACAATTGCGTGAGAATGGAATCGCTCATAACCATCTTGATCCTTCAAATATCTTCGTTCACCCAACGCGAGGCGTAATACTCACAGACCTCGTGAGAGCAGCTCGATTTGGCGAGATAATCCCTGCACGTGCGGTTGCGTTCTGGCCAACAAATCTGCCTTCAACGATCTCTAACCCACTTGCGGATTTGTTCGCAGTTGGATCACTCCTCATTCGAATGTTGAGCACGACTCCTGATGGAATCAAGGTTTCGACCGAAACTGCAAGCGAATTAGGGAAACATCTAATTGATGTTGCACTGAAAGCAATTGCTGATGATCCAAACAACCGATTCCATTCAGCGGATGAATTTCTTGATTCGCTACTTAGCAATGCAGTTGTAGGAAATATCCCCACAGTCACTGATGACGTCTTAAAACTGCAACAGAGAATTGAGATCCTTGTAAACGCACAGAAGTTCGAGGAAGCACTGGAAATCTGTCCTGTTCACTGGACTGTCACACGAGAACGAATTACCGAAAAACAAAAACTGTTAAACACCCGTGGTATTGAAATTTGGAAGTCTGGCGATTTAACGCTGCGCTATATCGGTCAGGCACAGCTACCACCTGGCGCAACGGCATCGAACCAGCCACATGATGGAGGGATATCGGAGGTTTACCACAGTACCGACGCAGACGGTGGGGTAATTGAGATTCACGTTTGCGCAGCAGTAGTTGATGAGAAGATTTCTCGTTGGACGGCTACCGGAAATGGGTTTGGCTATCCCGATCGACTAAGTCACGCAGTTCGATCTCTGAGGATCTCAATAACTGACCAAAACGGATTAAACAGTATGGAACTGATGCAGGCGCAGCTGAAACGAGATCCAAAGTACCCAAATCAATCAACGAAAAAACTTGTGAACAAAGAGCAGCTTTCCCTTCCGATCAAAAATGGAAGTATTGATCAAGTCTTCCAATCGTTCGGAGCCACTGGTTTAGGCACAAAAAGTGAACTTTGGAATGACGTCGGTAGACATAAAAACTACCTTGCTGTCACATTCCCCAGCTCTGCGACTCACGTTCCAGCTATCGCTCACTTCGTAAGCCGAATTCTGCCCCTATACGCGGAGATAACAGAGGCTTGAGACACTCAGCCTAGGTTTATTCTGCGAGGACACCACCTGCGATTAGCTTCCACATCTTTTCGTTATACGGTTCACCCAGGCTGATCGTAAAATACCAAGGTCCCCTGCTTACGCTCGCTGGATTTCTCTTTGCAACTGCAACCCATGCGCCTTCGTCTGTTACCGGCAAATTGTATTTTCTGGCTCGATGGGTGAACTTGACGCGTAACTGATTCTTGAAGCTACAGTCAAAAACTGCATCGGTGATTCGTATTAAGCACAGTGACTTTTTCACCTTCCCAGACTTTGCATCAGTTTCAGGAACAGACGACTCACGGTTGAACAACAGCTCATGACTATTGTCAATATATTTGTCAAGAAAGCCACCAGCTTCCCCGATTGAAATAGACGTCAGATACTTCCAATTTCCATGATTAGTTTGAATATCTTCGGGATGACCGATACCGGGTTTGCTGGCCCCAATAACAACTTCAATTACGTCCAACGATTGAACTTGTCTCCGAGAACTTCCGACGGTGACCGAGCATTCGATACCGGTGAACTCACCATGTTCAGTGTTCGAAACTGGTCTTATCCATTTTCCAGAATCTAGATCTATCCCAGCTATACAACGGCCATTGAACTTTTTTGAGTTAGCCAAAACAAGTAGTCGCATATCAGCCCCCGATTAAACGATATGTATCAATGTGCTTTTTACTTCCCAGCGCTCTTCTAAATATTCAAGCGCCAATCTTCTATGGCAGTGATCTGGTTTATGTTCACTACAGAGAAATACTGGATTGCCATCAAGGATTTGACGCGACAATACGCTTTCAACACGTCGTTCTGCGAGTAAGAGCGTGAAAAGTCTTTCATACTCAAGCCATGAAGTTTTTTTGCTTCGATAATCTTTCAACATATCGGCAGTTGGTGCAAGCATCGGTTCGTGTCGATAATCTGCGCCACAGATAGTCCTAAGGAAATATTCCAAATCTTTTTTCTTTGCAAATCCGGCTAACTGAGAAACATTGTTCAACCGAACATCAATCAGCTGATCAACCTGACGTTGCTTTAATTCTCCAAAAAATTGCTCTGCTGTCCATTCCGCAAAACCGGCTGTATAGATCGCCACGGCTCACCTCCAAACAAATTCTCCGTAAAATGTGGTCCGAATAAACTAATAAGTTCAGCGTCTGACTGTACAGTTCGATTTCCGCGAATGTGCTGAGTTTCTACGCCCTGATCCGACAACACTCTGCTGATCAGGAGTCGTCGATGACAATTTTGGGGGCTCTCTTCGCTACACATCATTGCTACGCGATTCTTTTCTGCATTTTTGCAAAGTTGTTCTATGCCATTTTTAAAGCGAAAGTTCTTTGCAAGTTCAGAATACAAAACATGTCCTTCTTCGTCGTAATGATCTGACTCAGGAGGACGACC
>Ga0164292_10000640_pt1 | contig 27643 bp, 21 predicted proteins | sample GEODES117metaG_FD_111486 | JGI IMG/M metagenome (GOLD analysis project Ga0164292, IMG submission 111486) | Eutrophic lake water microbial communities from Lake Mendota, Wisconsin, USA - GEODES117 metaG | ecosystem: Environmental > Aquatic > Freshwater > Lake | place: USA: Lake Mendota...
CCCCGCGAGGGTGCGCAAAGAGTGCACGGCACCAGCGTGTCGGCGTGCCGACACGCACGCTCGCGGCATGGGGGCGGGGCCTAGATGACGATGTTGACCAGTCGGCCGGGCACGATGATGACCTTTTTGGGGGTGGCGCCGGCCAGGAACGCCTGCACCTTCTCGTCGGCCAGTGCCGCCTGCTCCAGCAGGTCCTTACCGGCGTCGGGTGCGACGGTGACGTGGCCACGCACCTTGCCGTTGACCTGCACCGGGTACTCGACGGTGTCGGCGACGAGGTAGCGCTCTTCGGCGATCGGGAACGGGCCGTGCGCCAGGGAGGTGTCATGGCCCAGCAGGCTCCACAATTCCTCGGCCAGATGCGGTGCCAGCGGTGCGACCATGAGCACCAACGGTTCCAGCGCCGCCCGCGCAGTTACTCCGGACTTGGTCAAGTGGTTGGTGTACTCGATCAGCTTCGCGGCGGCGGTGTTGTTGCGCAGGTTGGTGTAGTCATCACGCACACCGGCGATGGTGCGATGCATCACCCGAAGGGTCGCGTCGTCGAGGGCCTCCTCGGAGGCCCTTGCGGCGCCGGTGGTTTCGTCGACCACCAACCGCCACACCCGCTGCAGGAAGCGGTGCGCGCCGACGACGTCCTTGGTCGCCCAGGGCCGGGACGCTTCCAGCGGACCCATCGACATCTCGTAGACCCGCAGCGTGTCGGCTCCGTAGGACTCGCAGATCTCATCAGGGGAGATGGAGTTCTTCAGGCTCTTACCGATCTTGCCGAACTCCTGGGAAACCTCGATCTCGCCGTCGGACCCGGGCAGGAAGAACCTGCCGTCGCGTTCGACGACATCGGCCGCCGGCACGTACGCGCCGCGGGAGTCGGTGTAGGCGAACGCCTGGATGTAACCCTGGTTGACCAGCCGCCGGTAGGGCTCCCGCGACGTCACATGCCCCAGGTCGTGCAACACCTTGTGCCAGAAACGCGAATACAACAGGTGCAGAACGGCGTGCTCCACCCCGCCGACGTAGAGATCCACCCCGCCGGGGTCATCGGGACCGTGCTCGGCCGGCCGGGGACCCATCCAGTACGTCTCGTTCTCGATCGCGCAGAACTGCTCGCTGTTGTGCGGGTCGGCGTAGCGCAACTCGTACCAGGAACTGCCCGCCCACTGCGGCATCACGTTGGTGTCGCGGGTGTAGGGCTTGAGGCCGTCGCCGAGATCGAGCTCGACGTGCACCCATTCGCCTGCCTTGTTCAACGGCGGCGAGGGTTCGCTGTCCGGGCTGTCCGGGTCGAACAGCACCGGGGAGTAGTCCTCGATGTCGGGTAGTTCCACCGGCAGCATGGAGTCCGGCAGCGGATGGGCGCACCCGTCGGCGTCGTAAACGATGGGAAACGGCTCGCCCCAGTACCTTTGCCGGGCGAACAGCCAGTCCCGGAGCTTGTACTCGACCCTGGATCGGCCACGGCCGTCGGCCTCCAGGCGTGCGGTGATGGCCTGCTTGGCCTCCTCGACATCGAGGCCGTCGAGGGGCCCGGAATTCACCAGGGTACCGGCGCCGGTGTAGGCCTCCTGCGAAACATCGCCTCCGGCAATGACTTCGGTGATCGGAAGGCCGAACTCGGCGGCGAACTCCCAGTCCCGCTGATCGTGGCCGGGCACCGCCATGATCGCGCCGGTGCCATACCCGAGCAGAACGTAGTCGGCGATGAACACCGGAACAGGTTGTGAGTTGGCCGGATTGACGGCGTAGCAGCCGAGGAAGACTCCGGTCTTGGCTTTGTTCTCCTGGCGTTCGAGGTCGGACTTGGCGGCAATCGCGCTGCGATAGGCAGCCACCGCGTCGGCCGGCGTGGCCGCACCGCCGGTCCAACGCGGATCCACCCCGGCCGGCCAGTTCGCCGCGACCACCCGGTCGACCAGTTCGTGTTCGGGCGCCAGCACCAGGTACGTCGCACCGAAGAGAGTGTCGGGCCGGGTGGTGAACACCTCGACGTCGACGTCGCCGACGGCGAACAGTGCCGACGCGCCGGTGGACCGGCCGATCCAGTTGCGCTGCATGGCCTTGACCTTGTCCGGCCAGTCCAGCACGTCGAGGTCCTCAAGCAACCGGTCGGCGTAAGCGGTGATACGCATCATCCACTGCCGCAGTCGCTTACGGAACACCGGGAAGTTGCCGCGCTCGCTGCGGCCGTCGGAGGTGACTTCCTCGTTAGCCAGGACGGTGCCCAGACCAGGACACCAGTTGACGAGCGAGTCGGCGCGGTAGACCAGTCGGTGGGAGTCGATGACCTCAGCCTGTTCGGTCTTCGTCAACCCTGACCAGTCGCGGCCGTCGTCGACTTGCCTTGCCCCGCTGTCGAATTCGGTGACAAGCTCACTGATCGGGCGCGCCCTGTTCTGCTGCTTGTCGAACCAGGCGTTGTAGATCTGCAGGAAGATCCACTGGGTCCAGGTGTAGAAGTCGACGTCGGTGGTGGAGAAGCTGCGGCGCTGGTCGTGGCCGAGTCCCAGACGGCCCAACTGGCGGCGGAAGTTGGTGATGTTGGCGTCGGTGCGGGTACGCGGGTGGGTGCCGGTCTGCACCGCGTACTGCTCGGCGGGCAACCCGAATGAGTCGAACCCCAAGGCGTGCAGCACATTGCGTCCGGTCATCCGGAAGTACCGGGCGTAGACGTCGGTGGCGATGTAGCCCAGCGGGTGACCGACGTGCAGTCCCTCCCCGGAGGGGTACGGGAACATGTCTTGGACGAACATCTTGTCCTCGGGCACCGGTGTGCCGTCGGCCGGTGCCAGCGATCCGACCGGGTTGGGCACGTTGAACGTCCCCCACCGCTGCCAGTTGTCCTGCCAGTCTCCCTCGATGCGGCCCGCAAGCTCCGCGGTGTAGCGGTACTGCGGGACGTCGGTGCCGTCCGCGTTGGTCATCGCCGATTCGGTCACGACGGACAGGGTATCGGGCGCACCCTCCGACGACGATGCGCAGCGCAGCGACGTCGACGGGTTGGACGATCACGACTCGTCGGCAACGGCTCGGTATCGGTTGCATCCCAGCCCGGTCAGGGGTTGGTTCCAGGTCGGTTCCAGCGCTGTTCGGGAGGCTTAAGCGCTGCTTAGAGTCGGGACGGAAGTGGGCTGCGCCGGTTGGACCGCGCTACCCAACCAATCGAACAAGGACGTTGACGATGAACACGAAAGCCCGTACCTGGCGGGTAGTGCTTGGTGGTGCGGCCGCTGGTACGGCGGCAGTCATCGGGTTTGCCGGCGCAAGCGCCTCGGCCGAACCGGTCACACCCGCCCCGCCCGCTCCTGCTCCGGTCACAGTGACTCAGACCGTCACCGTCACCCCGGCAGCGACCCCCGCCGTCGAAGCCCCTGCACCTGCGGGGACGACCGCGGCACCACCGGCGACACCTGCTCCGGCCACACCGGCCGCGGCGACGCCGGCGGCCACCACACCGGCTGAACCGGCCATCCAACCGGCCGCCTCGGGAACCATCACGGAGTTCTTCAAGGACAAGGGCGTCGCGCTGGAACCGCAGAAGGCCGCCGGTTTCACCGCACTGAACATCGTTCTGCCGGTGCCCACCGGTTGGAGTGTGGTGCCCGATCCCAACGTTCCGGACGCCTTCGGGGTGATCGCCGACCGCAAGGGCGGCGACGGCCTCCACACGTCCAACGCGCAGTTGCTGGTCTACAAGCTGGTCGGCGACTTCGATCCGCGGGAGGCCATCAGCCACGGCTTCATCGACAGCCAGAAACTCAAAGCCTGGCAGTCGACGTCGGCATCGATGGCCGAGTTCGGCGGCTTCCCGTCGTCGATCATCACCGGGACCTACCGCGACAACGACATGGTGTTGAACACCTCGCGGCGCTATGTCATCGCCACGTCGGGCACCGACCGGTATCTGCTGTCGTTGTCGGTCACGACCGCGGCAAATCAGGTCGTGGCCACCGCGCCGGCCACCGACGGCATCCTCAACGGCTTCCGGGTGACCGATCCGGCCGCCAAACCCCCGGCACCGGCAGCGGCTCCCGCAGCTCCGGCACCGGCCGCTCCCGCAGCTCCGGCACCTGCGGCTCCCGCAGCTGCCGCACCGGCCGCTCCCGCGGCTCCCGCACCGCCGGCGGCTCCGGCACCGCCAGCTCCGCCGGCACCCCCACCGGCACCGGCCGCGGCGCCCCCACCGCCGGTCGATCCGGCCGCCGCCGTGGTGGCCACGGTGCCCACCCCGTAGCAGCGGCCGGGCTCGTATTGTGAGCCCATGGTTGTCGCAGCTGTCATCTGTCTGGGCCTGGCCGCACTGATCGGCGGCACGGGGCTGCGGACTTTGCGGCGGCCGGCACCGGTCGATCTCACTGGCCAGGTGCTGCGGTCGGTGGCACCCACACAGCTCGCCGCCGGGGTGATGCTGGCCGCCGGCGGGATCGCCGCGCTCACCGCGCCGCACCAGATCGGCCTGATTGCGCTGATCGTCGGCATCGTCGGCGCGGTGGCAACCCTGGTCGCGGGGTCTTGGCAGAGCGCCCGCTACGTCGAGAGCCGACAGGCCGCCGCCGGCGGCTGCGGCTCCACCGACGGCTGCGGGGGCTGCGCCAAAGTCTGCGAGTCCTGACCGCTAGTTGCGGCTCAGGTCGATCGGGTGGGTAGCAAGCATCGCCAGCGATAGGGGCTGGCGGCGCAAAACCCGCGACCACAAGTCCACCCGGGGCTGGACCAGCACGTCAGAAGGCAAGGCCGACAGGACGATCCAGTCGTCGCGCTCGATCTCACCCTCGAGTTGGCCGATGGTCCACCCGGAGTACCCGGCGAAGATCCGGACACCCTCGACCAGCGTGGCGATCATCTCGGGGTCGGCGTCAAGATCGACCATGACGATGCGGCCGGCGACATGGCGGAGGCCCTCGACACCGTCGGGGTCGGCACCGACCCGCAGAGTACCCAGACACAGCGCCGCGTCCCGTTTGACCGGACCGCCGATGAACATCGACTTCGGCTTGGCCGCCAGGTCGGTCCACTGCGGCAAAACGTTGAAGATGGCCGTCTCGCTGGGCCGGTTGAGCACCACCCCGAGGGTGCCGCCGTCGTTGTGCTCAACGATGTAGATGACGCTGCGGCGAAATGTCGGCTCGAACAGATCGGTGTTGGCAAGCAGCAACGTCCCGGCCCGCACCCGATTTGCCGCGGGCGCGAGGAAATCCTCGGGATCCTCCGACTGCGCCACCCGTTCATCATGGCACGGTCGGCCGCGCCGAACAGGTCCGTAGGAATCGGCCGGCCAATCGATTTGTACTGTGAATCAGGTGTTGGACGCCCGCGGTTCCGGTTCGCTGTGGCGATCCGTACGCGGCCTGCCCGATTTCTGGCGGCTGCTGCAACTGCGGGTGGCCAGCCAGTTCGGCGACGGACTGTTCCAGGCGGGACTGGCAGGGGGCCTGCTGTTCAATCCGCAGCGGGCCGCTGACCCGTGGGCGATTGCCGGGGCGTTCGCGGTGCTGTTCCTGCCGTATTCGGTGTTGGGTCCGTTCGCCGGGGCGCTGCTGGACCGGTGGGATCGGCGAGTGGTGCTCATCGCCGCGAATGCCGCGCGGGTGCTGGCCGTGCTCGGGGTGGCCGCGCTGCTGGCCGTCGGCGCCCGCGACCTGTTCGTGCTGTGTGGCGCCCTCATCGTCAACGGCTTCAGCCGGTTCGTCACCTCCGGTTTGGGTGCCGCCCTGCCGGATGTGGTTCCGCGGGAGCACGTCGTCACAATGAACTCGGTGGCCACTGCCAGCGGTGCCACCGCGGCATTCCTGGGTGCGAACTTCATGCTGCTGCCACGTTGGCTGGCCGGTGACGGCGATGCCGCCGCCGCCGCTGTCATCGTCCTGGTGGCTATCCCGGTCGCCATCGCGTTGCTGCTGTCAATGCGATTCGCCCCGCATGTGCTCGGCCCGGACTCCACCGCGGTACACGGCTCCCCGCTGTACGCGGTGGCCACCGGTTGGACTTATGGCCTGCGGGCCGTCCGCGCCACCCCGTCAGTGGCTGCGACCCTGTCCGGCCTGGCTGCCCACCGCATGGTGTTCGGCATCAACTCGCTGCTGGTGCTGGTGATCGCCCGGCAGACCGGCACAACCGGCTTCGGCGGCCTGGGCACCGTGGTGGTGTTCGTGGCCGCCGCCGGGATCGGCGCCTTCCTGGCCAACGTCGTCAACCCGCCGGCGATTCGGCGGTGGGGTCGCTACGCGACCGCCAACGCCGCACTGCTGTTCGCCGCCCTGATCCAACTCGCCGGCGCGACCCTGGATCTGCGGGTGATGGTGGCCTGCAGTTTCTTCCTGGGGTTGGCCGGGCAGATGGTCAAGCTGTGCGCCGACACCGCCATGCAGATCGACCTCGGCGACGCGCTGCGCGGTCACGTGTTCGCCCTTCAGGATTCAGTGTTCTGGATGTCGTTCATCATCGCGGTGAGCGCCGCCGCCGCGGTGATCCCACCCGACGGCCGCTCGGCGGCGCTGGTGGTGGCCGGCTCACTGGTCTACCTCAGCGGGCTTGCGGTACACGCCGGGCTGGGCAGACGCCCGAACTAGGCTGAGCCGCATGGCAAGCCGCATCTCACAGGGCAGCAACATCATCGGGCCGCTCATCGCCGATCTGCGCGCGGAAAGCGACGCCCTCGACGCGCTGGTCGAGGGCCTGCCCGCGCAAGCCTGGGCGCAGCCGACGCCGGCCCCGGGGTGGACCATCGCCCACCAGATCGGGCATCTGCTGTGGACCGACCGGATGGCGTTGACGTCGATCACCGACGAGGCGGCATTCCTCGATCTGGTGGCCGGCGCGCAGCACCGAATCGCCACGTTCGTCGACGAGGCCGCCGAGGAGTGCGCAACCGCACCGCCGGAGCGATTGCTGGCCGACTGGCGAGACACCCGCAGTCGGTTGCATGACGCGTTGGGCGCGGTCCCGGAGGGCCGCAAGCTGCAGTGGTTCGGGCCACCGATGAGCGCGCCGTCGATGGCCACCGCCCGGCTGATGGAGACCTGGGCGCACGGCCTGGACGTCGCCGATGCCCTCGGGGTGGCGGTGGCGCCGTCGGCTCGGTTGAAGTCCATCGCGCACCTGGGGGTGCGGACCCGGGACTTCGCTTTCACAGTGCACGGCCTGACGCCGCCCACCGAGCCGTTCCGGGTGGAGTTGACCGACCCCGACGGTGAACTGTGGGCGTGGGGCCCGGACGACGCCGCCCAGACGGTGGCGGGTTCGGCGCTGGACTTCTGCGCTCTGGTCACCCAGCGCCGCCCGCTCGCCGAGTTGGATGTGGTGGCCCGCGGTGCGGATGCCGCGAAGTGGCTGACCATTGCGCAGGCCTTCGCCGGCCCACCCGGCGTGGGGCGCTGAACCGTCAAAGGGGGCCGGCGCCGTCGGCCAATCCGTCGGCGTCGGAGTCCACCAGCGTGATGTCCCAGCGCCCATCCCCATCGATGTCCACGTAACCGGTCGCCGCATGCTCCGAGACCGCACGGTCGGCCAGCCCATCGCGGTTGACGTCGAGGAACTGCTCCGGCGTGCCGTCGCCGTCGACATCCCCCACCGGGCCGGTGTGCTCAGTGCCGTGCAGGTCGAACCAGCGCTGCGGCGGCGGCGGGACGCCGGAGACCGCCCAGGTGCCGGTGCCGTCGTCGGTGTAGCGCGCCTCGGGCACGCCGTCGTCGTCGAGGTCTAAGTCCGCGTAGTCGCCCATGCCGTCACCGTCGCTGTCGCCCATCAGGTCGTCGAGAAGTCCGTCACCGTCGAGGTCGAGGCCGGCCGGGCCGGTCCAGATCGTCGCGGTCCCGTCGCCGGCATCCAGGCAGTAATCCATACCGAGTTAGACGGCGCCGCCGCCTTTGGCGTTCCACCAAGCCAGCAATTCGGCGCTGGCCTCCTCCGGCGAGAGCGGGCCGCGGTCCAGCCGAAGTTCCTTGAGGTATTTCCAGGCCTCGCCGACCTGCGGGCCGGCCGGGATGCCCAGAATCTCCATGATCGCGTTGCCGTCCAGATCCGGGCGCACCCGCGCCAGGTCCTCCTTGGCCGTCAGTTCGGCGATCCGGGCCTCCAGGCTGTCGTAGTTGGCCTGCAGTCGCGCCGCCCGCCGCTTGTTGCGGGTGGTGCAGTCGGCGCGCACCAACTTGTGCAGCCTGGGCAGTAGCGGACCGGCGTCGGCGACGTAGCGGCGCACCGCGGAGTCGGTCCACCGGCCGTCCCCGTACCCGTGGAACCGAAGATGCAGGTAAACCAGCCCGGAGACGTCGTCGACCATCTGCTTGGAGTACTTCAGCGCGCGCATCCGAGTGCGAACCATCTTGGCGCCGACCACCTCGTGGTGGTGGAAACTGACCCCGCCGTCGGACTCGTGGCGGCGGGTGGCCGGCTTGCCGATGTCGTGCAGCAGGGCGGCCCAGCGCAGGACCAGGTCCGGTCCGCCGGGTCCCTCCCCCGTGTCGCTTCGCTCCGGCCCGCCGGGTCCCTCCCCCGTGTCGCTTCGCTCCGGCCCGCCGGGTCCCTCCAGCGCGATCGCCTGCCGCAGCACGGTCAGCGAATGCTGGTACACGTCCTTGTGCTGATGGTGCTCGTCGATGGCCATCTGCATCCCGCCGATCTCCGGCAGTACCACCGCCCCGAGGCCGGTCTGCACCATCAGGTCGATGCCGGCCACCGGGTCGTCGCCGAGCAGCATCTTGTCCAACTCGACGGCCACCCGTTCGACGGCGATCCGGGACAGTTGCGGGGCCATCTCGACGATGGCCTCCCGCACCCGGTCCGCCACCCCGAACTGCAGTTGGGAGACGAACCGGGCGGCGCGCAGCATCCGCAGCGGGTCGTCGCCGAAGGACACCTCGGGGGCGGCGGGGGTGTCCAGGATGCGCCGGCGCACCGCGGCCAGACCGTCGAGCGGGTCGAGGAACTCCCCGGGGCCCTCGGCGGTGATCCGGACGGCCATCGCGTTGGCGGTGAAGTCGCGGCGGACCAGATCGTCGTCGAGTCGGTCCCCGTACTGCACCCGGGGGTTGCGCGACACCTGGTCATAGCTGTCGGCCCGGAAGGTGGTGATCTCCAGACGGTGACCGGCCTTGCCGACGCCGACGGTGCCGAAGTCGATGCCGGTGTCCCACAGCGCGTCGGCCCAGGGTCGCATGATCGCCTGCACGGTCTCCGGCCGGGCGTCGGTGGTGAAGTCCAGGTCGGTGGTCAACCGGCCGAGCACCGCATCGCGCACGGTGCCGCCCACCAGGTAAAGCTGGTGTCCGGCCGCCTCGAACACCGCGCCCACTTCACGAAGCAGCGGAGCCTGCCGGTGCAGTTCTACAGCGGCCCGGACCCGGAGTTCGTCCTCGGACTCCGGCATGGGGGGAGGCGACGCGGCGGGCACGTCCGGTGAGCCTAGTGCTCCGCGCCGCGGCCGCGACCGGCGAGTGCGGCCACGGCCGGACCGGTCACGGCAGCTACTATCACTTGGGTGTCGGAGGGCGAAGCGGCCAAACCACGACGGCGTCGAGGTCGACGCCGCGGGCGCCGCGCGGCAAGCGCCCAGATCCCGTCCGAGCAGCCCGACGCGGCCACCGACACACCCGCCCAGCGCAGCACTGGGTCCACGGCGCATACCGACCGTCCCCGATCCCGGCAGCGCTCCCCATCGCGGCTGCGCACCGTCTACGAAACCTCGGCGGGCGGCTTGGTCATCGACGGCCTGGACCGGCCGCGGGAAGAGCAGGTGGCTGCGCTGATCGGCCGCGTCGACCGGCGCGGGCGGATGTTGTGGTCACTACCCAAAGGACATGTCGAGCAGGGCGAGACCGCCGAGCAGACCGCCATCCGGGAAGTCGCCGAGGAGACCGGTATCCACGGCCATGTGCTGGCCCAACTCGGCAGCATCGACTACTGGTTCGTCACCGAGGGACGACGGGTGCACAAGACGGTGCACCATTATCTGCTGCGGTTCTCCGGCGGCCAGTTGTGCGACGAGGACCTCGAAGTCACCGAGGTGGCCTGGGTGCCGGTGATCGAACTGCCCGACCGGCTGGCCTACGCCGATGAACGCCGCCTGGTCGAGGTGGCCCACGACTTGATCGAACTGCTGCAGTCCGACGGGCCCGCGGCACTGCCACCGCTGCCGCCGTCGGCGCCGCGCCGCCACCCCCAGACCCACTCCCACACCCGCAGCCGCCCGTCCCGCGCCGAGGCGCCCGGTGAGCACCGGGCGAATGGCCGCGGTCCGGGCGCGTGAGGGTGCATCGGCGGCGAGCGAGGATCCTCGTCGCACTCCTCGGGCTGCTCGCCGTGTTGTTCTGCCCGCAGTTAGTGCCCACCGTGGCCGCCGAACCCGACGCGTCGGCGTTCGTGCGGGTCCGGCTCGACAGCGTCAGCCCGGACGTGGTCACCACCTCCAGCGAACCCACCGTCACCGTGACCGGAACGGTCACCAACGTCGGGGACCGACCGGTACGCGACGTGGTGGCCCGCCTGGAACGCAGCGCGGCGGTGCAATACTCCTCGGCGCTGCGCACCACCCTCTACGCCGACGGTCAGTTCAACCCGGTCAGTGAATTCATCACTGTGGCAGCCGAACTCGACCGTGGACAGGCTGCCGGATTCAGCTTCACGGTGCCGCTGCGCGCGGCGCAGGGGCCGGCACTGGACATCGAGGACCCCGGCGTGTACCCGGTGCTGATCAACGTCAACGGCACACCGGACTACGGGGACACCGCCCGCCTGGACGAGGCGCGTTTCCTGCTGCCGGTAACCGGTGTCCCGGCCGACCCGACGACCGCCTCCGGCAACACCCTGGATGACACGGTGCCCCCCGGCACCGCTAAACCGGTCGCGGTGACCATGCTGTGGCCGCTGGCCGACAAGCCACGTCTGGCCCCCGGGCTGCCGGGCGGCACCAGACCGGTGCGACTGATGAACGACGACCTGGCGGTATCGCTGGCCGCCGGCGGCCGCCTCGACACTCTGCTGGGAGCGGCGGAGTTCGCCACCAGCCCCGAGGCCATCGACCCCGGCACCGGAGTGGACCGCGCCCTGTGTCTGGCGGTGGACCCCGACCTGCTGGTCACGGTCAACGCGATGACCGCCGGCTACGTGGTGGCCGAGGCGCCCAACGGACTCGGTACGGCCGCCCGCCCCGGCACCGGGCAGGCCGCCGCGGCGGCCTGGCTGGATCGGCTGCGCGGAGCGGCCCGCCGGATGTGCGTGATCGCCACCCCCTACGCCCAGGCCGACCTGGGGGCGCTGTACCGGATCAATGACCCTGCGCTGAGTGCTGCGGCGACCGGCGGCGCCGAGATCGTCGACCGGATCCTGGGAATCACCTCCACCCGCGGCGCCACCATCCTGGGCGACGGGGCGTTGACCGCGGCGGCGGCCAACCTGTTGGAGACGATGGAGCCGACCATCGCGATCGCCGCCGCCGCCACCGGGGGCGCCGCGCCGGTCACCGCCGACCTCACCGTCCGCCGGCTCTCCGGCCCGGTGGTGCTGGCCCCCTTCGACCCCGCCATCGGTGCAGCGCTGGCCGGCGTCGGCACCGACCCGACCGTGCCGGCCTACCTCGATGACGCACTGGCCGTGCCCGTCGGCTCCGACTCCCCCGTCGCCCGCCGCCAGGACGCCATCGCGGCGATGCTGTGGCGCACGCTGGCCGGCGACAACGAACCGCGCAGCCAGATCCTGCTGCCGCCGCTGAAGTGGAGCCCGCAACCCGATGACGCCCGCGCGATGCTCAGCGCGCTGGCCAACACCCTGCGGGCCGGCCTGGCCACGCCCCGGCCACTGGCCGCCCTGATCTCGGAGTCCCGGCTGACCCGGGACGCCAACGCTGACGGCGAACAAACCTCGGCCGACCTTCCCACCGACGTCCCCGGCCGGATCGACGACGACGTCATCGACACCATCCGGGCGGCGGCGCTGCGGCAGTGGAGCCTGACCTCGGCGCTGAGCACCGACGCCCGCACCGGCCTGACCGGCCTGCAGTACACCGCCCCACTGCGCGAGGACATGCTGCGGGCGCTGAGTCAGACCGAGCCGCCCGCCACCCGCAATGACGTTGCCCGCCAACGGCTCGCAGTGGTCGCGGCCACCATCGAGGACCTCTTCCGGGCGGTCTCCATCGTCAACCCCGGCGACTCCTACACCCTGGCCACCGAGCGCAGCGCGCTGCCTCTGGCGCTGCGCAACGACCTGTCCGTCCCGATCCGGGTGCGGTTGCAGTTCGACGTACCACCCGGCATGACCGTGACCGACATCGGCGAACAGGAGGTGCCGCCGGGCTATCTGCCGCTGCGGGTACCGGTCGAACTGCACGTCACCCAACGCGTCGCCGTGGACGTCACGATGCGCACCCCGGAGGGTCTGCAACTCGGCGACCCGGTGCGTTTGTCGGTGCACTCCAACGCCTACGGAAAACTATTGTTCGCCATCACGATGACCGGCGGTGCGGTGTTGGTGCTGCTGGTCGGTCGCCGCCTCTATCACCGCTTCCGCGGCCAACCCGACCGGGCCGACCTGGACCGGCCCCGCCCGCCGCATCGGAAGCATCCCGAGGCCATGGGCCCACGGGGAAGGACCCCCCGCCCCCGAGGAATCGATAGATGAGCCAGCCTCGGTCGGACACCGGGGACCGCCCACAGCGCGAGGAACTCTCCGACTCGGCGGTGGTTTCCCGGTCGTGGGGCATGGCGCTGGCCACGTTGGTCAGCCGGATCACCGGCTTCATCCGGATCGTGCTGCTCGCCGCGCTGCTCGGGGCGGCGCTATCGAGTTCCTTCACGGTGGCCAATCAGCTGCCGAACCTGATTGCCGCGCTGGTACTGGAGGCCACCTTCACCGCGATCTTCGTGCCGGTGCTGGCCCGCGCCGAACGCGATGACCCCGACGGCGGTGCGGCCTTCGTCCGCCGGTTGGTGACGCTGGCCACCACGATCCTGCTGCTGGCCACCGTCCTGTCGGTGGCGGCCGCACCGCTGCTGGTGCGGCTGATGCTCGGCGACGACCCGAAGGTGAACGAGCCACTCACCATCGCGTTTGCCTATCTGCTGCTGCCGCAGGTGATCTTCTACGGCCTGACGTCGGTGTTCATGGCAATCCTCAACAATCGCAACGTGTTCGGACCGCCGGCCTGGGCGCCGGTGGTGAACAACGTGGTGGCCATCGCCACCCTCGGGCTGTTTCTGCTGGTGCCCGGCGAACTGTCCCTCGACCCGGTCCAGATGGGTACTGCCAAGCTGCTGGTGCTGGGCGTCGGAACCACCCTCGGGGTCGTCGCGCAAGCCGCCGTGTTGCTGATCGCCATCCGCCGGGAGCGGATCAGCCTGCGGCCGCTGTGGGGAATCGACGACCGGCTCAAGCGGTTCGGCACGATGGCCGCGGCGATGGTGCTGTACGTGTTGATCAGCCAGGTCGGTCTGGTGGTCGGCAACCAGATCGCCAGTACCGCAGCGGCATCCGGCCCGGCGATCTACAACTACACCTGGCTGGTGCTGCAACTGCCGTTCGGGATGATCGGCGTGACGATCCTGACCGTGGTGATGCCGCGACTGAGCCGCAACGCCGCGGCCAACGACAACCCCGCCGTGCTCGCCGATCTGTCGTTGGCCACCCGGCTCACCATGGTCACCCTGATCCCGGTGGTGGCGTTCATGACCGTGGCCGGCCCGGCGATCGGCAGCGCGCTGTTCGCCTACGGGAAGTTCGGCGAAGTGGACGCCAACTATCTCGGTATCGCGATCGCGCTGTCGTCGTTCACGCTCATCCCCTACGCCCTGGTGCTGCTGCAGTTGCGGGTGTTCTACGCGCGCGACGACCCCTGGACGCCGATCCTGATGATCCTCGCCATCACCGCGGTGAAGATCGTCGCATCGCTGCTGGCGCCGCACCTGACCGACGACCCCGAACTGGTGGCCGGCTATCTGGGCACCGCCAACGGCGTCGGATTCCTCGCCGGGGCGGTGCTGGGACATCTGCTGCTCCGCCGGTCGCTGCGCCCGCCGGGCGGCCGGCTGCTGGACTCCACGGTGCGGCGCACCATCCTGGTCAGCACCGCTGCGGCGACGGTGGCCGCCGTCGTCACCGCCGGGGCGGATCGGCTGCTGGGACTGCAGACCCTCACCGAACGCAGTGGCGGCGCGGGCTCGATGGTGCGGCTGGTGATCCTGGCGGCCGTCATGGTGCCGCTGCTGGTTGCACTCCTGGTGGCCGGGCGAGTCCCCGACGCCGTCGCCGGCTGGGCAGCGGTACGGCGGCGGATCCTGCGTCGCGGAGCAGCTGCCGACGTTGCGCCACTGGACTCACAGCTCCCCGAGAAGCGGGGTGTGGTCACGTACCCTGAACCCGGCACGACGGCGCATCACGCCGACTCCACGCGGAAAGGACTGGAACTGAGCGATCAAGGCACGCCTGCGGGCCCGCCCGGCGACGCGACGGCGAAGATCCCGCGCCCGCGCGCCGACGAGTTCCAGCCCGACGTCGCGGGCCAGTTCGCCGCCGAACCGGTCGCCGGACGAGGTTCAGCCGGGGCCCTGCCGCTGGGGCCCGGCGCCACCGTCGCCAACGGCCGCTATCGGCTACTGGTATTCCACGGCGGACCGGCCGGCCTGCAGTTCTGGCAGGCCCTCGACACCGCACTGGATCGTCAGGTTGCGCTGACCTTCATCGACCCGGCCCGCACCATGGCTTCCGAGCAGATCGAACAGATTCTCTCCCGAACCCAGCAACTCAGCCGGGTGCAGCGGCCCGGCGTGGCCCGGGTCCTCGACGTCACGCCGATCGACAACGGCAGCGGACTCGTTGTCTCCGAATGGATCCGGGGCGGCTCGCTGAAGGAGGTCGCCGGCACCTCGCCGTCGGCCGTCGGCGGTGCCCGGGCGATCCAGTCGCTGGCGGCGGCGGCCGACGAGGCACACCGCGCCGGGGTGCCCCTGTCGGTGGACCACCCCAGCCGGATCCGGGTCAGTATCGACGGGGACGTGACGTTGGCCTTCCCGGCCACCCTGCCGGACGCGACCCCGGCCGCGGACGTCCGGGGTATCGGCGCGGCGCTGTACGCCCTGCTGGTCGACCGCTGGCCGCTGCCAGAGACCGGCGCTGCGAGCGGACTGCGGCCCGCCGAGACCGATCCCTCCGGGCAGCCGATCGAGCCCAGAGACCTCAACAACGCAATCCCCTTCCAGATCAGCGCAGCCGCGACGCGGGCGCTGGAACCGGGCGGCGGCATCAGCAGCGCACCGAACCTGCTGCATCTGCTGCAGCAGGCGACCAACGCGGCGGATCGGACCCCGCGAGTGGATCCGGCCGCGCCCACCGAGGCGGCACCGGCGATGAGCGGGGCCGCCGCGCCGGTTCAGCACCGGGGACCGCAACCGCCGGCCGGCGCAGCGAACCGGCCGCAGCCGGAGTCCGTCCCCGCCGACCCGGCCCGGCGCCGCCGCAATCTCATGGTCGGGATCGGCGTGGGTACCGCCATTCTGGCAGTGGCGCTGATTGTGCTCGGCACGTTCCTCAGCCGCATCTTCGGTAACCCGGACGACGAGCTCAAAAGTGAGCAGCTGGGCTTGAACACCACTACGACCTCAGCCACGGAAAGTACCGGGGCGATGGTCGAACCTGTTGCAGCGACAGTGTTTTCACCCGGTGGCGAGGCGGACGCACCCAATCTGGCCGGGTTGGCCATCGACGGCGATCCAGCGACCCTGTGGCCGACCGACACCTACACCGACGCCGTTCCGTTCCCGAACTTCAAAAGCGGGGTCGGCCTCATGCTGGAGTTGCCCGAGCCGATCGTGGTGGGCAGCGTGACCCTGGGAATCTCCAGCACCGGGACCCAGGTGCAAATCCGGTCGGCCTCCTCCCCCAACCCGGACAGCCTGGAGGACACCACCCTGTTGACCGGTCCGACATTGCTCAAACCCGGCACCAACACGGTCTCGGTGCCCAGCGCCGCGCCGACCTCCTATGTGCTCGTGTGGATCTCGACGATGGGCCAGGTCGGCGGCCAGAGCCGGACCGACATCTCCGAGATCACCGTGCGTCAGGCCGCTTCCTAACAGCTGCACCACCGGGTGAAGTGCCCCGGCGGCGGCACCGGAATTACGGTCCGCCCGTGCCCAGCTATTCCGGTGCGAACCGCAGTGACGGCGAACTGTTGTACGCCCACATCGCCGGTGACCGTTATGCCTTCGAGGAGCTCTTCCGCCGGCACAGCGCCCGGTTGTACCGGCTGGCCCGCCGGCGCAGCCACACCGCCGAAGATGCTTGCGATGCGCTCCAGGATGCGATGCTCTGCGCCCATCGGGCGGCGGGATCGTTCCGCCATGACGCACCGGTCAGCAACTGGCTGTGCCGCATCGTGGTCAACGCCTGCCGGGACCGGATGCGCCGCAACGCGATCCGGCCCACGGTGACGCTGACCCCGGAAAATTGCCCCCAGGTGGCCGACCGCACCGGGCAGCTTGAGACCGCGCTACTGGTCCGCCAAGCACTGCTGCGGCTGCCGGCCGCGCAACGCGACGCCGTGGTGGCGGTGGACATGTACGGCTACTCGGTGGCCGATGCCGCGGCTCTGTTCGACGTCGCGGAGGGAACCGTCAAGAGCCGCTGCGCCCGAGGCCGGGCCCGCTTGGCGGTACTCCTGGGAAGTACTCGCGGCGGCGGGGCGGCACACTGATCCAGTGGACTCCCCGCACCACCGGCATACCGTCACCGGTTGGCCGGCCCGCAGCGGCCCCGCGCACGCCGACCGGCGATGGGTGCCGCCGACCCGGGTCGCCACCGCTGCGGTCGGTGCCGCGGCGGTGCTCGCAGCGGTGGGCTTCGGTGCGGCGGCCTGCCTGAGTGCGGCGGGACCGACCCGCAGCACACCGACCAGCGCCAACCAGATCACCGTCCCGGTCAGTACCGACACGGCAGAGAGAGCCCCTTGATGGGGCCCTTGATGCGCGGCCGGGGAACAGCCCCGCCTACCCTGTTGTTTGACCCGGTGACACTGTTTGACCGAGTGACACCTGAGGCGGGACGGGCCCGCGTCCGCAATCTGCGCAGAAAGGGCGGCGTATGACCGACCAGACCTTGCATGACGTCATCGTGATCGGATCCGGCCCGGCCGGCTACACCGCCGCCATCTACACCGCGCGCGCCGAACTACGGCCACTGGTCTTCGAGGGCACCGCCTTCGGCGGCGCGCTGATGACCACCACCGAGGTGGAGAACTATCCGGGCTTCCGCACCGGTATCACCGGTCCGGAGTTGATGGACGAGATGCGCGAGCAGGCCCTGCGATTCGGCGCCGACCTGAAGATGGAAGACGTCGAGTCGGTATCGCTGGAAGGTCCGGTCAAGAAGGTGGTGAGCGCCGACGGAGAGACCCACCTGGCCCGGGCGGTGATCCTGGCGATGGGTGCAGCGCCCCGCTACCTCGGGGTCCCCGGCGAGCAGGAACTGCTGGGCCGCGGGGTCAGTTCGTGCGCCACCTGCGATGGATTCTTCTTCAAGGGACAGGACATCGCCGTGATCGGCGGCGGCGACTCGGCCATGGAGGAAGCCACCTTCCTGACCCGGTTCGCCCGCAGCGTCACCCTGATCCACCGGCGCGAGGAGTTCCGGGCGTCCAAGATCATGCTCGAGAGGGCCCGGTCCAACGACACGATCACCTTCCTGACCAACACCGCGGTGCTCGCCGTCGAGGGCGAGGGCACCGTGACCGGTCTGCGGGTGCGCAACGTCGTCACCGACGAGGAATCCACCCTCCCGGTGACCGGGGTCTTCGTCGCCATCGGTCACGACCCGCGCTCGGAACTGGTCCGGGGCGCCGTCGAGATCGACCCGGAGGGCTACGTCCTAGTGCAGGGACACACCACCGCCACCTCACTGCCCGGTGTATTCGCGGCCGGTGACCTGGTGGACCACATCTACCGGCAGGCCATCACCGCGGCCGGCAGCGGCTGTGCGGCCGCCATCGACGCCGAGCGGTGGCTCGCCGAAGCCGCGCAGTCCTCCGACAGCGCCGAAATGATTGGAGCCCAGCAGTGAGCACCGTGACCGTAACCGACGACAGCTTTGCCGAAGCCGTACTCGCCAGCCCGACTCCGGTGCTGGTCGATTTCTGGGCCACCTGGTGCGGACCCTGCAAGATGGTTGCCCCGGTCCTCGAGGAGATCGCCAAGGAGAAGGCGGGAACGCTGACGGTGGCCAAGGTCGACGTTGACTCCAACCCGTCGGCGGCCAGGGATTTCCAGGTCGTCTCGATCCCCACTCTGATTCTGTTCAAGGACGGCAAGCCGGTGAAACGGATCGTCGGGGCCAAGGGCAAGGCCGCGTTGCTACGGGAGCTTGCCGACGTCCTCTAGCGAACTGTTCGGCGGCGACGGCAGAGACGAATTCGTTACCCGAGGTACGCCGACCGGTTTCCGCTAAGCCCGTTTCTTCTGCGAGAATGCCTGTCATGTCCAGTCCCGGCGCCGGCCCCGGCGACGCCGCCTCCGGGCGCGCCGCCCCGTCGGCCGACCTACTGCGCCGCGGTGACCGAAGCGGTGCAGTGATGGAAGTCCGCGCCGCGCTGGCCGCGCTGGGATTGCTGGCCAACCCCGATGACGACCTGACCACCGGCAAGCAGGTGGCACCGGACTTCTTCGACGACGAACTCGACCGCGCGGTCCGCGCCTTCCAGCAGCGCCGCGGCCTGCTCGTCGACGGGATCGTCGGACCGGCCACCTATCGCGCGCTGCGCGAGGCCTCCTATCGGTTGGGCGCCCGGACCCTGGCCCACCAGTTCGGCGCACCGATGTATGGCGACGACGTCGCCACCCTGCAGGCGCGGTTGCAGGACCTCGGCTTCTACCACTCCCTCGTCGACGGCTACTTCGGTCTTCAGACCCACAACGGGCTGATGTCCTACCAACGGGAATACGGACTCGCCCCGGACGGCATCTGCGGCCCGGAAACGTTGCGCTCCTTGTATTTTCTCGGCTCGCGGGTAACGGGCGGCTCGCTGCACGCCATCCGCGAGGAAGAACATGTCCGGCTGTCCGGTCCCCGGCTGTCGGGCAAGCGGATCATCATCGACCCGGGCCGCGGCGGCGCCGACCACGGCCTGATCGTCAACGGGGCGCAGGGTCCGATCAACGAAGCCGAGATCCTCTGGGACCTGGCCAGCCGACTGGAGGGCCGGATGACGGCCATCGGCATGGAGACCTTCCTGTCCCGGCCGGTCAACCACAGCCCGGCCGATGCCGAACGGGCCGCCACCGCCAACACCGTCGGGGCCGACCTGATGATCAGCCTCCGTTTCGAGCGGCAGGCAAGACCGTCGGCTAACGGCGTCGCCTGCTTTTACTTCGGCAGCCCGCACGGTTCGGTGTCCACGATCGGGCGTAACCTCGCAGGCTTCGTTCAACGAGAGTTGGTGGCGCGCACCGGGTTACGCGATTGCCGCACACACGGGCGTACCTGGGACCTGTTGCGGCTGACCCGCATGCCGACGGTCCAGGTGGACGTCGGCTACATCACCAGCACCCATGACAGCGCCATGCTGGCGACCCGAGAAGCCCGCGACGCGATCGCCGAAGGCATTCTCGCCGCCGTGAAGCGCCTGTACCTGCTGGGCAAAAACGACCGCCCGACGGGCACCTTCACTTTCGCCGAGCTGCTGGCCCACGAACAGTCCGTGGATCACGGCCGGCCGGCGGTCTGAGGGCGCTAGCCCGACGACCCCACCGGCTGCGCACTCTCCAGCCGGGTGCTCTCCAGTAGCCGCTCCAGCGCCGCCTCGACCTCCGCTTTCCAGCCCAGGCCCTTGTCGAGTTCCAACCGCAGCCGGGGGAAATACCGGTGCGGGGAGACAACGGTGAAGCCGGCCTGCAGCAGGAAATCGGCGTCGATCATGCACAGGTCGAAGGAGCAATCGCCCAGGGCGTGAATGGCCGGGGCCAGATCGGGATCGACGCCGCCGGCTCGGCCCGCGGCGTCGTGCAATTCGGCGGCCTCGGCGGTCCGGCCGAACGCTTCCAGCGCCCGCACCCCGCGCCGGACCAGTTCACTGACGACCTGCCCGATCAGCAGGGAGTTGAGACCGTCCGGCTGACCGGGTTCCACCCCCATCGACGTCAGCAGCACGGCGTCAGCACTGACCGGACCGGTGGGAAACCGTTGCGCGCGCGGCACTGCACGCGGGGGTGCGTACAGCACATAGCCCAGGCACGGTTCATCGTGATCGTCGGCATCGCCGGTCGCCGGGGTGGCGACCTGTCCGCAAGACCCCCACTCCAGCATGACCATCGACAGCCACGCCTCCTTCTCGAACTCGGGGTCGGGCAGATAATCCTCGCCGTCGAGGGTCTGTGGGTCCACCTCCCAGAAGACGCATCGGCGGGCGTGCTTGGGCAACTGCTCGAACCCCTCAAGCCGCAGCGGCCTGATTCGAACGGACACCAGATCTCCCGGTCTTCTCCCGGACTCCCCGGGTTTCCCGCCGTGCGGACCCGCCCGGCAGTCTCAGGATAGGAGAGCCGACGACCAGCGGCCAGTATTACTGGTACGGCTGGTGCTGGGTTTCCTCCCACCGAATGAAATCGATTGCCGCACTTGATGATTCCGAGACCCCCTGGCGATCACCCGAATCCCGGACACGGCGGCGCCACAGTAACGTCACAGTGACGTAACGGGCTGGTGTGGTGGGCTGCGTTACCGCGGCGTTGAAGAGTTCATCAATTCGACGATTCGCTGCAAATCGTCCACCGAGCCGAACTCGACGACAATCTTGCCCTTGCGCTTGCCCAGGCTCACCGTGACCCGGGTGTCGTAGGTGCTCGACAACCGTTCGGCCACGTCCTGCAGACCGGGCATCTGAATCGGTTTACGGCGCTTGGGTGCCGCCGGCTTCTCCCCCGCCCGGTTGGCCAGGGTCACCGCCTCCTCGGTGGCCCGCACCGACAACCCTTCCGCAACGATCCGCGCGGCGAGTTCCTCCTGGGCGCCGGCCCCGGCGTCCAGCGCCAGGAGTGCCCGGGCGTGGCCGGCCGACAGCACTCCTGCGGCGACCCGGCGCTGCACCGGTATCGGCAATCGGAGCAGGCGGATCATATTGCTGATCACCGGCCGGGACCGGCCGATCCGGCCGGCCAGTTCCTCGTGCGTGACACCGAACTCGTCGAGCAACTGCTGATAGGCGGCCGCCTCTTCCAACGGGTTCAGCTGGGCGCGGTGGATGTTCTCCAGCAGTGCGTCGCGAAGCAAGTCGTCGTCAGCGGTCTCCCGGACGATCGCCGGGATGGCGGCCAGTCCGGCCTGCTGCGCCGCGCGCCACCGCCGCTCCCCCATCACCAGTTGGTACCGGCTGCTGCCCACCTCGCGGACCACGATCGGCTGCATCAGGCCGAACTCGCGGATGGAGTGCACCAACTCGGCCAGCGCCTCCTCGTCGAAGACCTGCCGGGGTTGACGCGGGTTCGGCTCGATGTGGGTCGGGTCGATCTCGCGGTACACCGCCCCGATACCGGGGGCCACCTGCGCGGTGGGCACGCCGCCACCGATCACGACGTCGGCCGCCGCGTCGCCCAGTCGGGGCCCGCCGTCGCCAGGCCCAGTGGGGATGAGTGATGCCAGTCCGCGGCCGAGGCCGCCCCGGCGCCGTGAAGGTTGCGTCATGTGCGTTCTCCAGTTACTGGCGGGTGGCGAGTTCGCGGCCGGCATCGAGATAACTCATCGCCCCCCGCGATCCAGGATCGTAGTCGATGATGGTCATGCTGTAGCCGGGCGCTTCGGAGACCTTAACGCTGCGTGGGATGACGGTGTGCAGCACCTTGTCGCCGAAGTAGCGGCGAACCTCCGTGGCGACCTGGTCGGCCAGCTTGGTCCGGCCGTCATACATGGTCAGCAGCACGGTGGTCACATTCAACTGCGGATTGAGGTGGGCCTTGACCATCTCGATGTTCTTCATCAACTGCGAGACACCCTCGAGGGCGTAGTACTCGCACTGGATCGGGATCAACACCTCCGGTGCGGCCACCAAGGCGTTGAGGGTCAGCAGGCCCAGTGACGGCGGGCAGTCGATAAACACGAAGTCGAAGTCCAATCCATCAAGACCGGCAAGCGCATTACGGAGCCGGTTCTCCCGGGCCACCATGCTGACGAGTTCGATCTCCGCGCCGGCGAGGTCGATGGTGGCCGGCACGCAGAACAGCCGGTCGCTGTGGGGGCTCTGCCGGATCGCATCTCGGACCGGGATATCGCCGAGCAGCACCTCATAGGAGGACGGCGTGCCCGATTGGCGATCGGCGATGCCCAGCGCGGTGCTGGCGTTGCCCTGGGGGTCGAGATCGATCACCAACGTCTTGAGGCCCTGAACCGCCATCGCCGCCGCCAGGTTGACCGCGGTGGTGGTCTTACCGACCCCGCCCTTCTGGTTGGCGACGGTGAAGATCCGGCGCCGGCTGGGCTTGGGTAGTTGGCCCGCGGTGGTGTGCAATACCTGCATCGCGCGCTTCGCGGCAGCCCCAATCGGGGTATCGGCGTCGGGTCCGTCGGGCCATGTTTCACGTGAAACGGCGCCCTCGCCGAACGGCGGCTGCGTCATGGCTTTCTCCTCTCCGGTGCGTCGGAACGTCGTCGGGCCTTCGTCTGGGTCGACGCCTTCTGGGTCGACGCCTTCTGGGTGGACGACACTGTGTCCCCCCGCACCGCCGCCACGACGGTGGCGGGTGGGCTCAGGTAGCCCGATCCACATCTCACCACCTCGACACCCCGCGCACCTAACCGAACCATCGCCGGCCCTCGTTCGGCGACCTCCGCCTCGGCCCGCTCCCCCTTCAGTGCCAGCATGCGACCCCCCGCGCGCAACAACGGCAGACTCCATCGGGCGAGCTTTTCCAAGTCGGCAACCGCGCGCGACACCACCACGTCGGCATCCGAGACCGCCGCGCGCACCGCGGCGTCCTCGGCCCTGCCGCGCACCACGGTCATGGTGAGACCCAGGGTGGCGACGACCTCGGTCAGAAATTCGGTTCGCCGCAGCATCGGCTCGACCAGGGTGACGGCCAAATCAGGGCGGGCGATCGCCAACGGTATTCCGGGCAACCCCGCGCCGCTGCCGACATCGACGACCCTGGCTCCCGGCTCGATCAATTCGGCCACCGCCGCGCAGTTCAAGAGGTGCCGGTCCCAGATTCGATCCACTTCGCGGGGCCCGAGCATGCCGCGTTCCACACCGGGGCCGCTGAGCAGATCCGCGTACTCGCGGGCCAAGTCCAGGCGCGCGCCGAATACTTGGGTGGCCGGATCCGGCGCGTCGGGCGCGGCATGTTTCACGTGAAACATCCTCTCGCCGCGCCCGAACTACATCGATGTAACTTCAGTCCTTGAGCACCACGACGCGCCGTGACGGTTCCACGCCTTCGCTCTCGCTGTGGACGCCGCTGACGCCCGCGACGGCGTCGTGCACGATCTTGCGCTCGAACGGTGTCATGGGCGCCAACTCCTCGCGTTGCCCGCTCTCCAGCACCCGGTGGGCGACCTTCTCCCCCAGCGCCGACAGTTCGTCGCGCCGGCGCCGCCGCCACCCGCCGATGTCAAGCATCAGCCGGCTTCGCTCGCCACTCTTCTGAAGCACGGCCAGCCTGGTGAGCTCCTGCAACGCGTCGAGCACCTCGCCGCGCCGCCCGACCAACTTGTTCAGATCACTACCGCCATCAATGCTGACGATCGCGCGGTCACCTTCGACGTCGAGGTCGATGTCGCCGTCGAAGTCCAGCAGGTCGAGTAATTCCTCCAGATAGTCGCCGGCGATCTCGCCCTCGGCGACCAAGCGCTCCTCAAGGTCGGTGCCCTTCCGCTTCGGTGCGGCCGTGTCCTCATTGCCCACCACGGTGCTGTCCTGGGTTGCGTCGTGCTGGGCCCCGTCGTGCTGCGTCTCGTCGTGCTGCGTCTCGTCGTGCTGCGTCTCGATCTCAGTCATGGTTTCTCCTTGTCCGGTCGCTAGCCCGGTCATCGTTTGCGTTTCTTGGGGCGCCCGGCTGGGCGCGCGCCGGGCCGTGGCGCCCGGGGGGGCGCCGCAGCGGCACTGCCGTTGCCGTTGCTCTGGTTCTGGGCGGGAGTTGCTCCCCCGCCCGTGGTGTCCGTCGCGGTCTCCCCGTCGAGTTCGGCAGCGGCCACGTCGGCGACAGTTGCCTTGCGGTTCTTGACCGGCTTGGCTCCCGGCGCGGGGGCGTTGGCGGCGCGGCGGGCCAGCGCCTCCTCCTTAGCGGCCTCCTCCTCACGTTCGATCTTGCCGAACACGAGGTGCTGCTGGGCGAACGTCCAGATGTTGTTGGACACCCAGTAGATGATGATGGCGATCGGCAGGAACGGCCCGCCCACAACGACTCCCAGCGGGAAGACGTAGAGCGCCAGCTTGTTCATGATCGCGGTCTGCGGGTTGGCTGCCGCCTCCGGACTCTGTCGCGAGATGGACGCCCGGCTGTTGAAGTACGTCGCGATGCCGGCCAGGATCATCAGCGGGATAGACACCGCCGCCACCGCCGGGCGGCTGAACTCGGTGAAGGCCGCTATGCCGTGCTGCTGGGTGATCGCTGCACCGATTGGAGCGCGGAAAAGGTTGGCGTCCAGGAAGTGGCCGACATCGGCAGCGCTGAAGAAGTAGTTGGGCAGCCGGCGGTTCTCCTCAACCGATAGACCCAGCCGGCCGAAACCGGACTGGGTCCGGTTGAACGACATCAGCACGTGATACAGGCCGAGGAACACCGGTACCTGGGCCAGCATCGGCAGACAGCCGAGGATCGGGTTGAAGTCGTGTTCCTTCTGCAGCTTCTGGATCTCCAGCGCCATCCGCTGGCGGTCCTTGCCGTACTTCTTCTGCACGGCCTTGATCTGGGGCTGCAACTCCTGCATTTTGCGGGTGGTCCGGATTTGCTTCACGAACGGCTTGTAGAGCACGGCTCGCAGGGTGAACACCAGGAACATCACCGACAGCGCCCAGGTGAAGAAGTTGTTGGGACCCAGGAGGGAACCAAACAGCTTGTACCACAGCCACATGATCCCGGAGACCGGGTAGTAGACGTAGTCGAGGCTGAACCAATTAAACATGTGCGCTCCTGACCTTCCCCTGTTCGGCCTCGCAAGACCGTTCGGGTATCGGATCCCATCCACCGCGGTGCCAAGGACCGCACTTAACCAATCGAACTACGCTCAACCAGGCTCCCCGAACCAGTCCGTACTCGGTGAGAGCCTCCACCGCGTACTGGCTGCAGGTGGGCATGAACCGGCACGACGGGAGCCGCAACGGCGAAACCATGTGCCGATATCCCTGGATGACGGCAATCACGATGCGCGCAATCCGGCCGGGACCCGCGCCGCGATCGGTCACCGGTGACGTTCCATGAGTACGTGTGCGCGCCGGACACCGCAGTGCAGTTGATGCTGAAGCCGGGCTGATCGCGCCACGCCACTGCTCGGCAACGCCCTGACGACAATGCGGTCGGCCGGGTCGAGATCGGCGATGACGGTGCGTGCCACGTGGCGCAACTTCCGCGCGACGCGATGCCGTTGCACCGATCCCCCAACGGATTTCGACACGATCAAGCCGATATGCGGCTGCGAACCGGACGGCGCGCGGTAGGCGTGTACTACGAGATCGGGCTGCGGTGCGCGCACTCCGTACCTAACGGTGTGGGTGAACTCTGCAGACCGTGTCATCCGGTTACGAGCCGGGAGCACTGGTGAGCCGACCGGTCGGTCAGGCAGTCAGCGAGCGGCGGCCCTTGCGGCGCCGGCCAGTCACGATGGCACGACCCGCGCGGGTACGCATCCGCAACCGGAATCCGTGGACCCTGGCCCGGCGCCGATTGTTTGGCTGGAAGGTGCGCTTACCCTTGGCCACGGCTATCTCTCCTCGTCACATCTCCGGCGACGGTCACCGCGGAAACTCGCGTTCCACGGCAGCTGCGCCCGTTGCTAAGTTGCCTGCGAACCGGCGCGGTCCCGTATCCGGCCGCTGCCGTGCCGCCCGTGGTTGGGCGACCTTGATGAGGGTACTGAGGTCACTTCCGCAGGTCAAACCGCGCTGTTCAGCTCCAGCCCGTCTTGTGGATAAATCCCGCTCCAGGTGTTGGCACAATGGTCGAAACCTGTTAACTTCTGCCAGTGCGGTTAAGCGTGACCGGGGATTTGCCCGTTCCCGCGTGCCGTAAGAACACACCGTAAGAACACCTAGTACCCATATGCTGCGAAACCAAGACGCTCTCTCCAGACCTGTACACAGCTGTGAATAACCTTGTGGACAGCTTTTCAGGCGCTTCCGGACCTCGTGGCCTGCCGCCGATGAGGGGGATCTGTTGTGACTGACGATCCCGGCTCTGATTTCACCTCGGTATGGAACCTGGTGGTTGCCGAACTCAACGGCGACAGTGACTGGTCTGACGAGGGAACCCTCGCACTGACCCCGCAACAGCGGGCCTGGCTCAAATTGGTGCGCCCACTGACCATCGCCGAGGGCTTTGCTCTGCTGTCGGTTCCGAGCCCATTCGTCCAGAACGAGATCGAACGCCATCTGCGGGGCCCAATCATCGACGCTCTGAGCCGGCGCCTCGGGCAACGAGTGGAACTGGGCGTCCGGATCGAACCCTCGGATGGATACCACCCAGGCGATTCGCTGGATCACGACATCCCGCTGACGGACTTCGAATCCGACGTCGCCGAGCACACCCCCGGCGCGGGGTCTGCTGACCAGGAGAACTGGCCGAACTATTTCATAGACCGCCCGCGCAGCAGCCAGCCTGAGGAGCCGACGGGTACCAGCCTCAACCGGCGATACACCTTCGAAACCTTCATCATCGGGGCCTCAAACCGTTTCGCCCACGCCGCCGCACTGGCAATCGCCGAAGCGCCGGCCCGGGCCTACAACCCGCTGTTCATCTGGGGTGAGTCCGGTCTGGGTAAAACCCATCTACTCCATGCCGCCGGCAACTACGCGCAGCGGCTTTTCCCCGGCGTTCGGGTGAAATACGTGTCAACCGAGGAATTCACCAACGACTTCATCAACTCGTTGCGCGACGATCGCAAAGTGGCGTTCAAGCGCAGCTACCGGGACATCGACATCCTGCTGGTTGACGACATCCAGTTCATCGAGGGCAAGGAAGGCATCCAGGAGGAGTTCTTCCATACCTTCAACACACTGCACAACGCCAACAAGCAGATCGTCATCTCCTCAGACCGCCCGCCGAAACAGTTGGCCACGCTGGAGGACAGACTTCGGACGCGGTTCGAGTGGGGGCTGATCACCGACGTCCAGCCCCCCGAACTGGAGACCCGGATCGCCATCTTGCGCAAGAAGGCACAGATGGATCGTCTGGCGGTGCCCGATGACGTACTGGAATTGATCGCCGGCAGCATTGAACGCAATATCCGCGAACTCGAAGGCGCGCTGATCCGGGTTACTGCCTTCGCCTCGCTCAACAAATCGCCGATCGACGTCGCTCTTGCCGAAATCGTGCTGCGCGACCTGATCGCTGACGCCAGCACCACCCAGATCAGCGCGGCCATGATCATGGCGGCCACCGCCGAATACTTCGACACCACCGTCGAGGAGTTACGTGGCCCCGGGAAAACCCGCGCCCTGGCCCACTCCCGGCAGATCGCCATGTATCTGTGC
>Ga0164292_10000641_pt1 | contig 27582 bp, 26 predicted proteins | sample GEODES117metaG_FD_111486 | JGI IMG/M metagenome (GOLD analysis project Ga0164292, IMG submission 111486) | Eutrophic lake water microbial communities from Lake Mendota, Wisconsin, USA - GEODES117 metaG | ecosystem: Environmental > Aquatic > Freshwater > Lake | place: USA: Lake Mendota...
CTACTGTATATCTACTGTATACCAATTTTATAGTTATTTATAAGATATAATCTCCCATCTTAATTATATTATTGTTATCATCAAATGTAATATTTTTTTTCGTTATTTTCTTTTCTACTAACATTAATTTTAATTCATTTTCAACAGTATTGTATGAATCGATTTTTTTATTGTCTAATAATTTTTTTACAAATGCCTCAATTTTCTTTAATTTAGTATAATTATCAGCTTTATTCCACGGTTTATCATGATTTGACTTATTAATTATATCATTTATGTCTTTTTCTGTTTCAACATATGTTATATTTTCATTCGTTTTAATTCTATTATTTTTGAGATCTTTATAGTACTGCATTATAGATACGCTATCTATCCTATTTCTCAATATTTTCATATCAAGAGATGTAGCCTCTACGTTTACAATTGGTTTATTTTTGGTTGTGTCTTCAATAATAATTTCAGATATATAAGCAGGTTTATCTTTATTTACACCATCTAAATAGATCTCAATAGAATTGATATAATTATCCATATAATAATTTTATACTATTTAATATTAAAGTAAAAATCAAATTTTTTAATAATATATAAGAAGTATAATGAATATATCCTCTTTAAATAATTCTGATGAAAAAAGTTTAAATTTATATGAATTGTTTAATAATGATAATCATGCTAAAATTAGAATAAAGGATTTCACAAGTGATAAATATTTATCTCAAAATAAACAAAATATTAAAGCACAAATATTATCATATAAATTAATTAATAGGAATAATCATAAAAATATAATAGCAAATGTCGTTTATCTTGACTATAACTATTTTATAACAATTTTAAATAAAGAACAGTATCAAAATTTACATTCATTTTCAAAAAATTATTATATAAGTTATCTTGATAATGAACTTAATATAATATCTACAAATGCGTATGATAAATATATAGAAAAAAATTATGAAATTGTAATTTTAGAAATTAATAATAATCAATTTAAATATCATGAATTTGATATTATTAAACCAAGTATGTATTTATTATTTGAACAAAATAACATTGAAATATCATACCAAGTAAATGATATTATAATACAAAATCATATTCTTAGTATAAGTGATGATTATATAGTTATTGATGAAAGTAGTAAATTAACCATAGGTTCTCCTCTTTTTAAAAACAATATATTAATAGGCCTATATTATAAAAAAAATGGAAATAATTGTTATTTTTTTAGATAATCAAATATATTAAATTGGTTAAATAAATTTTCATTAATTACAAAACAAAAAAAAGAACTTATAACTAATCCATTATATGTCCCATACAGTAAAGAACAAATGTATTACATTATATTAAGTTTAACTAATAGAATAACATTATTAGAAGAATTATGTAATGAAATGAAAAATAATAAATAGTATAATATTATTATTTTGATAAATTTATCAAAATAATAAAATAGTATTTTCAATTAATAGTTATAGTTAATTGTTAATTAAATAATTTAGTTTTTGTTGTATTTGTTGTTGTAATAGCTACGAAGAAGTCTAACAGCGGTTTTAAGGCTTACAGCACGACCTCCTTGTTGTTCTCTTTCTTCAGATTCAGATTCAGATTCAGATTCAGATTCTTCTTGGTTATTGCCTCCTGCTTGAGCAGCCGCCCTTGCAGCCTTTTTGGCTCTGAGGGCAGCCAAACGAGCCAATCTGCGTTTTTCTTTAGCTTCTTCAATTTCTTTCAGACTTTCTTTTCTTTCCTTGGCTTTTTCGTTTTGAGCGTCGAGTCTAGCACGGTGAGCAGCTTCATTTGCTTGACTGGCCCTGTATGCGGCATTTGCTTTTTCACGTTGTTTTTCAAGTCTTGTTTGGTATTGGGCTTCAGTTTCAGAAGGTTTCTTGACTGCGCGTCTGGATTCTTTGTTTTTGTATCTTTGGACGTTTTGACCACGACGAGATTGACCAAGAGCACGCATAACTGCGACATCCCTGCCACGAGCAGTTGAGCTAAGAGAACCATCATCTAATCCTTTGTAGTCAAATTTTCCAGGATTACGAAGGTAACGGTCGTCAATCACTATTTTAGATGGGTCTTTAGGACTGTGTCTCAAATCATAAGACATAGCCGCAAGACGGCGTCCTTGAGTAGAATATTTACGATTTTTGTAATATTTTTTAAAAGCACGTTCAGCTTGATCAATATCTATGGGTTTAGCAGCCGCAATTCTGCTTCCTTTACCAACTCTGTTCAAATGTTCACCTGGTTGGATAGAACCCTTAACAATTACAAATCTTTTAGTGGGTACTTGTACTTCTCTTCCTTCCTTAGTCTTTACAGTTTTAGTAGCAGCAACATATCCTGCTTCAGCACCGTTCCCCAAAACAAATGTCATGCGGTCACCACTAACCTTCAATGGTTGTTTGCCTTCAGCACGTCTTTTATCGTTCCTTTCCCTTTCGAGTTCTGGGGTAATTTCCATAAGTAAACTCTTATCATAACCTCCAAATAAATTGTTCCCGTTCATTATTGTTTTTGTTATATAAATACTAAATATTATTTTTCCTAAACATTATTTAAAATAAGAATTATTAGTATATTTTAAATAAAAATATCTAAATTAGCCATTTTAGATATTTTTATTTAAAAAAATTGATATAAGAATTTATACCTTGAAATATACATAAACTATAAATGCCTAAGCCCAAAAAAACAGTTGTGGAAAATGTTAATTCTGTATCCGTTGATACATTGGATATAGATATATCTGAAGTTGAACAATCACAAATATATCAAAAGCTAACACATTTAGAACATGTTTTAAAAAGACCTGCTACATACATTGGTTCTATAGAGAAGAATACCGAAGAATGTTATATAATAGATAAAACAAATCCAGATGAGAAAAAAATAGTAAAACGTCTAATTGAAACTATTCCAGGATTATTTAAAATAATTGATGAAATTTTGGTAAATGCCGTTGACCAATATACTCGACTATTATTTAGAAAAAATAGCGGTGATAATTCAATATTTACTGTGTCTAATATAAAAGTAGATATTGACCAAAATACTGGTAGGATAACTATATTTAATGATGGTGAAGGTATTCATATTATGCAGACTGCCGAAATAGGTATTTATGTCCCTGAATTAATATTTGGGCACTTACTTACTGGAAGTAATTATAATGATAACGAAGAGAAAATAGTTGGAGGTCAAAATGGTTATGGTTCTAAATTGACAAATATTTTCTCTAAAGAATTTATTGTAGAAACTGTTGATAAATCAAGAAACCTAAAATATGTCCAGACATTTACCGATAATATGACCAATAAAACTGAACCTAAAATAACAACATATAGTTCCAAACCATATACCAAAATATCGTTTATTCCTGACTATGAAAAGTTTGGAATTACAAAATTAAGTGATGATATGATAAGCCTAATAGAAAGGCGTGTCTATGATATATCTGCTTGGACTGATAAAACGGTTAATGTATGGTTTAATGGTGAAAAATTAGACTATAAATGTTTTGAAAAATATGTTGATTTATATATTGGTGATAAATCTACTCATCCAAGAGTTCATTTGCCATTAGGTAATCGTTGGGAAATAATTGTGTCTTATAATACAAATTCAAATTTTGAACAAGTTAGTTTTGTTAATGGAATTAATACTTCAAGAGGAGGAAAACATGTAGAATATGTATTAGGGCAAATTCGCGATGGACTTGTTGATTATATTAAGAAAAAGAAAAAGGTGCAAGTTAAACCTTCATCTATCAGAAATGAATTATTTATATTTCTAAAGTGTACTATCGTTAATCCATCATTTGATAGTCAGAGTAAGGAAACATTGATGACCCCTGTATCAAAATTTGGTAGTGTTATTACTATTGATGATAAAATGATTGATAAAATTGCTAAAATTGGTATCATGGACAATATAATGAATAGTCTTGAAACCAAGAATAATAAAGAATTACAAAAATCGGATGGTAAAAAACAGAACACTATTAGAGGATTACCCAAATTAAGAGATGCTGTTCAAGCTGGAACAGCTAATTCTAAGGATTGTGTGCTGATATTAACTGAGGGAGATTCAGCAAAGGCTTCGGTTGTATCTGGTCTAAATCAAGATATGGTTCAATATTATGGTGTATATCCACTTCGTGGTAAATTTCTTAATGTAAAAGATCAGGATGCTGAAAAAATTATTAAAAATGAAGAGATTTCCGCTATTAAAAAGATTTTAGGCTTAAAAATGAATGTTGATTATTCTGATAAAAATAACTGGGAATTGAGATATGGTAGTCTTATGATATTGTGTGATTCTGATGTAGACGGCAGTCATATCAAAGGATTACTCATTAATTTCTTTCATAGTTTTTGGCCTTCGTTACTAAAATCAGGATTTGTAATTACAATGCTCACACCAATTGTTAAAGTTTTTAAAGGCAATCAAAAAAAGAGTTTTTACAATTTAGGAGACTATAATAATTGGAAACAACTAACTCCTGATTATCACACATGGGAAAATAAATATTATAAAGGGTTGGGAACTTCAAGTTCAAGTGAATTTAAAGAATATTTTAAAGATCTTAAGGTATTAAATTATAAATGGTCAGATACGAGTGACCATTCTATTGACTTAGCATTTAATAAAAAGAGGGCAGATGACCGAAAAAAATGGCTAGAAGACTATAATATTCAAGATACATTGGATTATTCAATTACTGATGTTCCTTTTGAAAACTTTTTCAATAAGGATTTTAAACATTTCTCTAATTATGATAATATTCGTAGTATTCCAAATGTAATTGACGGATTAAAGCCTGGTCAGAGGAAAATCCTTTTTAGCGCATTCAAAAGAAATTTAAATAAGGAAATTAAAGTTGCCCAATTTTCAGGTTATGTAAGTGAACATTCTGGATATCATCATGGTGAAGTGTCTCTACAATCGACTATTGTTAATATGGCTCAAAATTATGTTGGCTCTAATAATTTATCACTATTTGTTCCTAGTGGTCAATTTGGAACGCGGTTGCAGAATGGTAAAGATCACGCTAGTGCTAGGTATATCTTTACCTATTTACATCCTATTACTAGATTTATATTTAGAGAAGAAGATTTACCTATAGTAAATTATCAAGATGATGATGGATTTATGATAGAACCAACATACTATGTCCCTATTATACCTATGATTTTAGTAAATGGTGCTAAGGGTATTGGTAGTGGATATTCAACGAGTATTCCACAACATAATCCCAAAGATATTGTAAATGCTCTTATTCAATTATTAGAAGGAAAGTCATTAAATAATATTAAGCCATGGTTTAATGGGTTTAAGGGAACGGTTGAAATGTTTGGTGAAGACCAATACCTAAATAAAGGTAAATATGAAATAATTGACGACACTACAATTTTAATCTCTGAAATACCTATTGGAACAAGTATAGAAAATTATAAAATATTCTTAGAGGAACATACTATTGATAAATCAAACACAAATAAAAAACAATTTATAAAAAATTATACGGAAAATGGAACAGATAAAATTATTAGTTTTACTGTAAAAATTCAAAAAGATAAAATGGATAACATTAAAAATGATAGTAAAAAAATAGAAGACTTATTTCAACTCTCAGACACATCATACACAAATTATAGCAATATGTATCTCTATAATAATGATATTAAAATTCATAAATATATATCCGTTTATGAAATAATTATGGAATTTTATAATATTAGATTAGAGTATTACAATAAAAGAAAGGAACATTTACTTGGAATATACAAAAATGAATTAGATATATTAAGCCAAAAGTATAAATTTATTGAAAGTATTATTGATGAAACCTTAGAAATGCGTGGAAAAACTAAAATTGAAGTTGAAACCCAACTTAATAGTTTGGGATTTTTAAAACTTGCTAATACATCAAGTAAAGAGACAAGTTATGACTATTTAGTACAAATGCCTATATACTCAATTACTAAAGAAAAAATGGCTGAACTAAAAGATAAAGTTGATAAAAAACAACATGAATACGACACATTATTTTCGAAATCTATTCAGCAAATTTGGTTAGATGAACTACAACAGTTAAATATGCAACTAGATAAATATTATAGTGATTTTAAAGCTGACTTTGAAAACGGGGAAGTAATCAAACCTAAGAAGGCTACAACTAAGGTATCAAAAAAATAAATTGTAAAATAATATAAAAAAAGATTGATATGTTTTATATTAATTTATGTGTAAATAAAGCTTATTCAATATGGAAATAAAAAAAGAAAATAAATATTGCCCTATTATTTTTAGTAAAGGAAAATACTCCTTATCTTTATTAAGTTTAGATTATGGATTACCAAAAGAAACTAAATATACAATATTTTTAGTTCCATGTAGAGAATTTTTAGTTTGTGGAAGTATTTGGCGTGAACTAGATTTATGCACTATATTCTGGGAACCCCCTGCATGGGGTGTGAAAAGAGACAGTTTTGAAAAGGAAAAAACTAAAATAGCTTATTTAATTGCGTTTGCCTCTGATATAGCACCAATTTGTAAAAAATGGGCTGATGACTGTTTAAATAAAACTATTACACCAACCGAAAAGAAAAATGAGACAAAATAAATGGCTTAAAGAAAATAATATTATATATATTAGTTGAGAAGAACCTATATTTATTACTAAGCCTTTTCTCGCATTAGGGGTGATATTTTTAGTGGTTTAAAATTATAATCTTCTATGATACTCCCTTATTATTTCATATTGTAAATGATTTAACATTTCGCTTACATAAACGTATATTAGTAGGATTTAAATTCCAAGATTTCTAATATATGGTGAAATAATATTGTATAATAAAAGTTTTCAACCGCTGTAAAAAGCTGTCAAATGAAAACAAGCCCTGACAGAGGGTGCATTTACATCACTGGATAGAATAGTTTTACATTTTTCTGTCTCATTTTTCTTTTCGGTCGGTGTAATTATCAGGAACTTCATGATACTGTATATTTTAGAATAGAATTATATAATGAAAATTATAAGGACAAAATTATTAAAGCTTTACGAGATTTTAATTTCAATTTTTCAATGAATGATACTATATACACTGTTTATTAAATATATATAAAAAATAGTATTATTATAAAAATAGTTTTTTATTGATTTATATTAATATTATTTTTAAATAGATTGTGTTTATTTTTGCTTATGTTCCGCTTTAATGACATCTAACTTTTCTTTAGCTTGAGTTAATTTAGCTTCTGCTTCAGTTTTGGCAGCATCTAATTTAACTTTGGCTTCAGTTTTGGTAGCATCTAATTTAATTTTGGCTTCAGCTAATTTAGCATCTGCTTCAGCTTTAGCAGCATCTAATTTTTCTTTGGTTTCAGCTTTGGTAGCATCTAATTTTACTTTGGCTTCAGCTAATTTAGCATCTGCTTCAACTTTAGCAGCATCTAATTTTTCTTTGGCTTCAGCTTTAGCAACATCTAATTTTTCTTTAGCTTGAGCTAATTTAGCATCTGCTTGAACTTTGGCTTCAGTTAATGTAGCATCTGCTTCAAGTTTAGCAGCATCTAATTTTTCTTTAGCTTGAGCTGCTTTTGTTTTAGATTCCTTTAGTAATTTACAACTTGATGAACGAGCTTTATTCTTCAAGTCTTCAGGAGTGCCTTTTATACATTCTGCTTGTTCACAGCTTAAATCAAGATATGAACCGGAGGGGCATTCTTTAACACATTTGCCATCATATAATATTTCAGCATCTTTACATTTTACAGTTGGGGTAATCGCACTTTTAAGCATTTTTCCGATACCAAGAATACCTCCTAGTAAATTATAAAAGAAACCACCTTGTTGTTGTTGCTGTTGTTGCTGTTGTTGCTGTTGCTGTTGTTGCTGTTGTTGCTGTTGTTGCTGTTGTTGCTGTTGTTGCTGTTGTTGCTGTTGCTGTTGTTGCTGTTGTTCATTTTGTGTTCTATGTTTTCTAAACTGTTTTAATTGTTGCTGTTTTTTGCCTCCCTCTAAATTTTTTTGTTTATTTGCTTGACGACTTCGTTTTTGTTGTTTTGACCCAGCACGACGTTGTTGAACTTTAGAACGACGACCACCACCATCATATGCTGGATAACACTTTTGAAAAAAATATTCCAAAGCCATATAATATGCGAGTGTGCTATATATGTTTCGATTAATATTGATTGGATTTGTAGGTGTAGGTGTATTATCATCATTCGTATAACTATCTTCAAATCTTTTAAGATATTCATTTACTAGTTCGCAAGTAGTTTCTTTATACTCATTTATATCTAATACAAATGTTGTATCATTGTTGTTGTTATTGTTGTTGTCCATTATTTTAATTATATAATATATAAATATTATTTGATTAAATAATTTAAAAAATATAAATACAATACAAATTTATTTTAATATATTATACTTTATTTTAAAATTAGTGTAGTATAGAAACCTCAACGATAATACTACATTTAAATATTTATGTATTTTTACTCTATTTATATGTAGTGCTATTATTTGTAATATGCATTGAATATTTATCCATTTATTCAACAAATTTGGTTTATTTTGTAACTAATGGCAAAAAGCTTTTGTATAGACCTTACTTTTTATCAGATGATGCGAGTCGCGAGCATCCCTAATTTTTTGTAAACTTTTTTATTTATCTTTTCGTTGTTGCAGCGAATTGTTTTTGATCTTCTTCCTGTTGTTTATAAAACTCGTCTCTTTGTTCTTCAGTTAAACGTTCATAAATTGCCATAGCCTCACGTCCAGCCACTGCTATAGGTATACCTTTCTTTTTGGTAGTTGATGACGCAAGTGGAGCAAGCCTTAATTTATCTTCTTGTTCTGCTGCATATCGTTTTTGATCTTCTTCCTGTTGTTTATAAAACTCGTCTCTTTGTTCTTCAGTTAAACGGTCATAAATTGCGATAGCCTCACGCCCAGCCACTGCTATAGGTATAGCTTTTTTTTTCATAGGTTCGACACCTTCACCAGTTTCCACCTTTGTAGATACGGATGTAGATGGCCTTCCTTGTGAGTTTTCATTAGTTACGATTGGTCTATTAGCAAAATTTTTTAACATATTTCCAATACTACTAATACCACTAAATAACTTAGACAAAATTCCACCTTGCTGTTGTTGTTGTTGTTGTTGTTGTTGTTGTTGTTGTTGTTGCTTATTTTTGCCTCCTTCTAATATTTTTTGTTTGTTTGCTTGACGACTTTGTTTTTGTTGTTTTGAGCCAGCACGACGTTGTTGAACTTTAGAACGACGACGACCACCATCATATACAGGAATACAATGACGATGAAAATATCGGATAGCCATATCATATGCTAGTTTACTATATCTGGTATGGTCAATATTGATTGGATTTGCGGGTGTAGGTGTAGTATCATCAATTTTATAACTATCTTTAAATCTTTTAAGATATCCATTTACTAGATTGCAAGTATTTTCATCATACTCATTTATATCTAATTTAAATGTTGTATTATTATTGTTGTTGTTGTTGTTGCTCATTTATTTAATTATATAATATGTAAATATTATTTGTATTTTTCAAATTAATTAATCAAATGTATAACCTTAAATTATTTATATGTAATTTCATTCATTCATTAAAAAATTGAAAAATATTGTATTTATATTTAAAAAATTAGATATTTATAATATTAATGTATAAATTATGGATAAAGACATAATAGAATTAATATATAATTTTAGTGAACAAGCAAAAGAAGAAAAATGGGATTTAAGTGAATACAAAAAAAATATTATCGACTCTCTATTACATGTTTATAGTAAATCGGATTTCCATCCAAATGTAATTGACCAGATTATTTGTTCTATACTACCTTGTTTTAATAAAAATAATAGATTTGATTTAAAAGTAACACGCAGTAAACGCAAGAATAATATTGAAGAATTAACTAGGTTATTAAATATTCCTAAGAATAGTGCTCAAAAGTCAATGGAATGGAAATTAAAGAGGCATGACCATATAAACGCAAGTGAGGCCAATAATATTTTGGGTGGTTCACGAAGGTCAATGTTGATAACAAAGGCCAAACCACTAGATGAATTAATTAATACTGGTGGTGCAGCCACTGAACACGGCACTATTTTTGAACCTATTTCAAATGAAATTCATAGGTTAAAAATAAAAAAAAAAATATATGAATTTGAAAGTATAGAACATCCAGTATACAAATTTATAGCGGCTAGTCCTGATGGTATTACAGAAGATGGTGAATTAGTTGAATATAAAAATCCAAAAACTAGAGAAATTGTAGGTGTTCCAAAAAGTGATTATTGGGTTCAAATGCAATTTCAAATGGAAGTAACAAATTTATCAAGATGTCATTTTGTAGAATGTAGTTACAATCATTATTTGTGTATAGAAGATTATGGATATTCAAATGATGAATTTAAAGGAGTATACATAGAATACTTCGATTTAGAACAAAAAAAACATGTTATATATAGTCCATTAAATATAGATGTAGTTGAAGGTATAGAATGGTATCGTAATGAACGAGATAAAATTATAAAAAATGTATCACCTGATATTCATGTTGATTGGTCATGGTGGGGATTAAAAAAATATAGTTGTTTTGTAGTTTATCGTGACAAAGAATGGTTTCAACAGACCTTACCAATATTTCAAGAATTTTGGGATGAAGTCTTGAAATGTAGAAACGACCCTAGTTTAATTCCCGTTCATATTAAAAAAGAAAAAAATATTCCATTAGTTATTGATAATATCTGTAAAATCGATTATGATGACTATGTATAGATACCAACTTTTTATAAATAATAGTAAACTATTTATTTTTAATAAAAATACAAATAAATTCATTTTAATTAAAAATAATTTTATAAATTAAACCCAATATATAATTTTTTGTTGTGATGTATGTATTTTATGAGAGCTTGTTAATGTATATAATATATATTTTTCACCATTTGAATATCTTTCTTTGCTGATAAGATTGTAATTTAAAGCTTTTAGAAATTGTCTTAATATAGTAACTACTTTTTGTTCATCAATATTATCTAAATATATCTTACTTTTACAAGGGAAATAAAATTTTGAGAGTTCATCTTTTAAGAATACAATTTTAGAAATAGTCTCCCATTTTTCAAAATCCTTTTTACGAAAACTATATTCTTCTTTAAATGCGTCAATTCCTATTGTTTGTAATAATTTGTTTAGAATATCAATATTAGGAATTTCTTTAAATACCTGAGACATATTTAAATTTAACTTGAGTGTATATTATAATATGTATATAATTATATTTTAATTATCATTATTTAAATATACTTCTACACGATTATATAAATATGTTTCAATTCTTGGTAAAACAGCATAGCATTCATGATAAAATCTTTTAAAAAGTGTAAGTAATTTAAAATCACTCGGTAATAAATACGCAAACTCTGGTTTAATATATAAATCTCGATATTTTTTAGGGATAACTTTAACACTTTTTTTAGGAATTACCGTAATTAATTGATATAAATTAAATGCTTTAATACTTGTAAATTGTTTTGTTTCTACCAAGTTATTTAAATACTTCGTTTTTTTTCGCATCTGTTCAATACCATTATAAAGGCTATATAGATTAGGTGCAACTGGAAATTTATAATGCCAGAACCAATTTTTGCAGCCATTATTATAATATGATAATATCCATTCTAAACCTTCTAAGTAATTAGTAACAACATTATTTAATATTTCAGGTTCATTGCTTCCAATCCAATACTTATTAAATCTCTCGATCCAACCTTTACTGCCCAATTGGATGTTATCTTTTTCTTTAGTATAAAATGGATAAAAATTAATTAGAGCTTTTTTCCTGTCGTATTCACTTAATTTTGGATTTAAAAAAGGTTTCCAACGAACAATATCAATAGATTGTTCGTATAATAACTTGTTTTCATTTTTATATAGACCATATATAATAAAGCTTAAAAATTCTAAATCAATGCCATTATTTGAAATTAAAAATCGTTTATATTTAGTTAATCCATTCTTATAAATATCACGCATATATTCAAATCCGTCTTTTTGTATTTTTAGTATAAATAAGTTTGGAATAAAATCATTGCCCAGGAGAAATGTTAAAAATATATAATCCTGAAATGCATTATCCGAATGCTCTAATTCAGATATTCCAAATTCACGCATAATTTCATCTCGAAAATCATTTATATTCATAAATAGATATTCTATGTTTTCATCTACTTTAAATGGATAGTAACTAGATTCTCTAAATAAATATGTATTTGGGTAACCTTTTAACATAGTTAATATAATTAAATCGGCATCAAGTCCATAAATTACTTTATTTTTATTTTTATGAATATCTTTATTTACATTCATATGATGTAAAAGTTTATGTTCTCCTTCCCCAGGAGTATCACTATTATCAATAATTATTTCCATATTGGGAAAAATTTCGGTCATACGAGTTCTATAAAATTCTAATGCGTTATTTAGACGTTCCATAAATTTCGTTCCAGGCGTTATAGCATTTGTATCCCATACTATTTTATCAGAGGTAATATTATATTCTTTATTTAGGTTTTGTAATAGTTCTGATTCTTTAACACTTTTATATCGTCTCTGTCGTTGTTGCGTCATTTTCGCCATAGGGGCTACACCATCAATCGCAATATAAATAGTATCTATTCTTTCAAAACCTATACTATTTATTTTTTTATTTAGTATCTCTAATACTTTTTCAATTAGATGGTATTCAATTACAATTTTTTTCTTTATATTTGTATAGGATAATGATGCTTTTGCGTCGTAAATTATCCCATTAAAATCAAAGTATAATATAATTCGCTTATCATTAAGTTTTTCTATTACACAATTATTATAATTTGATGTAATGTATCTAAAAAAGTAGGGGACTCCCATTTTATTAATATATATTTAGCAATGTAATATCTTTATATTCAATTTTATCTTTCAAATAAACAAAATAGTTAAATATATTTAATATAAATGTTGAATACAAAAATAATTATATATAATAAAAAAAATTGAATTATATAAATACCTAACATTGTGTATAGTAAATTAAAATGAATAGTAATAAGCGTTTGCTAAAAGAGTTAGATGAACATAAAAAAAATACTGATAATACAATCAAATTAGAGTTGTATGACTATAATATAATGCATCTTAAATGCACAATAACACCAAATGAAGATTCATTATATCATTTTGAAATAGATGGTGTAAAATCGACATATACATTAGAAATAAATATTAATAATGAATACCCGTTCAAAGAACCTAAAGTAAAATTTAATCCAACTATATTTCATCCAAATGTATATTCGGTAACAGGTGATATTTGTCTTGACCTATTAAAAGATGCTTGGACGCCTGCTTTAACAATACATTCTTTATGTTTATCTATATTAAGTTTAATGAATACACCAAATACAAGTGACCCTGTAAATGCTGTAGCGGGCAATTTGTATGATACTGATAGAGAAAAATATAAAGAAGAGGTTATATCATGGTATCATTCAAAAAAATAATTATTCGACAATTTAAAATAAATGGTGCATATTTATTCAGATGTATAATATATAGTTTAAATTTATTAATATATTATATAACTTTTTTTTATGTCTATCACTATATTTAATAATGATTGTGCGAAATTACCTACTTATTTATTGATTGTTAATAAAGTAAAATTAGATAAAATAATAAACCAAGTGTCTTATTATTTTAAAAGACAAATGTTATTTCAAAATAATATTTATCTAATGTTAGATGATTATGAATATGATAACTCCAAAATAATATTTTATAATAATACAATTAAATACAAGACTATATATAAAAGGTTTCAAATAAATAATGTAAATTTATATATTCCAATTGAAGAATATTCAAAATTTTATTTAAATTATAAAATAAAATTATGCACACGTGTAGTAGAAACACTTGGAGTGCATACACTGAAATATGATTATAATAATCTAGCACAATCACATTTAAATATAGCACAAAATGCATCAGTTCAAAACGTTGAATTAACGGTGAATATAAAAAATGAAATGAATAAAATAGATAATAATAATGAAGGTAAAGAATATGAAAAGGGATTATGTAGTTATTTATTTTACTCAATAGAAAACTATGAAAAAAAAATATTAGATATATACAGTGCTTTTATAGATAAAAATGATTTTAATCATGATTTTGAATTGCGTAATTTAATACATTCAAGATTAATTGGAAATTTATTTGACTATGAAGTAAAATATGATACAAATTTTATAGATAGTAAAGAAGTTGAATTTGCATTAGGGTTTTATTCATCTAAAAGTATTGGTATACATCTTAAAAAAATGGTCAATAAAAAATTAAATGTGAGTGTTAAGATTACATTTTACAAATATGAGGAATTAATAAATAGTGAAAATATGCAAATGGATGATAGATGTTTGCAATTAATAAAAAAAAATAGTTCTATACATTTATTAACAAATTACATAGAAAAACATATAGAAAACAATAGTAGTTTTGATGTATACTATTTTATGAAAATATCAAAACCTGAATATTTACATAAATTGATAAATAATGTAAATACTAAAGATGACCTTAAAGATAATGGTTCTTTTTTTACAAGTTTAAAGAGCACTCTATATCCATCATTATTAACCTTTGATGATAATGGATTATCAAAGCTTCAAGACATTTACATTATGAAATTGAGAAAAAATATAGATATAGAATCAGAAAATGCGAATATAACATGTTTTAACATTCGTTGTAATAAGAAATATTGTTCATGTAGGAAATATAAATCTTTAAAATCCATATATTGTTTTATTATTAGAGCCTATAATCATAGAAATCCAGAAAATATTATAACATATGGGTTAAAAAATACAAAGGAGTTTTCAACAACGATTCATTATATTATAATGAATTTAAAACACTTTACAACCTATGATATGTTTATAAACTATGTTAGTAAAACTATAAATAATTGTTTGAGAAAGGCAGAAACAGTGAATACAGATGAAAATACAGATGAGAATACAGATGAAAATATAGATGAAACAACTGATTTAGCCCTAATATTAAATTCGTCTAATGAAAATTATGTATCAAAGAATATTGAAATGAGTGATAATGATTATAATAGTAACGATAGTGTTAATAGTGATAGTTCCGAGAATATAAATATAGAAAATAATAATAATAGGGCTATAGTCAAAAATCGGAAGAGACATCAAATGAATTCATGTAGTTAATTATGTAAATGATAAATTTTATATTATACTATTTCTAGTATATTATAATAATTATGAAATCATCAAATTTAGAAAATCTAAATTTTTTAATTGCTGTAGGCAAGACCACCCATACCACTCATGATACGAAGAACGTTGTAGTTAGTGGCGTAGACACGAACACTGCAGGAGCGAGAGACATTATTTTGACGAACAGCGCGTTGAGTAAGAGTAAGTTGAAGGGTAGCGTTGTCGATACGAGACATGTTGCAGGTGCCAGAAGGTTGGTGTTCTTCAGGTTTAAGGCCGAAAGAGTAAACATTGATACCAGTAGCAGGGCAGTTGCTGTGGTGTTGGTAAGGTTGGACAAGGTTGAAGTAGCGTCCACCGCGTTCAGAGAATCTGTCGTGGCCGTTAAGTTGAAGTTTGCAAGAAGAAACGGGATTGTCACCACGGTCAAGAACATTAGTAGTGTCGTTAAGACCAGTGAAGGTATTGGTGGCTTGAGCCAAGTTAAGAACACTGGCGTTAAAAGCATTGCTGATACCTTGTTGAACGGTTGTGGTAAGACCTGGAACACCCGCAAAAGCAGTTGTTGTGGCGGTAGTAGCAGGGTTTCCAGAATCGACACCAGTCATTCCTTCACCGAGAGGGTTACCGGGGGTGCCAGAAAGAGGAGAGGCATCAAGAGCATCAGTGTAGTTGAACCATTGAAGACCACCTAAAGTAGCGGTTTTGGATTGATTGACGTGGTCATCTGGTTGAACAACCCAGATAAGTTCCTTGACGGGGTGATTGAAGTTTAATTTGATTTTGTTGGCGGTAGAAGAAACGGATTCATCACCAGTGAATTGTAATTGTTCGATGAGGTATTCGTGAGAAACTTGAGCAAAGCGTCTGCGTTCATCAGTGTCAAGGTAGACATAATCAACATAGAGAGAGGCAGCAGAAAGGGAAGGAACAACAACATTGCCAGAGCTCCAAGTGCTACTTGCAGCATCACGGAATTCGATGTTAATCTTGACTTCGTGGTATTGAAGAGCGATAAGGGGAAGAGCAAGACCAGGGTTTCTGCAGAACCAGAATTCAAGAGGGATATATAAGGTAACAGCGGGCATAGAAGCAGTAGTATCAGCAGTGCCGAAGGCAAAGTCATCACTAACACTTACATTTGGGTTAGTAGCACTTCCATTAATAGGTTGGGTAAGACGGGGAACATTTCCAACCATGGAAGCATAGCCAGCGGCGTGACCTGCGGTTTGAGTAAGTTCATTCCAGATGTGGAGCCAGTCACCATAGTGACGGTCGATACGTTGACCACCGATTTCAACTTCAACCATTTTGATCATGACGTGACCAACCCAGTTGAGCCAACGGAATCTTTGACCAGCAGCGCAGGTTACACTAGGAAGAGTAACTTGCAAATAAACACGGGAAATAAGATCACCATTGCGGGAAATTGTGCAGGTAACTTTGCGACCCCAATCGGCAGCACCGTTAAAAGTTTGTTCAATAGATTCCATAGAGAAATTAGTGTGTCTACGGTACATTACTTTCCAAAAAGTGATTTGAGGATTTCCAGTAAGATAGATGTCTTGAGCACCATATGCGACAAGTTGCATTAAACCACCACCCATTTTTGTTTTATATAATATAATCAAGAAAAAAAATTTAGCAAAACGCAATTAAATTAAATTTTATTTAATATATCTTTAACATCAACATCGTTAATTATAGAGCGACTTTTCTTAAATTCAAAAACACTATCAGATATATGTCTAAATTTCCAACCTTCTTTAATCATACTATATATAAAAGAAATTTTAATTAAATCAATTAATATTTTTTCATGCGATCTTTTAATAATATTTTGCATAACGATAGTCTAATTATATTCTCTTATCAAAAATCAATTATATCATTTTAACGAAAATCAATAAATTAATTAATTTTGCGTGTAAATCTGAAATTCTGTTAAAATATAATAAATTTTATTTAAAAAGAACTATGATAATATAAAATATAAATAATTTTGTAATTTTATAATAATGTTATTATTTAAAGATAAAAATAATAAAAAAAAAAAAATTGCTTCTACAAATGTAAATATAGACAATAAACATCAAGAATTAATACGAAAATTTCAAGAAAATAAAACAAGAAAAATAGAATTACAGAAAGAATTACAAAATGTTCAAAATGAGTTAAAAATTTTAGATTCTATTGCTAATCAAAATATATCAGATGAACAATTAAATCTAAAATTCGATTTAAAGGAAAAAATAATTGATATAGAGCGTGAAATTTCAAATATCAGCACAATTGAAGATCCACAATTATATTATTTAAATACAGGACATATTCTTTTTCAATATTATAATATGTGTAATGAACCTGTTGTAGTGCCTGATGTTGAAAAGACACCTTATATTATTGAAAAGGGACCTTTATCAAAATCAATTTTGGATTTTTTTAAAAATGATAATGAAAATCAATCAAATATAAATATAAATTATACTACAAATCAAAAATCAGATAATCAGAAACAAAGAAGAGTATTAACAAAAACAGAAATGATGGATAAGTATATGAATTATGTTGATACACGGTATATATCTGATAAAAACAAAGAAGATGATATTGAAATTTGCCGTAAATGTAATGCCCAGAAATATTTTATAAATGCGGAAGGAATAATGATATGTCAAAAATGTGGTGCACAAGAATATGTTTTAATCGATTGTGATAAACCTAGCTATAAAGAACCACCAAAAGAAATAGCATATTTCGCATATAAAAGAATTAACCACTTTAACAGTTGGAGTGGAACAGCAGGAGTATATTGTCTTATGGTTTGGACAATAATAAAAACTTGGGAAACCTTCATTTATCTAAATTTGACCAGATTTAGAATAAATGCCTTCACCTGCTAGTGAGATATAATATTTATATCTTGCGACACTATCAAATTGCTGGGACTTCCTTAGAGCCTATTATACTATAATATATCTAGTGATAGAATATTAAATGTGAAAATAAATAGGATTGGATAATCAGCAGCCAACAACTTATTATACCTATTTTTATGGTTAAATAAGTCAGGGGTTCACAGACTAAACGGTAGTGGGTTTTGTATATTTGTATATTATACAATGCTTAAGATATAGTCGGGTATATGTAGAAATACATATAATTTAGCAACGAATGGGTTAGTCAATTTCAGGGTAAAGAATCAACCGATATACCAAAAGATGTATACGATAAAATATTAGATGAAATAAAAAAAGAGCGAATAACTAATTTGACCAGTATAGAACCTGGTAAAATTCGGGAGATATTAAGAAAATTAAATCTTAATAAATATTATGAACATATTCCGCATATTATTAATCATATTAATGGTATTCCCGCACCACATATTACAAAAAATCAAGAAGAGACATTGCGAGTCATGTTTAAGGAAATACAAATTCCATTTATAAAATATTGTCCCAGTGAAAGACAAAATTTTTTATCATATGGATATGTTTTACATAAGTTTTGTCAGTTATTGGAACTTGACCATTTACTTCCATGTTTTCCTCTATTAAAATCTAGAGAAAAATTACAACAACAAGATATTATTTGGGAAAAAATATGTATAGACCTTGGTTGGGAATTTTATAGGTCAATATAAACAAATTTGCTTTGATTTACTAAAACTAAATATTTGTGATACACTAAATAATTAGTTTTACATCTTTTAATCATTTATATTATAATAGATGTGTTAAAATTAATATTTTCATTTTCATTTGGATAACCAATGGGATTACATAAAAATGGTATTTCATTTATTTTAACATTGGAAGGTGTATGTGTATGACCATAAATCCAACATTTTATTTTATGTCCTTTATTTTTAATTAATGTATCCATATCAGAATAAAACCATTGATTATATGGTTGCATTTGTTCTGTTTTATATTTTTCATCTATTAAAGAATATGATGGAACATGATGTGTTATTACTATACAGTTATCGTTGTTTTGTAATGTATTTTCTAAAAATTCAATACATGCCACATTCAAACTATTATATTTAACACAACTAAAATGAGGTATTTGATATACATCATTTATTTCATAGCATGGATTTGTTATTTTAGACCATAATATAGTTCCAATATAACACACATTGTCATAAATTTCATAACTATTATTCAAAAAGCTTATATTATGAAATTTTTCAAAATATTGCGTCATAAACGCATTTGTTTGATGTATCTGTTTTTTTTTATTATAATATTCATGATTACCTGGAATAACAAATGTTTTTTTGAAATTTTTACTTATAAACCGCATAAAAATATCATAATTTCGGTCATATGGATTACCAATATCTCCTGCTAATATACATATTTCATCAATACCAGATGGTATTTTATTAATACATTCTTGTATTTTATCGGGTTTAATAAATTCTAAATGTAAATCAGAAAAATATCGATGTTGTTTTAACATTTTAAATAAAAGATAAAATTTATATATAAGTATAGATATCAAATTTTTTAGATTAAAATAGTTTTTCATACATTTATTCCAAAGAAACAGTAGGATTGAAAAATGTATGAATATTAAATTGTCGTGTTTTCAGTTCTTCTTTAGATTTTTTTATTACTTTTTTAATAGGGGCATCTGGAATTGTATGTTGTTTATTTGTTGTAAAATCTAAAGGTTTACATGTGTCTGATATATCCTGTTTATTTCGTTCAAGTATTTCCTTTTCTAAATCTTCATAGTATCGAATTACTTTTGGATGGCATTTAATTCTATTTGGGTCAAAATTTAAAATGCATAATCCAGCTAAACTTCTAACTCTACTAAGTGCTACATACACTTGACCATATCCACCACTTCCCATAAATATATTATTACCAATATCAATAATTGCTAATTCTATAGTCATACCTTGTGAACGGTGAATAGTGCAACCATATCCCAATATTAATGGAATACCCACTGCTTTTACAAGCATACCATTTTCTTCAATATCCCATGTATAAGGACTAATAGCCCGAACTTTACCATTTAAAAATGCTACAATTGGAAATCCCTTATCATCAAAATCAGTAATTATTCCTTTACTACCATTTACTAAACCTTCATCAATAGATAAGTTAACTACAAGTATAACCTGCAAATCTTTACATAATTCTATATTTTTTGCTACGGGTGTTTGAGATAATATCTTTTGTTCTAAAGTTTCAGTATTATATACTCGTTCATCTGAATTTTCGGTTGGTTCAACACTAATATTTAATGTAAATAATTTAGTTTGATGTATTTTTTTCAAATTCTCTAAAAATGTATTATTTACACTATTCGCTCTATCTCTTGTAGGATATAATTGTGTAGGTAAAATACCGCTTTTATTATCAAGTGATTTTTTAAATCTAGACATCAAAACACTACTTGTTTCTTGGTCTGAAATACCTAATCGTATCTTTTGTAATGTTTCAATAAATTCTAAATCCGATTGCCTATGTATTTGTTTAAAATATACAGTATATATATTTGCTTCTTTCCATTCTGGTGTTTCAAAACAATAATCCATAGTATGTAAAAGATGCTGTTCTAAAATAGGTGATAACTGGCAGAAATCACCACTGAATATCATCTGTATACCTCCAAAAGGCAAACTGTTTTTTCTAATAAATTGAGCCAATTTATTTAATAATCGTAAAGTTCTTGGGGTCATCATTGATATTTCATCTATAATTAGAGTTTTTAGTTCTTTCCATCTATTTTTAATATATTTTCTTTTTGATATTGTTTCAATTATACGATTTTCATCTAATTTACTCACTCCTATACCCGAAAAAGAGTGTATTGTAGTTCCTCCAATGAGTAGTGCGCTTGAACCTGTAAGACTTGTTATTCCGATGTAACGTTTCCAGTCTTCACTATATTTATTTTTAACATATGTGATGAAATGTTCTAATACAAAAGATTTACCAGTGCCTCCTCCTCCTGTTAAAAACACATTTTGACCCCGTTTCATGCGTAATATAGCATCTTTTTGGTCATTATCTAAATTTTCCATTATTGTTAATTTTTTAGTTTAAACATAATCAAAAAAATAAACAATCAAATCAATTTTTTCAATATTAGTAAGATATTTTTAAATATATATATATATATATTTATTTAATTTGAAATTTATTACTAAATTCGAAATATTAAGATATAAAAGTATATAATTATAAAATTGTATTATAATGAATAATAAATATAATTCTAAATTAAAAAGTTTAGTTTATAACTATGATGATTACAGTTATGTTCGTATTTTAGATAAGAAACAAAATAAACAAATTGAAATTATTGAACGGTTAAATCAGAAAAATATTTATATATATTATTTTGAAAAGCAAGATTACGATACAATAATATTTTACAATAAATCAAACAAAATATATCGTGTTATGGTGCGATTTGATAAGCAAAGTAGCAATTTTTATTTAATAAATGATTTTTTAGATTTAAAAATGCGAGATTATTTTTTATTTGAAAATTTGGTGCTTTATAATAACTTAAATCATACTGATATAAGCATTAATGATTTTAATTATTTTGATTTCATTAAAAAAATAGATGCATAAATTGGTTTAATAATGTTTTCTTGGTCTATTTCGGAGTAGTATAAAAATTTACGGTTGGTCCTTTTGAAGGTTTAATGATATTTCTATCTTTTAGCCAAACATTTTCATCTTCAAACATCGTGCTAAATTCTTTCATCAAATTAGGAGTGCTTAATTGTTCGTCATAAAACGTTCTAGGTATAAACCGATATTCTATAATTGGATTGGGGCATTTCGAATATTCTCTATAATATCCCATTACTATCATAATAATACCAAACATTAATAATAATAAAACTATAGATTTCATATACTAAATTAAAACATTATAAAAACATTTATATTTTCAAAATAATTTTTTCAGCACTTTTATTAATTTTTAATAGATTGTTCCGTGTATCATCCCTAAATTTATTGAAAATTACATCAGGTTTATACTTTAAATAATTGTCCTGTATCTTATTTTTGAGGTTTCCTAGAAATTGATTAGTCTCAAATATATTTGTTACACTGTTTTCCAATTTACATAAAAAATGCTCGTGTACTGATGTATTTATATAGATTAATAGTAAACCACATATTGGGATAAAATAAATCAAATTAATATTATCTTTAAAAAAATTTACTGAAATTAATAAAAACAAAACTATTATAATAATATTGTTAATCATTAAATATATATATATATATTTATATATTTTTAATAATTTTTGCGGGCAGACTTCTAATTAACATATATGGGTATATGCTTATTAATCAATATAATATCATCAATAGTAATTAAACATCCCGAATATTATAATTGTAAAGCATTCTAGTATACTATATAATTCAAGTGCAATCATAACCTACACTTGAATATGAATGGACATTCATAAGGAATATTGAAAGTAGGGTCATAATAATATTACACCCCAGTTTCAATTTCTAATGTGCCATATACTCTAGTTATATGCGATTACTGTTTTACCAGTTCGCTAAAAATCAGTTTTTTCAAACCTATTAAACCGCTCAGTCATCAAACTATATTGCCGTTCAACACTAGAGGATGAAATATATTCTACAATTGTAGACTTATACTTTCATAATTATATATAACATTATATTTTTAAGTAAAAACAAAATATAAAAAAAAATTAATTAATAAAATGAATTAAATATATATTTAAAAATAAATGTATAAATTAGTTTAACTAAATCATGTTAAATTATTTTTTCATAGTAAGTTTTTTTGCCTTTTGGCGAATCTTAATTTTAAGTTTTACTAAATTTTTTGACTATAATATAAGTAAGAATATTGCTCATTTTATACATGCGTTAATATTTGTAATTTATTACAATACAAATTTTGATAAATCGTATCTTATAAACCTAAGCACAAGTTTTTACATATATGACTTAATCTATATAATTTTACAATTATTCCAGAATAAAAATGCGCTTATATCACAAGGTCCTTTTATAGTACATCATATTATTGCGATATATGGATTATATCTTTCTTCAATAGATATATCATCTAACTTTATACTTATGATATATAATATATTAGAAAATTCAAATTTTATGTTATATGTCGCCTATCATGTTAATAAATCGTATACTACATTTCCCTATTATGTTTACATAGTAGAATTTATACAATATATATGGTATACATATTTTCGAATAATATATTTTTCAAGATATTTGTTATCTAATTTGGATGAAATATATTTACATAATGAAATTATATCATATATTCTTTTAGCAACACTATACTTTATGGGTGTATTTTGGAGTTATAAACTTTTTTTAAAAAATATTAAAAATATATCATTAATTCTAGAAGAAATTAAGCCTAAGAGTGAATAAAAATATATTTAAATAAATATAATAAATTTATTGAAATATTGTTTTTAAAGCATTGGTGCGCTACCTAACATTCCTAATTGTGGGAAACCTACCATATTAGCACCTAAGCCGAAGCCAGCACCTTGACGAGCCGCATAACTTATAGATGGAGAAAACATATCTAATATGGCAAAAACAGCCGCAGCAGTTAATGCTATTAACATAATTTCTTCAATATTTAAACGATTTTTGCCTACTAAATAACAGGCAACTGCGGTAGCTCCACCTTCAACTAAATATTTAGTTATCCTTTTTACCATTTCTTGAATATCTGTAGCAGGAGTTTCAAGTGATGACATATTAGTTATTTATATTTGAAAAAGAGAAAAAAAAAATAGAAATTATATTATTAAATAATAATTATTACTTAAAGAATGATATAATAATTATTACTTAAAGAATGATGTAATAATTACTAAATATATAATGACTGATAGTATTGAAGATTTTTTGGAAGTTGATAGTGCAGTTCCAGGTCAAGCTTACGGAGTTTTTTCATTTTTAAGTCCAGAAAATGTTCTTAAAAAAAAAGAGATATTTATCATGAGTGAGTTCCTAAAATCTTTATGTAATAATAGTGATTTTTTAAAACATAATGTATTGTCTGAAGAAAAATCAAAATTGGATTATGATAAAACAAAAGATTTATATGATGATTTTTTGTTTAAAAATGAGGAAGCACTGGAAAATAAATTTCATGAAATGGAAAATTTTAGAACAACTGTGCGTGGATTTAAAGCAAGAGGAAACTATGCTACTCAACGCGAAGCAGAAGTAAGAGCAAAAGTATTACAAAGATTATACAAAAATGATAATATATTTGTTGGACCAATTGGATATTGGTGTCCTTGGGATCCCAATCCTGACCGTATTGAAAACCAAGAATATTTGGAACCAGAATTAAATACTCTAATGCAAAAATATAAAGATAATAGTGCTAAACGAGATATTTTTTATCAGCAACAAAAGGATGACCAAATTAGGGCTAAGACTGAAGAACGGTTGAACAGGGAAAAACAGTTAAAAGAAGCTTCAGAATCACAAAATATTGCGAATAGTCTCGAAGATAAAGACCCATGGATGAAACAAAAAGAAGGGGATAATGAATAATGATATTTTTTTGATTTGATTTGAGCATATTGTGTATTTATAAAATAGGCAAAATAATATATCACTTAACCAAGCAATAAATGATATAATATTTATAAATAGTAGTTTTTTTAAAATAAGATTAAATAGATGATTATTTTTGTAATTTAATAAATGTATTTAAGATATAATTAATTTATGGATAAAAATATTGATCTAGTAAGAAATATAAAATCAATTGAAGACATGAAGTATTTATTGAATTATAGTAGAAAAGCGGACGAATTTTTAAAGGGATTAACAATAAAAGCATATAATAAAATGGATAATGGATATACATATAAACTTAGTAAAAACATAGGTGAAATTGACCATCCAGAGTTCACACCTTACTTTACTCCAGGGGAAATGTTAGAAATGGGAGTTTTTGAAGGGAAATATCTAAATGACTGTATACTTGAATTTCCAAGAGAATGGTTTGAAGATGCAATTAAATCTGGAACATTAAGTCCAAACAATCCAAATGTTACATGTAATTGTTTCTCTATAAAAAGCCGTTTATCGAGGTCTGAATGGTTAAAGAATGGTTGGATACCACAAATTGAAGGAGACCCTGATAATAGGGGGTGGTTTCAATGGTATTGTAGATATTATATTGGTCGTAGAATACCTGAAATTGATATAATACAAATCAAACGATGGAAAGCATTTAAACGACATTATGGACAAGTGCGAAAGAATTGTGAAGAAATCAGCTGTAGGCCTAAACAACGCCAAGCATTGCTTCAATGGGGGTACAATGCTTTTATAACAAAAAATTCTGAATAATCATTATTTTACACAATAAAAATAAAATAGAAATGAATAACTAATACTATTTATTCATCTTTATTTTTCCCATAGTTAGAAATATTTATAGTAAATAACTTAATTATACCATATAATAACCAATAATCCAATTATATTGTATAATTACAATTGGTCTGACTTATCATATACATTAAGCACCCGAGCACTTGGGTCTTTGGTATCGCCAGACCATTTTGGTAACCAATAATATGGGATAGTACTAGCACGTCCAGGATAGAATTCTTCAAAAACTTTTCGATAATAATAACTTTCTTTAAGATGAGGACAATTTACATCAAATTTGTTCTTTTGTTCTTCAAATTCAGTATCTGATATTAATTTATCGACATGTTCTTGAATAATTTGATACCACGATTTTTCCGTGCTACTAACACCATCACTAAATGCCTCTTTTTTTCGCCAGAGAATTTCATCGGGTAAGAGACCTGTTCCATCAAATGCCTTTCTAATAAACCATTTTTCCATACCATCTTTAGGAACTTTCCATTCAACAGGAACACGCATGTATTCAGTTAAAAATTCTTTATCTAAAAATGGAACCCGCACTTCTAATCCATTTCCAGCAGTAGATTTATCGCACCTTAGACAATCAAAATAGCACAAATCTTGTAAAAGTCTAATACATTCATCCTGAAAGTCATTATCGGAAGGCGCATTGTGAAAATACATATAACTTCCACTTGCTTCATCGCTTCCCTCCCCACTAAAAACTACAACAATATCTGTATTTTCTTTAATATATTTTGATAGCAAATACATAGGAGTGCTCGCTCTAACAGTGGTAGTATCATAAGTTTCATTCTGCTTTATAACCGTTGTAATCGCGGATAACATATCTTCTGCTGTAACTATTACTTCATGATGAATAGACCCAATATGTTTAGCTACAACTCTTGCTTTAATTAGGTCTGTGCTACCTTCCATTCCTATTGAAAATGAATGAATAGGTTCAGGAGCATTATGTTTAGCTACTAACGCACCCACAATACTACTATCGAAACCTCCACTTAAAAATACACCAAATGGTCTTTCAAACATAAAACGTTTAAACACAGCAGCTTCAAAAAACCCTCTCATTTTAGTAAGCTGGTCTACTAACGATAGTTCACTAGGTTCAATTCTTGGATAGTTATAATGATAATACGGAATAGGTTTTTCACAATCAATATCTAAATAATGACCTGGTTTAAATTGTTCAATTGTAGCCATAAAATCAGACAAACCTTTCATTTCACTACATACACCTATATTATTATAGACGTCTTTTCCAATATATAGTGCTCTTACACCAATGGGATCTCTAGCTATATATATCTTATCATTTTTTCTATCATATAATACAAAGGCAAAATACCCACTGATCAATTCAAGAGTTTTATGAATTCCAAATAACTTATATAAATGTAGAATTACCTCACAATCACTATGACTATTGGGTTTAATATCATATTTTTCTTCTAATTCAACATGATTATAAATTTCTCCGTTACAGATAAGCACTATATCATCTAAAATTAAAGGTTGATTTCCATTCTCACTAATATCATTAATTGATAAACGATGAAATCCCATAAATATTTTATCATCAAACGTTTTATATTGCGAATTATCTGGACCTCTATGTTTAATTTTATTACAATTATACACTAATAAGTCATGTAAATCACTTATTTTTTTATTTTTAAAAATAGAGATGAATGCAAATATACCACACATAGGTTATAGTATAATTTATATTATAACTTATGTATTGTTCAAATTTTTATATATATATTTAAAATTTA
>Ga0164292_10000642_pt1 | contig 27571 bp, 23 predicted proteins | sample GEODES117metaG_FD_111486 | JGI IMG/M metagenome (GOLD analysis project Ga0164292, IMG submission 111486) | Eutrophic lake water microbial communities from Lake Mendota, Wisconsin, USA - GEODES117 metaG | ecosystem: Environmental > Aquatic > Freshwater > Lake | place: USA: Lake Mendota...
CGGTACCCATCACACTTCACGATGTGGGCACGACACACCCCTGGTGCACACTCACCAGCACGCTATAAGGTCCACGCGCTGCACTGATCACCGTCACAGCCTCGACGGGCACGGTGATCGGCTGGATTCCTGGAGTGGAACATGTCTTCCAGCCGGTTCTGGACGCGTGCGTGGCATGCATGCGGTTGGGAATCACGCTGGGAGGTGCGCTGCCGGCATCGCGATGGGACGTTGGGCGTGTGCCGGGTTGGTGGTGCGTTGCTGGGTTGGTGGCGCTGCTCGTGTGGTGGCGTGTGCCCGGATCCGTCCGGTGTGGTTGGGTCGTTTCCTCGATCCTGGGTTGGATCCTGATCGCCGTCCTGCTCGTCCGGTCCGCCAACGATGATGTCGGTGCGGGAGGCGATTCCATTCGATGGACGTGTCTTGCGCTGGGCGAGGGACGCGCGAACGTGGTGCAGCTCGGAAGCCGCGCCACGCTCATCGATGCAGGGTCGCGCAGCACGCGATCCACCGGATCCCGCACGCTGCTGCCGGCGCTTGATTCTCTTGGCATTCGCGCGATCGATCGGATCGTGATCCGACGCGCCACCCTCGACCGATTCTCGGCGGTGCCGGAAGTCGTGGATCGTCTCGTGGTGCGATCGGTGCTGCTGTCGCCGGACTGGTTTCGAACGTGGCCAGACGGGAGTCCGCAGGCACTCCTGCTTCACAAGCTCGCCGCATCGCGGATCCCGGTCATGAATCTCGGCCAAATCGATGGGTGGATGGATGATGACTGGACCTGGTCGTGCTCGTGGCCGCGCGGGCCCTCCGGCCTCCAGGCTGACATGCCGGTGATCTCGCTGCGCCAGGCACGCGGCATCCAGCCGCCAGTCATCGCCTTCATGGGTGGGTGTTCCGCATCAGCGATCCTGCGCGCCACGCCGCGCGAGGGTCTGCATGGCGCAGGCGCAATCGAGTGGGCGCCCGCGCAGCCGCTGGATGAGGCCAGCACCGAGATCCTCTCGGTCCTGCAGCCAGGCCATGTCGTGCAGGTGCGAGGCGACGCGACTCCAGACCAGTCGCTGTTTCGCCGGCGGGTCGGCTGGCGCCCATGGGGAATGCTGGCGGTGGATGGGTCGCTGCAGTTCCGGGTCAGCGATTCCGGGGTCCCAGAGGGACTGTTCCGCTGGACGTGCTCGGGCTGGACTCCACTCCGGAGGGACTGACTGGAACAAGGAACGGTCGATTCATGCGCAAGGCGGCCCCATAGGCACCCTGCAGGGAATCCTCGATCCGGACGACCAGCCTTCCTGTGCGGATCGTGGCATGCAGTGGCATCCGCTCGGACGAGCTGGTGATCGGGAACCGGAGAATCTCGCGTTCACCATCCTGAATCACGACGACGCATGCGGCCTTGCCCGAGAGTCCGGGCGGAACGCCCAGGTCGGCATCCACGACCCACTCGCCAGGTGGCAGTGATGCCTCGAAGAGACCGGGACCATGCAGGTCGATCGATGCAAGATCCAGCGCATGGGATCCTGAGTCCACGCGGCCACGTGCCGGCGTGAGTCGCGGCGTGTTCGCCAGATCGGCGCTCTTCCAGGGTTGTGACGCGAGCGCAAGCATCGCGGTGGGTGCACTCCGGATGGCAATCACCTGTCCCCAATCCAGGGGAATTCGCGCCGGCGCTCCCGCGAGATGGCATCCCTCGAGCATCACCTGCTCACCAAGGCGCTCCCAGTGATCCACGTCGATCACGCTGCCGTCACGAAGCCAGAATCGCCATCCCATCGCCGGCTCTGGTCGAGACGCCAGCCACACGGCCACCACGCGGTCCAGGTCGTGATCGACCACCTCGGTGGATGGCGCTCCCGCGGCGGTGATCGCGGCAAGGCGCACCCCATGCGTGACATCGATGGACTGGATGAATCCATCCGCCCGGTCTCCATTGACGAAGTGGACCTGATCGCGCGCGACCTGGCGCGTGGTGTCGGCCGCGAGGGGTCCGATCCGTGCCACGTGTTCCAGATCCACCCGCACCGCACCGAGCTTCGGATTCCGCCACCACAGTTCCTGTCCATTGGGTTCGAATCCCCCGACCAGGACCTGACCATCCTGGAGGGTCATCGCACTGGCGCCCTCTGGCGCCTGCAGGATGGAAGATCCGATCCAGAGCCCCCGCCAATCGGGCCAGCCACGCTCCGAGATTTCCGAGAGATCGGACGCCTTCACCTCGACGATCGAGCCATCGCGCTGAATGGCGGTCGCGCCCTGCGCAAGGGCCACGGAGCCGATGCCGAGCTGCGCCCATGCGACAAGAATCGTTCGTGATCGCGTCACTTCTGGAAGATCGGGAGGTAGCGGTTCGGCATCTGAAGAACGATCAGCCCCATGGCGGTGCTGTAGGCGGAGCCCCACTGGTAGTCGATCCACCCACCTTCGTCGCCCTGCCGCTGCACCAGCTCGTCGCGGATGCGCGGCCACCAGTTGCTCCAGCGCTCGCCGCCGGCGAGATACATGCATTGCACCGCGTAGTAGTGACCGTAGAAGTAGTGCGCCTCGGACATCGGCCCTCCACCATCCGGAGCCGCCATGGCCATCAGATACTGCAGTCCGCGGTCGATCGAATCGTCGCCATAGACGCCGGCGTAGAAGAGGCTGGCCACACCGGCCGCCGTGCGAGGCCAGGCGCTCGTCCCCATGCTGCTCATGTAGCGGAACCCGCCGTCCCCGTTCTGACAGCCCCGCACATAGGTGATGGCGCGTTCGATCGTCTCGCGCGGCACCTTGATCCCGGCGTTTCGCGCGCTGCGAAGACCCATCACCTCGCAGATCGTCACGCTCACGTCGGCGTCATAAGGCACCGGGTTGTAGCGCCAGCCACCCTCCTCGTTCTGGCTGTTCACGATCAGGTCGACGGCCCGGACAAGCGCATCACGGACCCGACCGTCCTCCGGACTCATGCCAAAGACCTCGCCAAGGAAGAGTGTCGCGAACCCATGGCCGTACATCGGACCGTGGCTGTTCTCGGTCGCCAACAGTCCTGTTTCGGTGGCGTGATTCAGCACGAATTCAAGGGACTTCCGGACCACCTCTCCATAGGGTCCCCGGCCGGGCAGATTGCCATCCGCCATGAACGCGAGCCCGCACAGGGCCGTGATTCCAACGTGCTTGGCGAAACGGCCGCGACCAAAGGAACCATCGTCATTCTGAAGGCTCGCGAGAAATCGAAGGCCGCGCTGCACGGCCTCGATCGACTCGGCGTTCATCTCGGTGGCGGCGGGGGCGTTCTGTGCACTCGTGCCCAGATCCCTGGGTCGCTGCACCTCAACCTCCCCGACGGGACCGATCGCCGGCGTGGTTTCCGGTGCATCGACCGCCTGTCGCGCAAGAACGATCGCCAGCAGGCATGCGTGCACCATCATGGCTCGCGCCTTTCCGCAAGGCGCCGGTAGTACGCCTCGGTGGCTTCCTGATAGAGCGCGCTGACGCGATCACGTCGGGCCTGCGACATGATCTCGCGAATTCGCTGCGGCAGCGCACCCCATTCGATCCGTCCTTCCTCGAGAACGCCATCGATGGCCACGGGATCCTCGGGCGCGGGCGGCTCGGATGCGTCGCCTGTCGGATCCCCACCTTGACGGCGCTGGCCCTGGTTGGTGCGAGTGGCCTGTTGGGCGCGCTGTTCCTGCTGGGACGCAGCGCCATCACGCGACTCCGATCCTGGTTGCCGCGACTGCTGCTGCTTGCGGGATGAGCCACTGGACGCGCTGGAGGCCTGTTGCTGCCGCTGGAACCTGGTCGCCGCATCGAGCAGCGCATCGATGTTCGCGAGCGCTTCCGCCTGCGCTCGCTGGGTCTCGATTCCGGTGTCGCGCCTTTCTCCCACAAGCTCATCCACCAGCACGATGCTGTCCTGTGCCGCGGTGGCAAGGTCGTCCAGATCCTTCTCCTGGAGCGCGGAATCGAGCTTTCGCTCACGACGACGCGCCGCCGTGTCGGACGCCGAACCGGCTGGCGCGATGCCGAGCAGTTCGTCCAATGTCTTGCCCGACGCGTCGGATGGCGGTGTGGCCGGTGCGTCGCTTGTGGCTGCCTGGTGTGTCGACGCGTGGGCGCGCCAGGGGAATCCGGGGGTGACCGGGCTTCCGGGTCTCGTGCCGCCCTTCGGGGCCGTTCGCTGCTGGCGCAGGCGCTCGAACCAGGACTCGCCAAGACGCCGAATCTCGTCCTGCATCACCGCAAGGTCCGCCAGTTCGGCATCAAGGGGCTGGCCCGCGGCGCGAGCCTCATCAAGGATCCGCGTCTGTCGATTCACCTGTGCCTGCATCTGGCGAATCAATCGAAGCTCCGTGATCGGAGGAAGCTTGGCTTGCGCCTCGCCTCCGGCACCCCCTCCACCCGCACCGCCTGCCGGATCCTCGTTCTTGCCGTCCGCGAACGGATCGTCCCCCGGCTCTGGATCGGAGAGGGCGATCGACAAGCCCTCGAGACCCTCCGCGATCAGGTCCATTCGGCGAATCTCCATCGCACCTGCGGTGCTGCCCGCGAGCGAATCGCGAACGACGACAAGATCGCGATCAAGTCGGTCGGTGGTCGCCCGGAAAGCCTCCGCACCCTTCAGGATCTCCGATGCGGCGGGTCCAGACCGCAGGGTTCGCTGGACATCTCCGACGACGGCGGACTGCTCTCGCTGGATCGCGGAACCCTTTCGATCGATGCGCGCGCCCGGCGCAGGAAGCGTGCTTGCGACGGTCTCGCGTGATGCGCGGATCCGCATGGCGAGTTGCTGGAACTCCGCCGCAAGCTGCTGCCGTTCACGATCCGCCGCAGCCTGATCCTGCTTGGCCTGTGCCTCGGCGACCTTCCGCTGCGCCTCGCGCAGCAAATCGATTCCTCGCGAAACCTCGTCGCGCGCCTGCACGAAATCCGGTGTCGCCGGCACGAGTGTGGCCGCCGAGGCGTCGAAGCGTTCCGATGCGCGCAGGATCGAGCCCGCGATGATCGCCATGGATCGATCGCCCTGGCGCGCGTCCTCTCCGGCAGCGGCCGTGTTCGTGGAGATGCGAAGCAACTCCTGCGAGACCGCACGTGTCTCCGGACCCGCATGCACCGCGGCCGCGTCGATGCGCGCAAGGGTCGCATCGGCGGCCTCGATGAGCGCGCGCAACGTCTCGGCGAGACTGGCAAGGCGCCTTCGAAGTTCCTCGGTGCGCGCACGACGATCCTGTCGAAGCGATGCACGCATCTTCTCGACAGCCTCGGCCGCCCGCTGCAGGGACGCATCGGCAGCGGCGGACTGGTTCCGGTCGGTCCGTTCCGCGGCCTCGTCGAGTTGCCGTGCGGCCTGGCCTTGCTCGCCCTCCTCCGCGGCCTCCTGCAACGATCGCGCCTGCGCGGGATCCTGCTTCCGCGCCTTGTCCGCACGGTCGCGCAGGTCCTCGATCATCGCGGCGGCCTCATCGGCGGCGGTGCGCTGACGGTTGGCCTGCTCCTGCAATGCCTGCCGCTGCTCTGGAGCGAGTTCCTCCTGGGGCTTGCCGGCTGTTCCTCGTGAAGCCTGTTGAAGCGATGCGCGAAGGCCCTGGATGGTTTCGGCAAGCCGCTCCACGCGGCGCTGCATCGCGGCTGCATCGTCATCGCGATCGAGCAGATCGACCGCATCGGAAAGTCGCTGTGCCGCATCCTCCTGGTGCGCGCGAATTTCGCGTTCCGTGTCGGAATCCACGGCCTGCGCGTTGCGGGAGAGCGCCTGTGCCTGTTCCGCCTGATCCCGCGCCTCGGAGACGGCGCGGGCGGCCTCCTGCAGTGTCTCGGCAAGCGGGACGTCCATGATGCCGTTGCGCTTCAGGCGCTCCAGAAGATCGTCGTTGGTGTCGCTCGCCTGCCGGATTCGTTCCGCGACGCTGCCCTGCGCGCGCGCGCGGTTGGAAGCATCCTTCTCCTGCATCAGGTCACGCTGCGTGGATTCAAGGCGTGCCAGCGTCTCCCGCAGGCTTCCCGCCTGCTGGCGAACCTGCCGCTCCAGGACATCCTTGTCGACCACGCGCAACCGACGGGGCTCGCTCGCGATGATCGCACGCGGTCCCTGCACATCCTGATGAATGTCTCGCGTCGTGCCGCGAAGCAGGAGCGTGTCACCCGACGCGACCTGCATCGATCGAAGATCCAGGACGCGATCGATGGATGCCTGGACATCCGCGACATCCGCCTGCTCCGTCCCGAGCTGCACCGGCGACGGCTCGCCGGATCGCTGCTGTCGATCCAGGGTCCAACCGATCGACGCGAGCTGGATGTCGTCCTTGGCCATGATCCGGAATGGAACGCGCGCACCACGGGTGATGATCTCGTCCGCCTCGGGATCGACCACCGACACAGCGGGGGCCGTGTCCTCGATCACCTGCGGATGCAACCGGAGCGACTCGGTCGCACGCACACCCATCGCATCCATCGGTTCCACCACGATCGAGATGCCGGGCTGAAGCGGCGCGCGCACCAGCCACGTCGTCGGACCCCGCGCCTGAACATCCGCATCTGGAATCGACGTGTTCGATGCATCCAGCACCTTCACCATCGATGCGGTGCCGGGATCCAGCGCTGGAGCATCGAGCTGCAGGGTCAGTTGCAGCGTGCTGTCCTTCAGGATCGGCCCGGTGTCCGGGACGGCAATGCCCCTCCACTCGGATCGGATGACCGGTCGAATTCCGGAGGCGTAGGCGGGCGGCGTGATCTCCAGCGCACCCGAGGCGATCGACGGAGCGGTGACGATCCGGAGGTCCACGGGTTCCGTCTCGCCATCCGCGGCGATCGCGCTCAGCGTCATGCGATTCCCTTCCGCCTGGATCGGCCGCTCGAACGATCCGTCGGCCTGGCGAACCAGCTCGATCTCGCGCTCGTCGCGCGAGCCAGTGTCCGACCAGGTGGTGCAGCGCGCCCGCACGCGCAGATCCGGTTCGTCCCCCCGCAGCACCTTCACGCGAAACGGGATCTGCGATCCACGCGCGACCGCGGGTGCGTTCCACGCATGCTCCAGCACGACGCGTGGAAGCCATCGATCCATCGACCATGGCGTGAGTGTTCGACGGAGTCCGATCCACGCATCCTGGGGCTCATGACGAATCCACCATGCGGCCGCAAGCGCCAGCAGGAGGGTGCCCATCGTCCAGAGGACAGTGCCCGCGGATCGGACATGCCGCTCGACGCGGATCTCCCGAAGCGACGACCGGGCCCGCTCCACGACCTGGGCCTCGAGGGACCCGGGCATGGCGCGTTGCTCGAAGTCCAGTGCGCTTGCGAGTGATCCCCGGAGACGCGGTTCGACGGACTCGATTCGAAGTGTCGTGCTGGTCAGGGATGGTGTGCGGATCCAGCATCGCTCGATCACTGCACGCACCACACGTGTCGCGAGCAGCAGACCGACCGCGAGCAGCACCAGACGGACCACCATCGGCCATCGCACGAGCCAGTCGACCACGATCAATCCCGAGACGCACAGGATCGAGAGGGTGAGCAGGCGCGCGATGTGCTGCAGACGATCGAGCAGAAGCACCGTGTGGTGCAGGGCCTTCAGGCGTGCTCGAATCGTGTCGCTCACGGCCTCAAAGCCTAGCAATCCGGGGCATGGAGGCCCGAAAAGTCCCTGCATTTCAGCCGATTTTCGGTCAGGCCAGACGAAGTGCCCGCCGCCCCATCCACTCGGTCGCCAGAAGCGTCACCACGAGCGCGTAGAGCGGCCATCGATCCCACAGCGGACGCTGGATCGGCTGCCTCACGGTGATCGATCGTGATGGGATGACGGCTGCAAGCTGCGAGGCATCCTGGGCACGGATCATCCTGCCGTTCGTCGCGCTGACGAGTCCCTGAAGGAGCGCGTGATCCGGGGTCGTGTCGACCTGCTCGGGTTGTTCGGAGCGCACTTCCACCATCGCCTCGGTCGCGGTCCATCCCGCGCCACGCGCCGCTCGAATGCGCCAGGCGCCCTCGGCCGGTGGTGCCCATGAACCGGCGTATCGCCCCATGTCCTGCGGTTGGAGACGGATCTCGATGACTTCCGAACCATCCGATCGCTCGGCTTCGACCACGACGGTTTCGAGCGTCGCGTCGCCCAGACCATCCACGACGACGCGGGTGGGTTGATCGACGGCGACACGCACCGGATCCACTTCGATGGCCGGCGCGTTCTGGTCCGCCCGCAGGCTCTGACGCGCGAGATGCCGGATGATCTGGATCCAGAAGCGCTCCGGCAACGTCTCGCCACGGCCATGTCGCCATCGCCAGGTCTCGTCGGTCGCCACGTACGTGACCATGCCTGCACCAAATCGCATGGACATGACGACGGGAAGTGTCTCCCGTGCATCTCGTCCGGACACCGTTGCCCAGGTCTCCACCGTCGGCTTCAGATTGCGTCTCTCGACGCGCTGGGCCCATTCAAGTCGTGCCCACGGCTCTCCGTCCGCACCCAGCACGGCCGGCCACGGCTCATCGCGATCACCCAACCGGAGCAATCCGACCCGCGTGGCCATCTCGGTCGGAAGCATGGTGACTGGCTCGTCCCATCGCGGCAAGTCGCCGACCTCCGTGAACGGGAGCGTGTCCTCCAGCGAGAAGCCTTTCCATGAGCCGGGTGTCGAGCGTGGTCCGCCGATCCAGAGAAGTCCGGTGCCTCGTGTCGCGACCATGTCGCGCAGCGCCTTCTGTCGGGCTTCGTCCAGGTAACTCCCGGGCACGTCGCCCAGAATCACGACGTCGAAGGCCGCGAACTCCTCGGCGTTCGCGGGCAGACGCGCCAGGGGCGCCGTTCCCTCCTGTGCGAAGTCTCGATCCGCGGAAAGCAGCATGACCGAGCTCTCCAGGCCCGATTCTCGAAGCAGGAGGTTCTTGAGGTATCGGTACTCCCATCGTGGCCAACCATCGACGAACAGAACCCGAAGTGGTCGATCCATGAAATCCACCTGGATCTCGCGCCGATCGTTCGAGGTATCCGCATCGGCACGATCCGAGATCAGCACGACTTCCCAGTCGCCCTTTCCAGCCGTCTGGCGCGAACCCGTGAGCGTGATCTGATCGCGACCAGAACCGTCGCGTTCGACGATGCGCTCATCGAGGACGACACCGGACACGCGCTCGCGCAGGACAACCTTGACCGGGTCCGTGGTCGGATTCCGGATCACGACCGACACCGGAACCTGATCGCGCGGGAAAGCGCGCTGTGGGTGCTCGATCTCGGTGATCGCGCGATCCTGCGTGCCACGCTCGTCACCGAGCGGAATCGCGATGAGGGGTGCCGACATGGAACCAAGACGCTGCCGGGTCGTCTCGTCGACCGCGTCCTGACTTCGCCCGTCGGTGACAAGGATCACCCCGCCGATGGGCCGCGCGCCCGCGCGATCCATCCATTGTCTAAGAACCGACGCGATGAGCGTTCGATCCGACTCGATGGGTCCAAGCGCCTCCGCGGATGCCATGTCCCGGACACCTCCACCAAAGGCGTGCCAGGCGATGTCGTGATCCTTCGCGATCTGGTTCCAGACGGGTTGCTGGATGAGCGTGCGCAACGCGTCATCGCGCGTGATCGCGACACCGTTCGCGTCGATCTCGTCACGCACGCGAAGGCTCGTGCTTCGATCCAGCAGCACATGCACGACATCGCGCTCGATCCGTTCACGGGGCCACTCGATCATGGGACCAAGCGCCAGCAGGAGCACGACGCCAAGCGAGAGCGCTCGGCAGGTTCCAAGTGCCAGTCGAGCGGGCCGTCCACCCCGCAGGCCGGCATACGAGAACCACCCGATTCCCATCAGCAGCAGCCCCAGCAGCACCAGCATCCACATGGGGGGCGTGATGCGCAACACGAGCGTCCACGACTCTCCCGCAAGATCCGCCGGGATCGTGAGGATCCTTTCGATCCACCCGCTCATCCTGCCGTCTCCACCATCGGCCGTGGGCTCGATCGGCGCGACCACAGGCTTTCACCCACCAGGAACAGGAGCGCAAGCAGGAGCAGCGGCAGCGTCCAGGTCGATTCCTGCCGCACCGAATCCTGCGCCACGGTCCTTTCCGCGCTCAGACGCGTCCACACGCCGACCGGCGACCACCATGCTTCGATCCTGGATGCATCCACATGCTCGATGCTCGCGGCCTGCGGATCAAGCCGCGCCGCGATCGGACGCGCGCGACCATCGCGCTGCTCCAGCGACCAGACGCCGGGAAACGGAACCGGTTGTGTCGTGCGACCTTCCGAGTCGATCTCGATCACCCGCGTCTGCCGTGGATCCACCGATCGCAGGACACCACCCGCCGCCGAAGGTCCCAGCTGCGCGATGGCACCGGTCATGATCACGCTGGAACCGCGGGCAAGCGCACGTCCGGCCCGGATCACCTCCTGGAAGAAGGGCACCATGAGCGGACGCAACGGCATGTCGGTGCACTCCAGTTCCGGCGGAAACGCGAGAAGCAGGAGCAGCCCCTGTCCATCGAGTGGCCTGACGGTCAGCGCCGCGGGTTCACCGGACTCGAACATCAGGACCGAATCCGATCGATCGGAAGCGATGTTCCAGGAACGCTGGACCGACACCGGCTCCGTCAGCACGTCGATTTCGGCACCCAGGGCGGCAAGCAAGTCGCCACGTGGTTGTCGCGGCGCGAATCTCCGGATCTCGCCATCGTTCCGCGGCGACATCTCGACTCGCACGCCGGACTCCCGGTTCAGGTCGAGGATCCACGCATCATTGGCACCCTGGACAGGCGTGATGACGATCAGGCCGCCATCGCGCAGATGCCTGGAAGTCCACTTCCAGCCTCCAGCATCGAGCAGGTCGGGTCGCGTGAGGATGATCACGTCCGCGTCGGCCGGTGGACGAATGCCCAGCATCGTCGGATCGAGCTCTCGCACCTGCACATCGGCCGACTCCATCGCCTGCCGGATCCAACCCGATGCCGACAATCGATCAAGACCCTCATCCTCCCGCCGTCGACCCACGATCGTGACCTTCGGCGTGATGGTGGCCACGTTGACCACCGACAGCGTGTCGTCGAGAGGCTGCGCATCCGGTCGCAGCCCGATCGTGCACGACTCGATCGGTGTCCGCGGAAGGGGAATGTCCCTGCGTGCCTCGGGTGTGCCAGCGGTCCATGCGATGTCCGACTGTGCCAGGATGTCCCCGACGGCGGATCGAACCTGCACATCGTCACCCGATCCCGTGTCACCGGACCGACGGATGTCGACCCGCATCGAGCCCTGTTCCATCACGCTGGAAGCGCGAACAATCGATGCCCTTTCGATCCAGCGATTCGGTGCGGGCGTTGGAAGGGCGGGCACACAGCGCCATCGCACCGCGCGAGCGCGATCGTGCCATGACGCCGGCAGGCCGCGATCCGCGTCGACGCTTCCGCGCCGGAGTCCGCTTGCCAGCAGGACCTCCCGTGGCGCCGATTCCTGCTCCGGCGGGAGCGCGAGTTCAAGAGCACCCAGCAGATCCGACGGAACCGGTCTCGCGATCCAGTCGCGGATGCTCGATCGGATCCGTTCATGATCGAGGGTTGGCTGCAACTCGACCCGTGGTGGACGTGCGGCACGAACGATCGCGGCCCGATCGCCCGGACGCAGCGTCGAGACTTCCCGCAGGAGATGGTCCTGCATCACCTGGATCACCGGCGTGCCGTCGGGGAGCGTCTCGGCGGATGTGGCACCATCGTCGATCACGATCCAGAGTTCACGGGGCCCTGAACCGACACCCATGAGGCCGATGAACGGTCCGGCCATCGCGAAGCCCACAAGCCCGATGCCAAGCGTGCGCAGGACAAGCAGGACCCATCCATCCAGACGACGACGTCGACGAAGCCGCTCCAGCGCGCGCTGCAGCAGCATCGTGCTCGGCCACGCGGTGGCGCGTGGTCGACGCAGCAGCACATGGAGGATGATCGGGAGCGCCGCCGCACCAAGCGCCGCGATCGCCAATCCGGGAACGAGGAAGCTCACGAACGTCTCCGTGCGCGCCAGGCCGTTTCACGACGACTCAGGAGCGCGGCGAGCGTGGGTCCGACCGAAGCGTGACTGTCCACGCGGACAAGGTCACAGGAGAGGCTTCGCGCCATGCGCTCGAGTTCCGCATCGAAGGCATGCAACGCCTCCAGATACGCGGGACGAAGCGTCTCCGCATCGGCCTCGACCGACTCGGCACCCTCCATGTCCTCGAATCGCCGGAAACCCTCGAGCGGAAACCGGAGTTCCTGCCGATCCATGATCCGCACCAACACCACGTCATGACCACGAAAGCGCGCCTTGCCCAGTGCCTGCTGGATCGGTGGAAGAGGCTGCTGAAAGTCGCTCAGGATGAACAGGAGCCCGCGCGCGTTGAAGGTGGAGATGCCATGATCGATCGCGCGTGGCATGTCCGCAACACCACCCACCCGGACCGACGCCAGCGCCTGCACCATGCTTCGCCACTGTCCATGGGAACCCGATCGGCGCACCCCGGCGCGCGATGACTCCGCGAAGACCTCCAGCCCGACGCGATCACGCTGCTCCAGACAGAGGTGCGCGATCGCCACGGTGATCGCGGCGGCGCAGTCGAACTTCGTCCATTGCAGCGAGTCGCGACCGGCATCGGTTCCACCCCAGCCCGATTTCACCGCGATCGAACCGAAGCGCATGCTGTTGCTTGCGTCGACGAGGACGAGCACATCCAGATCCGTCTCCTGCTCGTAGCGCTTCAGGTACAGCTTGTCGCTGCGGCCGAACACCTTCCAGTCGAGATGACGAAGCGACTCGCCCGGCGTGTACGGCCGATGCTCGGAGAACTCCACGGCCTGACCCTGACGTGGACTTGCGTGGCGTCCCATGCCCAGACCCTCGACAAGCATGCGCGCCCGAAGTTCGAACGGCGCAAGCTGCGCGAGCGTCTCCGGCGCCAGATAGGCCTCGGCACGAAGTGGCGCAGTCAACGGATGAGCCGGTCCAGCGGTTGTCCATCCGCGGCCGCGTCGACCGGCACCTCGTCGATCAGGCGCTGGATGATGGTCTCGCTGGTGACGCCGTCGGCCTCGGCGTTGAAGTTCGTCACGATGCGATGTCGAAGCACCGGCAGCGACACCGCGTGCAGATGGCGCGTCTCGACATGACTGTCACCCGACAGGAGCGCCTTGGCCTTCGCTGCCAGCACCAGAAACTGGCTGGCGCGCGGGCCTGCACCCCATGCCACGTAGTCGCGCACGATGGCGGGCGTCTGGGCACCCGCCGATGGTTCCTGCTTTGCGCGCGTGGCGCGCACGATTCGCAGGGCGTGGCGCATCACGTGTTCCGCGATCGGCATGCGACGCACCACGGACTGTGCTCGGGCCAGGTCCTCTGCGCTCAGCACGCATTCGGTCGTGAGCACCTGCTCGCCGGTGGTGCGGGCCACGATCTCCATCTCCTCGGCCTCGGTCGGGTAGCCGATCCGGATGTTCAGCATGAACCGGTCCAGTTGCGCCTCGGGCAGGGGGTAGGTGCCCTCCTGCTCGATCGGATTCTGGGTTGCAAGCACGAAGAATGGCGTGGGAAGGTGGTGCGCGACCCCGCCGACGGTGACCTGTCGCTCCTGCATCGCCTCGAGCAGCGCGGCCTGGGTCTTGGGCGGCGTCCGGTTGATCTCGTCGGCCAGCACCAGATTGGCGAAGACCGGACCGCGCACGAATCGCAGCGACCGGTTTCCGGTCGTCCGATCCTCCTCGATCACCTCGGTGCCGGTGATGTCGGACGGCATCAGGTCCGGCGTGAACTGGATCCGGCTGAACTGCATGCCGAGCGTGCGCGCAAGGGTCGCGATCAGCAGCGTCTTCGCGAGGCCGGGAACCCCCTCCACGACGGCGTGCGCACCACACAGCATCGCCAGCAGGATCTCGTCGAGGACGCGGTCCTGTCCGACGATCACGCGATGCACCTCGGAGCGCACGCGGCGGATGGACTCGCTGGCCCACATCGCGTCGTCGGTCGTGGCAAACGCGCCGGTCTCGCGGGATGCGTCCATGCGGCGAGTATAGAGTTCACGCGTGCCGGAACTCCCGGAAATCGAGAGTCTTCGACGCTCGCTGTGCGCCTCGATTCTCGGCGCGGAAGTGATCGATGGTGGCGTGCTGCGGCGGGACATGCTGCATCGCGCCCCAGGCGCGCCGAAGAACCCCCTTGTTCCCGGTGACGTGATTCTTGCGCTGCACCGCAAGGGCAAGCAGCTGGTCCTTGAAACGCGTTCTGGCGCATGCCTCCTGATGCATCTGGGCATGAGTGGTTCCGTTCGGGTCGTCCCGGGAGAGGCGGTGCCCGAGTCGCACGTGCATGCCCTGTGGCGAATGCGGCGGCGCGACGACACGATCTCGTTCCGGCACCGCGATCCGCGTCGTTTCGGTTGGTTGGAGAGCCACGCCTCGATGGCGTCCGTCGAGCGACATGCCTGGTCCGCGCTCGGACCGGACGCCCTGAACGTCTCCATGGAGCATCTTGCGCGCTCGCTTCGTGAAAGCCGCCGGCCCTTGAAGTCGTCGCTTCTTGACCAGGGTCGGATCGCCGGCCTTGGCAACATCTACGTGGATGAGATCCTTTTCCGGGCAGGGCTTCATCCGGAGTGCCGGTCCGATCGCGTCCCAGACGACATGCTCGCGGGACTCCTGCGATCGATTCATGTCGTGCTTGCGCATGCAGTCGATCTGGGAGGCAGCACCATCCGCGATCACCGAAAGGCCGATGGTGGCTGGGGCGCGTTCCAGTCTGAGCACCAGGTCTATGGGCGGGCGGGCATGCCCTGCAGGTCCTGTCGGACGAACCTGAGCACAACACTGGTCTGTCAAAGGACCACGGTGTTCTGTAGGAACTGCCAGCGACGCAGGCCCCAGAAGCGCCCTGCGTGACGTGTGGCAGCTTTCCTTCCGGCCAGGCCAAGCGGTGGCCACGTGACTGTGGAAACCGCTCAGGGCGACCCCTGCCACGCCCAGGGGCGCCAGCGGCTCCGGGGGCACATTCACGGGGTTGATCACCGAGCCAAATCAGGACCCGTCCGGCTGCCGAAAGATCACCCAATAGATTTCTTATTCTCCGTAGAAAAGGGCCCTGTTGGAATGTGGACAACCAGGCCAATCACACACAAACACCAGCGAAACAAGGGCTTGCAAGAGACGGTATCTGTGGAACTCTTGTCGATTCACGTTCATGAAGACATCACGACAGGTCACCGCAGCCACAAGCCAGGGAACGCCGTTACGCGTTCCCCCTTTCCATCCCACCCACGAGTCACCAGAAGGCGACACAACAGACAAGACACCCACAATCGGGGCGTTTCTGTTGATGTGAGGAACTTGTGGATAACCAGGCTCAGTCCAGCTCGGACTGCAGCAGGCCTTGCAGCCGTTCGACATCCGCGCGGAGACGATCGTCCGCGCGCTGTTTCGAATCGACCGTCCGGATCGCGTGCATGACGGTCGTGTGATCGCGGCCGCCGAGGTATCCGCCGATCTCCTCAAGGCTGTGTCGCGTGTGTCGACGCGCAAGCCACATGCAGACCTGTCGGGGCAGGGCCACGCTCTTGTGCCGGCGCTTGCCAAGCAGGTCCGTCAGCTTGATGTCATAGAAGCGCGCCACGGCATCCAGGATCGCCTGGATGTTCGGCTGCTGGCTTCCACGACCACTCTGCATCGGGTCTGCGCCGATCGCCTCCTTGGCGAGATCCAGATCGATCGATCGCCCCATCGCCAGCGCGACGCCCCGGATCTTCGCGAGCGCCCCCTCGAGTTCACGGATGTTCGAATCGATGCGCGCCGCGATGTAGGCAGGCACGTCATCCGGCATCTGCATGTCGTGCAGACGGGCCTTCGTCTTCACGATGTTCACGCGCGTCTCGTAGCACGGGCGATCGATGCGCGCGACAAGACCGCTGTTGAATCGGCTCACCAGGCGTTCCTCGAGATCCGGGATCTCCGAGGGTGCCGCGTCGGAACTCAGCACGATCTGCTTGCCAGCCTGATGCAGCGCGTTGAAGGTGTGGAAGAACTCCTCCTGCGTCTGCTCATGCTTCGACAGGAAGTGGATGTCGTCGATCACCAGCAGATCCACGTTCCGGAAGCGATGGCGGAACTCGTTCATGCGACCTGCCTTCACGCACTCATGGAATCCATCCATGAAGGTGTTGCAGCTGATGTACGAGATTCGCGCCGTGGGCTGCTGGCGCAGCACCATCTGGCAGATCGACTGCAGCAGGTGGGTCTTGCCAAGGCCGACGCCGCCATGCACGAAGAACGGGTTGTACGCACGACCAAGCTTGCCGGCGACCGCCATGGCCGCGGCGTGCGCCAGACGGTTGCCCGGACCGACGACGAAGGAGTCGAAGCAGTAGTCCGGACTCAGGATCACCTGCTCATCCAGAAGAGGCGTGCCTTCGTGGGAGGGTGCGCCATTCATCGGCTCGATGAGGGCCGTTTCGGACCCCATGAAGCGCACGGCCAGAAGCTGCCCGGTGATCGATTGCACAGCCTCCGTGAAGGGCGCCACGCAGGAACGCTGCAGGTACTTCAACCGGACAGGTTCGTCGATCAGCAGGCGCAGCACGCCCCCGTCGATTCCCATGACCGAGATCTCCTCGAACCAGTGCCTGCAGACTTCCGGATGATTCCGACGCAGGTACGCGTGGATACCCCGCTGCAGTTCTTCATTCGACATGGATCATGGACCTTTCGAGAGCGGAACACACTCGATCGAGATGCAGGCACCCACGATCGACGGAAGTTTCGGAAGCGTGACACGGAAGTGACGCGCAGTGAGTCATCCACACGATCACCGGCGTGTGGGTGGGGTCGGGAAAATAGAGAGACCCGCGACGAGCGTCAACCACCCGAACGCGTGGATCGAAAAATGCAGAAATGCAAGAAAGATGCGGGGTTTTTCGGCCGCCTCAGGACGTCGGCTCCGAACCCGTTTCAGCCCGATCCTGCGCCACGGCCTGCGCCGGATCGGCGGCGACCTGACGTTCATAACGCTGTCGGTTCATCCGGTGATCCATGAGAAGGTGGACCCTGTGGGCCTGGTCACCGGCTGCCTCCATCAACCGCTCTCTCGCATACTGCATATGGGTGCGTCGACTCACGTGGACCACAACGATCTCGGGCCGCGTCCACGCCTGGATGAGTCCGCGCAGATCCTCGATGTGGAGATGCTTCCCCACCTTCGCGCGGTCCCGGTGCTCAGGATCGAAGAACGTGCACTCCGTGATGACCACCTGCGCATTCACGAACTCGTCGCGGAGCAGGAAGGGACCCATTTCCGTGTCACCGGTGTAGGCGACCAGGGGAATCTCCATCGTTCGCGTGATTTCGGTGCCCTGTGACTTCAGTTCGCGCAACTTGTCCTGGGGAAGGCCATGGAACTCCTCGCGCAACTTGCTTCGCCGCTCCAGGAGCACGAATGCCAGGCTTGGCGCGGAGTGGCTGACCTCGATTCCCCGCACGAACATGTTGGGTCGAAGCTGGAAGTCGACGCCGGGCTCCAATCCGACGATCTCGTGGGGCGTCTTCTGCCGTTCCAGGTCGATCCAGGTCGACATCATGACCTCAAGCGGCCGAACCAGCCGAGGATGACACAAGACCCTGCCAGTTCCAAGCTTCTGGAAGTTCCGCTGGCTGAACCAGTAGGGCAGCGCAGCCACATGATCCATGTGAGCATGGCTCAAGCAGATGGTGCCGGCGGTCAGGACTGGACGGGGACACAGACCCACATCGAACGCGACATCCAGCTCGGGAACATGCACGGTCGCCTCTTCACCGGCGACGCTGACACCCTGGATGCGGTACGGAGGGACGAAGAGGAAGCCCATCTGCCCCTCGCGGGGCGGCGGCTTTGGAACCATGTAAATCTCCTTCGGCGGCGCTTTCGCGCGGCGAGGCGTGCTGGAAAACCGCAATCCTAGCCCAAAATGACCTAGAACCCGGATCTCGTGGAGATCTTTTTGTCATTTCGATGATTTCATTTTCAGGAGCCCGCTCCCGAATTCAATGCTGGCCGATTGCCTTCGCCCATGGTTCAGGATCCGGTCCAACCCTTCTCCTCCCCGGACGAAACACCGCTTCGGAGCGCTTTTCACGACGATCCAGACATGAGGGACATCGTCCGGTCGTTTCTTGAGGAGATCCCGAGGCGGCTGTCACGGATGGAATCGCTCCTCAAGGAAGGCAACCGCATCGAGTTCCGTCGGGTCGTGCACCAGATGAAGGGTGCGGGCGGCGGTTATGGGTTTCAGGAAATCTCGAATGCAGCGGCGCAACTGGAGTGCTGCATGAACCTGAGCGGCGACCAGTGGTCCCGCGATTGTCTGGCGCATCTGGCCACATTCCAGACGCTGCTTCGACGGGCCCATGCGGGCCTGCAGGAGTTTCACTAGGTGATCGGCACGGAATCATCGCATGACGAAGCGGGCCCGATCTGGGACAATGAGGCGATTCCGATGCCCGAAGCGACTCCGGTTCCACGACTTCTGGCGATCGATGACTCAGAACTGATTCATCGACTGCTGCAGGTGCGGCTGCAAGGCGAGCGACTGGAGCTTCACAGCGCCTTGAGCGCGAACGAGGGGATTCGCCTGGCGCAGGAGCTGTTGCCCGAGGTGATCCTGCTGGACATCGAGCTGGACGAGATCGACGGATTCGAGGTCCTGTCCAGGCTCAAGCAGGATCCGCGAACGCACGACATCGCGGTGATCTTCATCAGTGCGGCAAGCGACACCATGGATCGTGTGCGTGGTCTTGACCTTGGCGCCGTCGACTTCATCGCCAAGCCCTTCGAGGTCGTGGAACTGAAGGCGCGGGTGCGGCTGGCGCTTCGCATGCGCCATCTGGTGAAGATGCTGGAGCATCGCGCGCAGATCGACGGACTGAGTGGTCTGTGGAACCGCCGGTACTTCGATCAACGCCTGTCCCAGGAATTCAGCGAGGCGCGACGCCATGGCCGCCCGCTTTCCCTGATCATGTGCGATGTCGACCGATTCAAGCGATTGAACGATCAGTTCGGACACCCGTTCGGCGACCACGTCATCGAGCGGGTGGCGCAGGTGCTTTCGGGGGGTCGTGGCAGCGACATCGCGTGCCGGTACGGCGGCGAGGAATTCAGCATGATCCTGCCAAGCACCGCGGCAACGCACGCGCACGAGGTCGCCGAACGCAAGCGCTTGATGATCGAGTCACAGTCGTGGACGGGCCACCCCGATCTGGTCGTGACGGCGAGCTTTGGAATCGCGGATCTGCAGCGCATGCCCCCCAGCACCACGATGCCACAGCTCATTCACGCCGCGGATGCCGCGCTGTACCGGGCCAAGCAGCAGGGACGGAATCGGATCGAGATCGCGTAGGCACCGCCGTGCGCCCACCGGGCCATGCGGGCCATCCAAACTAGGATTCCTGCGTGGCGGTCCAGCACGACCAGGCGATCTGCATTCGGCAGTGGGACTTCTCGGAGACCAGCCAGACGGTCAGCCTTTTTGCACGACGGCTTGGCGGATTGCGGGCGCTCGCGAAGGGGTCGCGTCGCGAGCGTGGAAGCTTCTCGGGGGGCATCGATCTTCTCACGGCCGGCGAGATCGGGATCATCGTGAAGCGGGATTCGGATCTCGCCACGCTGACCGAATGGGACGTGCACGAGACGTTCCCGCGCCTGCGTGACGACCTGCAGGCGAATCGCTCGGCGTGGTACGTGGCGGACGTGCTTGGTCGCATGCTTCCGCCGCTGGATCCGCATCCGAGGCTCTTCGACGTGACGATGGAGCTCCTGCGCACACTGGGCCACGTGGGAGCCACCGAGTCCGTGATGCTGCGATTCCAGTGGATCCTGCTGGAAGAGACGGGTTGGCAACCCGACCTTCAGGATCCGGAGCCCGACGCACGCACGTTGGCGTTCGATCCGCAGGAGGGTGTCTGGACGAGCGACTCGGGAGCGCCCGGATCCTGGCGTGTGCGCCGGGAGACACTGGAGACGTTGCAGGCGGCCGCGGCGGGTGCGCTGGAGCGGCAGGATGCCGTGTCGGTGCAGCGCGCGAACAAGCTGCTCGCGGCCCACATCCGCAACGTGCTGGGCGAGGAGCCCTCCAGCATGACATGGGTCTTCGGACGCCTGCCAGTCGGGGGCGCATCCCCGAGGCCGCGATCCGGCGACCGGCGCTGAGGAATCAGAAGAACCGGATGCCGGCCTCGTAGTGCCGGAGGATTCCACGATCATCTCGCACGGCACGGCACCAGACCACCATTGCGGGACGATCGATCCGGACCCCGGAAGGCTCATGACCGATCGCTCGGCCCGTGAGACCCTCCGGCATCAGGCAACTGACCTCGATGCGAGCACCATTCTCGCTCACATCAAGGGCCGGATAGACCTGTGGGCGTTCATGGTCGTGATGCCAGGCGATGGACACCGATCCGGCGGCCACCATGCGACCGGTGTCCCGTCGATCCAGACTGCATCTGGACTCCAGGGATCGGGTGGAGGCGGTGTCCGCGGACATGTGGTGTCGGGTGATGAAATCCATGACGACCTCAACGTTGGATACGAATCCGGACACCGGGGTGTGAGGTCCGAAAGAGATGCAAAATCACCATCCACCCGTGCCGTCGCGTGCTCCGATAAGAAAGATCCATAGACTCCATCCAGCATGACTTTGCGCTCCGCAACCCTTCCAAACGGCCTGATGATCCTTGGGGAAGTCGATCCGACGGCCCACACCGCCGCCGCGGGGTTCTTCGTGCGAACGGGTGCCCGTGACGAGCCAACCCCCCTCATGGGCGTGAGCCACTTCCTGGAACACATGATGTTCAAGGGCTCCGAGCGGCGCACCGCGTTCCAGGTGAACGAGGACTTCGATCGGATCGGGGCCAGCCACAACGCATTCACCAGCGGCGAGATGACATGCTTCCACGCGCACGTGCTGCCGGAACACGTGCCTGCCGCGCTGGAGATGCTGGCGGACATCCTGCGGCCTGCGCTGCGTCAGGCGGATTTCGACGAGGAGAAGGGTGTGATCCTCGAGGAGATCGCGATGTACGAGGACAACCCCTTCATGGCGCTCTATGAGCGCATGATGGAGCGGTACTACCACGGTCATCCGATGGGTCATCGTGTCCTGGGCACCAAGGAAAGCATCTCGGCCCTGCAGCGCGACGCATTGGCCGGTTACTTCCACGAGCGCTACGCGAGCGACACCATGGCACTCGCCGTGGCGGGCAAGGTCGACTTCGACGCGCTGGTGTCGCAGGCGTCGCGGCTCTGTGGCGCATGGCCTCGCGGCACGCCGGGTCGAACCCACACGAGCTTCCGACCGAACGAGGATCGGTTCGAGATGCGGCTTCCGAACCTGACACGGGCGTATCTCGGCATGATGATGCCGGCCCCGCCGCTTGCCGATCCTCGGCGGTACGCCAGCAGCCTGGTCGCGCAGATCGTGGGTGACTCGGAAGGCAGCCGCTTCTACTGGAGCCTGGTGGAGACGGGACTGGCCGAGGAAGCCACCTGCAACTACGAGGGCCGCGACGGACTCGGCGAGTATCTGGTGCTGGCAGCCTGCACCGGTGAAGCCGTGGAGGAAGTTCGCGGCAGGTTGCTGACCGAGATGCGCACGCTGGTGGACTCGCTGGATAAGGCCGAGCTGGATCGCGCGAAGGCGCGGATCGCGACAGCGGTCGCGCTGGCTGGAGAGCGGCCCGCGGGCCGCATGACGCGGCTTGGATCGCTGTGGGCGTACGGGATTCCCTATGCCACGTTGGCGGAGGAGATGCAGCGGATCGAGGCAGTCACGCTGGATGATCTGCGCCAGAACCTGCGCGACTTTCCGCTGCAGCCGGTGGTCACCGGGCTTCTGAAGGCCTGATCAGGCGGTGGGCCGGGTCAGCGCAAGCATGTCCGCCTGTTCATCGGCGTGATAGCTGCTGCGAACCAGGGGTCCGCTCTCGCAGACCTTGAATCCCCGGGTCAGTGCCTGGTGCTTGAACATGGCGAACTGGTCCGGGTGCACCCAGCGCTCGATCGGGAGGTGATTACGCGTGGGCTGCAGGTACTGACCGACCGTCAACACGTCGGCCTTGCTTGCGGCCTGCACGTCATCCATCAGCTGCAGCACCTCGTCGTCGCGTTCGCCAATGCCCACCATGATGCCGGTCTTGGTCACCAGGCCTGACGCCTTGAACTGGGCAAGGACCGCGAGGGATCGGTCGTATCGGGCCTGTGGACGCACCGCAGGATGCATGCGCTCCACGGTTTCCATGTTGTGGCTGATGATCTCGGGTCGCGAATCGCACACGGTCTGGATCGCCTTCTCGTCACCACAGAAGTCTCCGACCAGGATCTCCACGCTCATGCCGGGGCATGCCTGGTGGACCCGGCGCACCGTCTCCGCCCAGATCTCCGCACCACCATCCGGCAGTTCGTCGCGGTTCACGCTGGTGATGACCACATGCTTCAGTCCCATCAACGCGAGGCTGGCGGCGACGCGGCGCGGTTCATCGATGTCCAGCGACGCGGGTCGGCCGGTCTTCACGTTGCAGAAGCCGCAGCTTCGCGTGCAGGTGTCCCCGAGGATCATGATCGTGGCGCTGCCACGGCTCCAGCACTCGCCCATGTTGGGGCAACTCGCCTCCTGGCACACGGTGTGCAGCCGATGCTCGTCGATGATCCCCTTCAGGCGCAGGTAGCCCTCGCCACCCGGAACACGCGCGCGCAGCCATTCCGGCTTGCGGCCAATCCGCATGGATTGCCGGGCCTCGTCGGCGTTGTTCAGCACCATGCCAGTCAGGCTCACCGCAGGAGCCGGCAGGTTGCGGGCCGTGTCACCACCCAGCGGCCTTGGATGGCGCGCGAGGGTGCGGGCAATGGCTGGGTCGGGGGCCGTCACGGAATCCGAAGGGTAGCCCTGTCGGAAGGATGGTCCAAGCCACATACTGCGCGAATGTCAGGGACCCAACACCCGTCCCCTTGGTGGCCCGCACTGTTGATCGTGATGATCGCGGTGGGGGCTGGGTGGACCTGGGAACTGCTGCGCCGGCCATGGGTGGTGGTTCCCGCGCTTCCAGCGGTCGCCGCGACCAGCGACCTGCCAAGGGTCCTCGTGTTCACGCGGACCATGAAGTATCGGCACAGGAGCATTCCGGCCGGCGTGCAGGCCGTGGTTGAACTTGGACAGGGTCGGTGGATCTCCGAGCACACGGAGGACCCATCGTGGTTCACGCGGGAGCGACTCGGCACGTACGCCGCCGTGATCTTCCTGAGCACGACCGGCGATGTGCTGGAGCCGGCGCAACAGGAGGCCTTCCGCGCGTACGTGGAGTCGGGCGGCGGATTCGTGGGTGTGCACGCCGCGTCCGACACGGAGTACGCGTGGCCGTGGTACGGAACGCTCGTGGGTGCGTGGTTCCGCGATCACACAAGCGTGATCGCGGCGGATGTGCATCGCGAGGATGCCACGGACATGAGCACGCGAATGTTGCCGGAGGTCTGGCGTCGGACCGACGAGTGGTATGCGTTTCAGAGCAATCCACGACCCGACGTGCGCGTGCTTGCGCACATGGACGACGCGCAGATGGGCGACAGTTCCATGGGTGGCGATCACCCCATCGCGTGGAAGCGCGAGATCATGAAGGGGCGTTCGTGGTACACCGGCATGGGACACACGATCGAGAGCTTCAAGGAGCCGCTGATGCTGGAACACCTGCGAGGCGGCATCGAGTGGGCCGCCGGGATCGAGTCGCGATGAGCGCCCGCAAGCCCACGCCACCGACGATCGTGTACGAGAAGGGGGTCTTCTGCCTGGAGAACGAGTGGTTCGGGCTTCGCTCTTCGGTGAGCGTCCTGCCGGCACTCAAGTTGCTGCACGACAGCGACTATCGCGTGCAGTTCATCCACCGCGACGTGGCCACGCGCGCGGAACTGGAGCACTACCTGCGGAAGTGGCTCATGGAGAAGCACGCGGGCTTCGAGGTGCTCTGGCTGGCCATGCACACGCGGAAGGGTCTGTTGCTGCCCGGTGACGTGCGGCGACACGACGAGAAGATGGACTTCGACCAGCTGGAAGAGGCGCTGGAAGGTCGCTGTGCCGGGCGGATCATCCACTTCGGCGGCTGCCGGACATTGCTGCTTCCCAGGGCGCGGATCGATCGATTCCTTCGTGTCACCAGGGCACTGAGCGTCTCGGGTTTCCTGACCGAGGTGGACTGGACCGAGAGCACGCTGTTCGAGACGAGCCTGATGCTCGAGATGCAGAAGCATCCGGCGACGCGACGCGGCATGGCTGCGCTTCGCGGCGCGATGCGACGCATGCGGCCAGTGGAGTGCCGCCGGTCCGGTTTCGTGATGCACATCCGGCCCTAGGCCGTCACTCGGCGAGATCCCAGGCGGCGGCATAGGTGCCGCGCTCGAGCTTCAGGATCTGCCGCAGCAGGTCGTTGGCAAGCGCGCTGGCGCCGAATCGGAACAGGTGCGGCGCGAGCCATGCGTCGCCCAGCGTCTCCTTGACCATGACCAGGTAGTGCAGGGCGCTCTTCGCGGTCCGGATGCCACCGGCAGGCTTCATGCCGATGCGGGGTCCGCCACGCAGGTGCGTGTCGGCGATGGCCTGCAGCATGACCAGGGTGACCGGCATGGTCGCCGCAGGCTGCACCTTGCCGGTGCTGGTCTTGATGAAGACTTCGCCATCCTCGAGAGGCCTGGCCCCAGGCACGCTCATCGCGGCCTCGATGGCCAGGTCACTCGCGCGCCGCGCGTTGTCGAGCGTCTCGAGTTCACCGGTCTCCAGGATGATCTTCAGGTGCGCATGACGGCACGCGGCCTTGGTCTCCCGGATCTCGCAGGTGATCTCGTCGAATTGGCCGGCGAGGAACAGACCACGGCTGATGACCATGTCGATCTCGTCCGCGCCGGCGTCGACCGCGTCGGCGACGTCACGCAGGCGGACATCGAGCGGATACTGGCCGCTGGGGAAACCGGTCGCGACGGCCGCGACCTTCACGCCCGAGGCGCCCAGCGCCTCTCGGGCGGTGCGCACGAGCGTGGGATAGACGCACACCGCGGCGACGGGCGGGATCGGTCGCTTCAGCGCCACGCTGCCTCCCGCCGGACGCATCGCCTTGGCGCAGAGCGCCCGCACCTTCTCGGGACTGTCCTTGCCCTCCAGCGTGGTCAGGTCGACCATCGACATGGCCAGACGGAGCCCATCCGCCTTCGCCGAGGTCTTGATGCTTCGGCTGGTGAACTGCGCCACACGGCGCTTCACCATCACGGCATCGACGGGTGGAGAGGTCGCACCCGCGCGCTGCAGGCCAGCGGCGGACATGCTCAGCGGCCGCGCGCCTGCCGGAACAGCGTCGCGATGTTCTCGCGATACCGGATCTGCAGGCGCATGCTGCCGGCGTCCTCGATGTTGTAGATGTAGAGCATCTCGGTGCGGTTATCGAGCACCCAGAGGCAATCGGGCATGGCCGGGACGGCCGCGATGAGCCCGTTGCGGACGGTGGCGAACGAGAAGCCGTCGCGGCCCTGGATCGCCTCGTCGGCGAACGCGGCGGGACGCTTGGCGAACTGCACGACGATCAGGCTCGCCAGCACGAAGGCGCTGGCCCAGAGCGGTGCGATGAGAAGTCGCTGGATGGCGTTGGTGCGCTTCATGGCTTGATCCTCAGCGATTCTGCTGGAAGGTTGCGGCGTCGCTCTTCAGGTCGCGGTATCCCACGCCCGTGAACTGCCGGATCGTCTCGTTCCACATGACGGCGACGACTTCCTGGTTGGCCTCGTCCACGATGTAGACGACGCCCGGATACACGTTCTGCACGACGCCACTGACCATGCCGTAACGGCCACCGGCACGGGTCGCGGCTGGCTGCTGCTGCGCGTTCGCGGTGGGAGCCAGGCTTCCGTAGGCCAGGATGCCGAGCAGCACCAGGTTGAGGGCGACAAGCGAGATGAACGACTTGTTCTTCATGGGTCAGGCTCCGGATTCTTCGACTTCGGATCGCGTGGTGGTCTTCAGGCTGAGCGTGATGGCAACGCCGAACAGCAGCGCCGCGATCAGATAGCCGATCACGGGCCAGCCCGATGGCGTGGAGATCTTCGGCGAGGGAGGATTGCCCTGCTGCATCGCGAGCGCGGAGGCCGCGGGCAGGAGAGCCGTCATGATGGAGGCGCAACGGAACCGCATGGGCGCAGTCTACAGCCCTGCGCGGACGCGACTCAGCCGAGGAGCCTTTCGGGCGACTCGAGAAGTTCCACGACCGTGTTCAGGAAGCGCGCGCCCTCGGCACCGTCGACCACGCGATGGTCGCAGCTGAGGGAGAGCGGCAGCACGAGGCCGGCGTAGAAGGCGCCGTTCTTCGTCATCACCTGCTCCTTGGCCTTGCCCGCGGCCAGGATCGCGACTTCCGGATAGTTGATGATCGGGGTGGCGAACATGCCGCCGTAGCTGCCGACGTTGCTGATGGTGAAGGTTCCGCCGACCAGGTCCTCGCGGGCGATCGTGCGCTCCTTGCAGGCCTTCGCCAGGTTGCGGATGGCCGCAGCGAGTTCGCCCACGCTGGCGCGTTCGGCGTTGCGGATGACCGGAACCATGAGGCCGTGGTCGGTGTCGACCGCGCAGCCGAGGTGCACGGGCTCCTTCAGCAGGATCTCGTCCTTCGAGTCGTCGACATTGGCGTTGAGCGCCGGATGCTTCTTCAGCGCCTTGGTGACGGCCAGCATGATGAAGGGCAGCATGCTGAGCTTGGTGCCCAGGATGGCGGCGTACTCCTTGCGCTTGCGGTCGAGCGCGGTCACATCGGCCTGGTCGACCACCGTGAAGTGCACGGCAGTCTTGACCGACAGGTCGAGCGCCTGCGCGATCTTGCGGCGCACGCCACGGAAGGGGATGCGCTCCTTGATGCCCTCCTGCGACACGGCGGGCAGCGGCGCAAGTGGGGCCGTGACGGGTGCGGCGATGGTGGCCGGTGCCTCGACGACCGGCGCGTGCGCGACGGGCTGAGCAAGCTGCACACGGCTGGCGGCGGTCTCGTGCGCCACCTCGTGGGCGCCGCGGCTGGCACCCTCCACGTCACTCGCGGTGACACGGCCACCACGACCGGTGCCGCTCACGCGCTGGATGTCGACACCAAGGTCGCGCGCGATGCGGCGCACGGCCGGCGTGGCGAGGCTCTTCGCGGAGGTCTGCGACGCCGCCTCATGCTCGGGTTTGCGGGCGAAGCGGCTCGGCACGCCGAGCGTTCCGCTCACGCTTCCGACCACGGTGCCCGCGTCCTCGCTCGATTCGGCCTTTGGCGCGGGTGTCTTGGCGGCGGGCGCGGGGACCGCGGCCTTCGCGACCACGGCCGGCGCTGCGCCACCCACCTTGTAGCGCACCAGCACGCTGCCGACATTGATGATGTCACCAGCCTTGCCACAGAGCTGGCTGATCACGCCGGTCCAAGGACTCGGCACTTCCACGACAGCCTTGTCCGTCTCCATCTCGGCGATGGTCTGGTGCTCCTTCACCGCGTCACCCTCGTTGACGCGCCACTTGATGAGCTCGGCCTCGTGCACACCCTCGCCCAGGTCGGGAAGGATGAAGTGACTGCGGTCGTC
>Ga0164292_10000643_pt1 | contig 27570 bp, 30 predicted proteins | sample GEODES117metaG_FD_111486 | JGI IMG/M metagenome (GOLD analysis project Ga0164292, IMG submission 111486) | Eutrophic lake water microbial communities from Lake Mendota, Wisconsin, USA - GEODES117 metaG | ecosystem: Environmental > Aquatic > Freshwater > Lake | place: USA: Lake Mendota...
CATTAAAAGAAGAATCCAAACTTCCATCTACGTTCAAGCGAATTATTCTATTTCTTGTTGTTCCGTTGTAAGAGGTGAAAGTTCCGCCGCATATTATTTTGTCGTCACTTTGAATAGCGATAGCGGTTACAGAACTATCAAATCCGCTTCCCATGGCAACAGAAAAAGAAAAATCTGGCTCTGAGTTAACTGTGTTAGAGTCAAATCTAACTAAACTAGAGCATGGCAGTTGCATGGAATCAAATTCCCCCGCAATAAGCATATTAAACCCAGCAGAAGACTTACTGGATCTACTGGCTATTTTATAGGACATGCCACTAAACATTAGTAATTCTGCCCTCCAACAAAGCCTAGCCACGAAGTTCCGTTGTTCACTGATAAAAAGCTAAATGTGTCTATTTTACCATTTACGCTAGTTATGTTAGGAGCCGTGCCAGCTTGCCACTTCACGCTATTAGGCCAGGATACACTTCTTGGCGTTCCGTCTGCTGTAAAAATAATAGTAAAACCAATAGAGACTCCAGAAGTTGACGGAACATTTGATATGGTAAGAGTGTTGATATTGGAATTAAGAGCACAGTTAAATAAATTACAAGTATCTAGATTTATAACTAGGGTATTTGATGAAATACTGATAGCTGAAACCGTTTCCGTATATCTATTAGATACGTGTAAAGATTCAACCACGAAATTCCCAGTAGGAGAAGGTGTTCCTCCTGTTGCTGTAGAATTTATGGTGTAGATTGCATTAGAAGAAGATATTGTAATACCAGATCCGGCCACAATATTAGTTACTGGTAATAGTCCACTCACACTACTATTAAAATCTGTTATATTAGATGAAGCTAGGTTTATACTACCTAAACTAGTCCAGTTGGATGCTCCGTCCCCAATTTTAAAAATTTTATTGGTCAGATCGTATCCTGGCTCACCACTAGCTAATACTGGATTAGCAGAAGTCCATGCTGAAGCTGTCCCTTTGCGAAATGTGATCAGATCATTTACGGCCATCTTTAAGTATTATTCCTGAGAATTGGATGTATTAAATCATAATAGTTAATTATACGCCCCAGACAATACCAAAGCCACTATAAAAGAACAATGGTTCTAGGGTATTAAATTAGGATCAATAGTAGAATAGGTTGCTATGTAAATATCATAAGAATCAGAATATGGTGTTACAGGGTCCGAGGGGGTGGAGAAATCACTATTCCCAGCTTCAGTGACAGCACAAACTTTAAAGATATATGGTATAATTCCTAAATTATAAACTGTAAAATTTCTAGTAGTAGATATATCATCAGCAAATAAAATAATAGATTCGCTGGTTGTGGTCCATGTCGCCCCACTATCAGAGCTATATTGTACAATATAATCAGTAATGGATGAGCCTCCGTCGTTAGGAACGTCCCATCTTAAGTCAACAGACTCAATACCGGGAATTCCAACAACATTGGTTGGACTATCAGGGATACTAGGAATTGGAGTAAAAGAAGAACTAGGATTGGAGAAGTTGCTCATACCAGAAGATGATACCGAAGATATTGTGAAGATATAGCTGGTATTATTTGTTAATCCATCAACAGTAATAGCTAATCCTGTAGAAGCATTATGGTTAAATTCTGTCCATGAAGATCCTGTGTCAGTACTATATTTTATGATATAGTTTTCTATATCTGTAGTATCACTTATAGACCAACTTAAATCAATAGTACCATTAGCAGGAATTCCACTAATAGAATTGGGTATGGGTTGATCAACGAAGTCTATTTCTGGCACCATATGAAAATCACTAAAAGAAGTAGTTCTACAACAAATTTTTCTTAAAGAATAGTTTGGAGCATTGGGGCCGGTTAGTACTGTTACATCAGAAGTAACTCCGGAAGAATTGGTATGAAAAATTCTTGTTTTATCAAAAACTGATTGTGTAACAGAGGCCGGTAGTGTGAAGCAGGTGTCTATACTACCAGATATAGAAGAATTAGTACTAATATTATATTTGCCTAAATTATTACTTAAGCTAAAATTAGCAGGAAGTTTCGGGTCTTTTTGTGTAATCGGAGTAATTGCGGTTATTCCAGCTGATGACACATTACTATAATTCACAACGATATTAGTATTATAAATTCTGTCACTAACTGGAGTTGTTGAGACATTGGATCCGACAACAGTCGTTGGCTTCAAACTAACTGGCCTTATAGTACCATTACCATTCTCATCAGCATAAACAGGAGCTGGGCGAGTATTACTTTGTGTACCATAAAGCCAATAGCCTTTATTTGTTCCTCCTCCTTTATAATAGCCCGCTTTGTACCATTCATTTTCTGTTGGGATATGATATTTTGCTCCACTGTTTTTAACTACAGCATTACCACTAGTTCTTCCATTTAGAGTGTATGCTCCTCCTTCTGTAGTTCCACTATTTTGTGCGCCTGTCGGTTTATTATTATGAAGCCAGTTGCAGTATCTTGCTGAGTGTAGCCAATTCAACAATACCGCTGGTTTATTGCCGTAATTCGTTTTTACGCTATAGACGTAATTACCACTAGAGCCACTACGGATAATTCCTGCTCTAGCGTCACTATTCATCGAAGTTGTATATACGCTATATGTATCAGTCTTAGCAATAGCATTTAAAAATTCTACATATTCATTATTAGTTACATGGTATTTATTCATATAATAAGAATAGCTAACTGCTCCATATCCAGTAGTATCAGCAGAATTATTGATATCTCCAACTAAAACAAAATTATTTAAGGAGTATTCATTAGATAAACTGGCTACACGGAAACCAACAGTTGACCATGTTGAAGTTATTGTATAAGAAAAACGAAATTTTGAAGATTCATCATTAGTATAGTAATCGTCCCAGTCTCCGCCTCTTAAACCTCTTTGCGCACTAGCCGTTCCATTTAAATCATTCCAAGTATATGCATTACCGGTCATATCAAAACAGCCATAATAGCTTGGTCTACCATTTGTTCCAACAGTTGTTAAATGACGAGTAATACCATTCCAAATAGCAAATCCAGTATTTGCGCCATTAAAATCTGGTAACAAACTATTTCTAATAGTAAGTTTATTATTTTTGAAAGAAAATTTATTTCCAAAAGTATATAATGAGGCCATAGTTTTTACCTATATTTTTGAATAATAATAATTATGGTGTTCCGCCATCGATGACACAGTAGTAGAGGGTTGTTGGGCTACCGGCACTGGTGCCACTAATACTACTTAGCCCAGCGATACTATTAGTTGATGACCCAAGATTCACAACTGTACTACCAATAGTTACTCCGCTACTAGCTAGTTTGGAAACTGCGATAGCTGCATTACTAGCAATATCAGAGTTTGTAATACTTGCTGAAAGATTCAATTTGCTATAAGAGATGGCGGCAGCACTATTGATATCAGCATCAACGATAGTATCATTTGCAATCATTGTACTTGTTACTGTACCAGTATCTGTTGTATATACTCCGTTAGTAACAGTACTAGCATTGCCGCTTAATGATCCAATAAAATTACCACTAGTATAAATATTACCACCAGTGAATTCCCATCTATTTGATGATGTATTCCATACAAAAGATTTTGTATCACTACCAGTATAAACTTCCATACCTCCGGTATTAAGACCACTAGCATTGACTCTAATAATATTATCACCAATTTCTACAGTAGTACTGTTAACTGTTGTAGTAGTACCTTGTACTACTAAATTTCCACCAACAGTAATGTTTCCAGTAGTAGTAATAGAATTAATAGAAGTAATATTCTTGTTAGAATCAAGCACCAAAGCCCTTCCTGCACTAGCAGTTCCGGCAGATACTCCAGATAAATATGCTAACTCATTAAGAGATACAATAGCTGAAGCGTCTGAAATATTACTCCAACTATGAGTATGTCCTACCAAAGACACACCAGTTGTGTCGATATACATCTTATCATAAACACTATCATAAGTAAGAAGTATGCCCGTTCTACCAACAACCTCTGTTGTGGCGATATTACCCAGGTCCGTAATTAGAGAGCTAGGAATCCCGGTAATCGCAATGGTATGGCTGCCAGCGTTATTTACTACTCCAATACCACTAGTACCAGTTAAACTCTTTACTCCTATAAGTCCACTTACTACACTATTAAAGTTTGTGATATTAGCTGCTAGATGAGTATGTCCGCTAACACTAACAGGGACATTACCAACCTGTAAAGAGCTAAAATTACCAGTACCATTAGGAATTGTTATAGAACCGGTGAATGTCGGACTGCTGAGAGGAGCGTAAATACCATTTACTAAACCACTAACAGCACTATTAAAGTCTGTAACATCGGTAGACTGGATAGAAGGATCACTTAAACTAACTGTAACAACTTTAGATGTATTATTATAACTAACTGCTACTCCACTAACACCACTAATAGTAGATCCAACAACATCTTTTACAGCATTGGTGTCTAGGCCCTCTGAGGATATTACAAATCCTTTGTCTCCGGTTGGAGTAACAGATATATTGGTTCCAGCAACTAGACTTTTAACTGGTAATAGTCCACTCACACTACTATTAAAATCTGTCACCTGAGAAGAGCCAATACCCGTAACAGCTATTCTTACAGGGATACCGGAGTTTGATGTGAAACTAACCCCAATACCACTAACTCCAGTCAGATCATTAGACGATGGTAATATTGAGGAATATGCTAAACTATTCCATGAGGTTAGACCATCACCTATCTTGTATCTTTTTGTGTCTGTTTCAAAACCCCATTCACCAGCACTAAGAGTTGAATTGGCAACTCTCCATTCGCTTGCTGTGCCTCTACGAACTTGAATTAATGTTTGAACAGACATTTGTCATCTCCTAATAATTATTATGGTGAACCACAATCAATACTATATTGGTCTATAAAGTTACTTAAATAAGAATCTAAACCTAAAATATCACTAGCATATACAACAGTACCAGCATATCCAACAGTAATATCTACACTTTTATCTGAAGAAGTCTCAATAGTCAAATTATTAAAAGTATTAGCTATAGCAGTTTCTATTTCGAGAGTATGCTTAGTATCAAAAATTTCTAATGTAAAATTGCTCATGTGTTATCACATTCCAAAAGATCTGTAGATTGACTAAATCTCTTGCCGATAGTTGCTGTTCCAAAAAGTAAACGACTAATATATTTGCCTCCACCAGTATACAAATCGTCATCGCTTTGTAATTCTAGGTCATACTTAGCCGTATTAAAAGCAAAAGAATTGGTTGTACTAGCTGGTATAAGCAGAGTCAGTTTACCTAGCTCTGGTTCTATCGTAAATTTATATACGGTATAATCTAAATTATCTGTAGTAAAAGCCTGTGTAATATTAGTGTTGGTTTTCCAGGTTAGTCTAGCACACCAATTACTTAAATTAATAATGTTGCCATTCTCATCTTTATAGACTAATGTTAATCTAAAAGACGAACCTTGTTCGATAATAAAATCGTATTTACTAGCTGCCATAATCTGCCCTAAATAGATTTTTATGTAAGATATTCATAGTTTAATACACCTTGGAACTATAACTATGCTGAAAAGCATATGTATAAAAAAAAAGACAGGCCAGCGAATACTGGCCCATCTTCTTTTGATTAATTATTGACGATCACTAAATTATAGTGCGCCAACGAGAACTCTGCGGTTGTCAAGAACAGCAAAGCCTAGTTCGGCCCAGCCGTAGAAACCAGCTCTCTTCTGACGATGTAGTGTATCGTCTTCAAAGATCTGAACTTCTTGACGAACTGGCATAATGAAGCTGTCTCTCTTGCGAAGATCAAGACCAACAACAACTTCGGTCTTACTTCCTGGAAGACTTGCTCCAAGCGTGTTGGAATAGAACAACTGATACTGTTGTCCAACACCTAGTTCATCTAGGTCATGAAGATTGACACCGAATACTCTGTTGAGACTGCCATCGGCAGCTGTGTAGATTTCTCTACGAGTAACTTCGTCAACCTGATCAAGACCCCAGTTACGAATATCTTCCATAGCTTCTGGAGAAACATAAAGATCTGTTAGGAGACCTCTATTGGCACTGGTACTGTTACCACCACCATTTCGACGCATAACAGTCTTCATGAGACTCACTAGTCTCTTTGTGAACTGACTTGAGCTTGCATCACTATCATATACTACGATGTTGCGATCAACACCAGCAGCCAAGATAGTGTGCCAGCCGTCGTCATTCATCTTCTTAACGAAAGAAGCTTCTAGAACTTCCATAGCACGACCAACAACGTCCCAACGAGCATCGCGGGCATACTTTAGGAGATAGTCGATGGATGCACCAACATCATATGTTGGGACCATGACGTAATCGCCTTCAACATGGCGCTCTGGAATATATCCATGGTTGGGGATTGTATAGGCAACAAAGTCTTTTTCTGTGCCAGGAGCTAGAAAATCAAGAGGAAACTCTGGAGTAGCACTTTGAGCTAATTGAATTGGCTCGAAAATACCGTCTAGGATATCTCCACTTAAAACTCCTCTGCGAAGAGGTAGTTCAAGAGCTTTTGCAAATTCAGCATTAGCAGCAAGAGCGACCTCTCTATTTGGCGAACCAGAACGAACAAGAAGATCTGTTAACTCTGGTGTTGGTTGAAATCTTTCGGTTTTGGCTGACATGTGTTTATCTCCCTGTTATTGAAAAATGATTAAAGGTTAACTGATACTTTGACGTAGCCGTCGGTATCTTTGGCGCTAAGGAATTGACCAATCTTAACAGCATTCGTACTACTTGTTCCAATCAAGCCACTAGCACCAACATAAGCATCAGCACCAGCAGAAGGAGTGATAGCAGCAACTAACATATTTGTTGTAACCTGACCAACACGAAGCACGGTGACCTTGCCACCAACTTGTGTCTCGTCTTTGTGCCAGTTGATGTGCTGTCTGGTTAGATCAAGGTTAACAACATCATTCAATAGTAGGCCAACTGGCTTGGCGCCAGAAGCAACCGCAGCATAAGCAACAACAGCATTAGCGTCGTCCATTGAAACGCCAACACCACTGGTGGCTGTTACAACACTGACAACACCACCACGCTCGGCTGTTGTGTTCATGAAAAAGGAAACATCAGTTAAAAGTTCAACACGATCTGGTTTTAGAGCCATTGTAAAATCTCCATTAAAAGTGAGTTATTTGTTATTCTTTTTGCCTAGTTTGCTACATACGAATTCGACCAAAGCAGCTCTTGTTGAATCCACTTGGGATTCTGTTTCGCCGCCGACGCTCAAATTAACAGACTCATCTTCTTCAGCCTGCTCCAAAACCTGGGAATCGGCATTATCAGACGAGGCTTTGGGCTTATCTTTCTTCTCTTTGTCGTCTTCCTTATCCTTCTTGTTTAACCAAGGAGGTAATTTGCCAGCAAAGAGTGATGTCATAGCCTCAAAAGAAACATCATCAAGAGACTCAAATTTATCTACTGTAGCAGAGGCTGCTTCGTTATCAAAGCCAACCTCAACAAGAGAAGCCATACGTTTCATTTTCTTTTCTTTCTTGGCCATCTCTTCTTCTTTCATTTTATAGCCAGCAATGACTTCATTGGCGGCATCAAGCTCAGACTTGACTTTTGTCATTTCTTCGTCTTTAGCTTTCTTTTCTTCGTCCATTTTCTTAGCAGCTTCAGCCAACATTTCTGTTTGAAGCTTCTCGATTTCTTGTGCTAGTAATTGTGCAGCCTGCTCTTTGATCTGAGCAATTTCACTGTCTTTGGCAGCAACAACTTCTGCAAGCTCTGCTTGTAGTTTTTCGTTTGCTGTTTTAAGTTCAGTTACTTGCGCAACGACTTCTGTTGTAGTTTCTGTATTTGCCATTACAACCCCTTCTTTAGCTGCACTCATAGTTAAAATCTCCGAATTAGTATTGGATTGAAAATTTAATACACCTGAATTGACAATTTCTTCATTTTTTTCTTCAAAATTATCAATTATTGTTTCTGGTTCTGGTTCTGATTTAATAATCATATTCTTAGAAAAGATTATACTATCTTGATTAGCTGGTTTGTCAACATAACCCTTACCAGTAAAGGTAATATTTCTTAGAACTCTACCTATTTTATAGTCTTCATGTTCACCAAGACCACCATATGCTCGCAGGTACTTTGTTAGGTATGCTGTTTCATTATTTCTGCTAAGAATTTTGTATTCTCCGCTAGCTTTATTTAAAACACCATAATCAAATCCCTTAAAGAAACATTCCATACTAACGTACTTTGATCCACTTTCGATTTCTGCAATCAGCTTTTCTGATCTTTCTCTGAGTTCTGGAGTAGTAAAGCCCTTATAAATAACAGAACCAGTTAATATATGATATTTTTCTGGTAAATTATCTACCGGAGTATTTTCGTCGATTAGTATGCCATCTTCTGTAATTGGCCAATTAGAAATAATATGACCAATAATAGTTTCTTCATTGTGTTCGAGATTGGTAGGCTTATGTTCTGGAGTATTCCTAGCATTCCATACTTCTAGTTTATCAAATATATCATCATTTTTATTCCATGATGACGATACTAGAATGGACTGAACATAGTATAAGTCTTCATCGCTAAACGACGCTATGCTCTTTAGATATTTAATATCCTTATTAGCTCCGTTGTATGGCAGTGCCACACTAGCATAAGAAATTGAGGCGGATGCTTGAAGAGCCGAAGCTAAACCATCTGCTTTTTCTTGTTCAAATATTTGCATAGTTTTTACCTTAGTTATTTGGCTGACTGGTTATACACCATATCATAGAAAGAAGCCTTAGCTTGTTTGATTTCATCAACTGTTAATTCTCTGTTTATATCTATCGAAATTAATTTTAACCAACTATAATAGTTATTAATTAAATTATGGTCAATAGGTTCACTTATCTGTTTAACTATTTCTGCTTCACTAATATTAGAGTATGGATTAAATTTAAACAATATATTTGTTTTTAAGTCTTCTAATTGTTTATTTTCTATATTGGATAAGCTACGAATATTCTTTTTATTAAAAAACTCTAGTAATATTGGGTTAATAATTTCGCCAATATCTTCTTGTGCTGCTGTAGCCCACAATCTTAATGAAGCACCTGTTCTTGGACTGAATGTTCTGTCTTTTCGTTTTTCACTATCTTTAGATAGTTTGGGTCTTCCTTCTCCAGCTTCTTTAGGAAGCTTGTCTGGTGATGGATTAGTTGATCCCGGCGGCATTTTAGGAGGAGTTAAGGCTTGTTTTAATTCTAGAGCATTTTTTTCTCCAGACTTTTTAGGATCTAGCTCAAGACCAACTTGACTAGGAGCAGCTATACCAAGCTGTAAAGAAATTTTACGCAAAGCGTTTTCAAATTGTGGATCATGCCATGGTCCAGATTTTGGTATCATCCTTTCAGCTGCCCTATCTCTGCTTTCACGATTAAGTCTTGATCTCTCAATGTCTGGATCAAAACCAAATCTTGTTTGCAACAACTCATCGCTAATAACATTTCTGTCAGCTAGTTGTATTAGTAATGCCTTTTCGCTATCTTCGTTACTAAGATCCATTCTATCAAATTCAATTTTAGCAGGATATTTGAAACCCATTGCTTTCTGTACAATTGCAATTTCTTGTTCCCAAAATTGTATTAAAACATCTCTGCCATATTGTAGTCTTTGAGTGAGGGTCTTTAGAGAAATGAAATTGTTTGTTGTTCCAGCAGCACCAAACGTTCCTGTTAGTGTTGGAGGAATTCCCAGGCCAGCATATACCGAATTCAAGTGAGGAATATATTTACCCTCTCCAAGAAAATTGTGAACGTTAGTATTTGATTCGACCAGTTCAATATCTGGCCCCCAAATCAAGTCCATAGTACCACCACCAACGTTATTACCTAAAATACTAGCTAGTTTAGCAGTAGCTGCTCTGGTTGGCGCTATTTTATGTTCTAGACTACCTAGTTTGAATATGCGAATATTGCTAATTGCTCCGTCGAGAGCAGCCATGTCTGCTAGTTTAAGCTTTTCAATAACAGTAATATCATCCATGATAGCATAAATCATAGGATAGGCCCATGATTGCCAATCGTCTTTCTTATAATGAAAAACTAGAGTTTTATTAGGATCAAGAGGATATGGCTTCTTAGCTTTTGCTGCTTCTATAATCTGTTCTGGTAATCCTAAAACAACAGCTTTTTCAGCTTCTGTTTTTGGACTATTAATAATTCTTCGTAATGATGGTGGTAATTGTAATTCGTAAGTCTTGTTGCTAACAAATGAAGATAATGCTCCAGCAGCAACCTCGACACAAGCAGGGTCAATAAATGTGTATTTCCAAGGAATCTCTCTTTTTTCTACAGACACTTCTGGAAGATCTGCCAATTGCATATCGGCAGAACCCAAAGCCCTATAAAGCTTATCTGCAACCTTAACGCTTATTTTTGCTGTTCTACGATCAATAACGATATTACCGCTTTTGTATATATTATTAAGAAATCTTTCGCTACGATCTTTGCCACTAATTTTTTTAAACCACTGCCTATAAAATCTTTCAATTCTTTTATTTCTGTGAACTAATCTGATGCCTTGACTAGCAAAATCACCCATCAAATCTATATCATTTTTAACCAAGCCCACACGTTGATAAACCTCATCTGCTCTGCGCAAGATGGCTTTTATTTGATTAGGAGGAGCTTCTTGTGGACGGAAAGTATAGTAATCTGATTTGGTTAAACCTGGACGACTTCCTGTTTGACCATCTAAATTAGAAAAGTCTAAGCTATATCTTCTGCCACCAGCAGCAACAGCTCTTTCTACTAAGGTAAATTCGTCTAAAGATGAAGCAGATGCTTTTAGAGCTTCCTGCTTACTGGCCAAATCATCACCCCATGTGACATACGCATCCTCTGGGATAATATTAGCGTCTTTAATAATTTCGTTTTTTGTTTTTCTGTTAGCCATATTGTTATTTTATATTGTTGTGGTTTGTAGTATGTACTTGAGTCTTGATCCAGTGTTATCGAGTGGGAGAACATAGCCCAAAAATTCTAAGTAATTTCTAATTTTATCTTCGTATAGGTCTTGTTTTTCATAACTGTCAACAGAAAACACATGATAATAAATTGGTTTGCTCTCAGACGCATTATAGTATCTATTAAATCTATTAATCAGATTTTGTGTTTGACCAATTTTTAATAAATTACATTTTTCGTCAGAAAGTAAGTATAAATAATTTCCACCAATATAGTTTTTAAGTTTTTGTCTTTCAGGAGTAGAAATACAATAGGATAAATCAGAAAATTTATTAGATATTTGATCAATCAGCATATTATTAAATTTTACGTCTGTAAAACCTAACCATTCTTTTTTATCAACGCAATCAATAAATGAGGTACTAATAAAAACATTAGAAGAGGACCATCTATCAAAAATATCATTTTTTACAGCGATATTATTTTTACATTTTTGACAATAATTTGTGCGATTATTACTTGCGTTAATATTAAATTGACGACATAATCTACAATAATTTTTGTCTTTTACTATTTTCATAAAATCTAATCGTATTACGATGCAAACGGTAATTGTATTATAGTTCTTTATACACTTTTATCTATAAATTCCCGTATAAATATCATCATTGGCGCCAGATACAAACCAATCTGGACCCTTATATAACTTTCCATCACTTTTTACGGAATTACGAGCATCTGCACCAATCACATCATAGTCTACTGGCTTAAGGGCTCTATTAATTTGACGAGCTAACATATTGGCAATTAATAAGGCACTATATCTATCTTTTCTTAATCGGCCCTTTTTTCCATGAGATAGTTTAGTTTCAGGAGTATCCCATCTGTCTCTGGCGTTGGCGTTATTACTTGTTTGTGTCATAACAATAGTTGTTAATTCATTTTTAAGCTCTTCTATCTCTAAAATACATTCACTTAAACTATCATATAAGGCGGCACTTAGGTCGGTGCTGATAATATTTTTATTTTCTTGTTCTAATGCCAAACCAAGGGTTAAGTTGTCAAATTCTGGAAATAGTAATACTTTATCCTCAAAGTCTTTTCTCATACCATGATTAGCCTGACTAGTCCATTCTGCTTTGGCAAATTGAACCAGCTCTAAAATATGCAATCCAGTTTGATCATCAGTATCTTTAGATTTGTTATCATCTATCACCGGCCATATTAGATGCTCTCCGCCATCTATTTTTAAAGGATCATGTAGTCCTTCTTCAATAGCGACACCACCACCCTGAGCATCCATACCGATTCGTATAGGAGTAAAGGTCTTCATTAAATTACGAATTTTTCTACAACAGAATCCATAAAAATCATGTTCAGTAACCAAGCCTATTTTTTGTCTTTCCTTAAAATTAGCACGATTTGTTGTCCAGCAATAGACTATACGCGAATGTGTGGGATTAACCTCTAGTATTACTATACTGAAATTGTCTTGTTCGGATGCTGGGTCAATACCATAGATATATTGCTTATTAGGATCACCGTTAATTGCTGCTGAAAATTTAATTGGCTTACTGTCTATTATGATATTGTTATTAGATACGACACAATTTTCTATCAAGCTCCTTCTAAAGAATCCTTCACTATCACTAACAAAGCAGGCAGCATATTCCATATTATAAATACCGCTATGAATAGTAGCCTTAGCTCTTGAAACCTGTTTATCATCCATAAATCCTTTGGGTATTAGCTCATATGGCATTCTAATGATACTATAGTCTTTCCAATTAAAATTACTAGGAACTTCTCCTTTAAAAATTTCTTCTAGTTTTTTAGCATCCCCCTTACTCTCTATAATCGCTTTATATCTTTTCCAATATGATGCAAAGTGCTTGAATGCGTAATCTGCTGTTCCTGATATAATGGCCTGATTGCCCATCTTAACATTGAGTGCTTCTAGCTCAGTATTCCATAATCCAGCCTCAACCATCGCTGCTTTTTTGGCTTCTTCTTTTACGTTCTGTATTGGACTAGCCGATACTGCTGCGAATCCAGAGACTACGGTTTCATAAATATCTGGAGATATAGAGGCAAATTCGTCTGCAATAATAATATGTGCTCTTAGTCCTCTGATTTTACTTCCGTCACCCATGGGAATGGCTACTGTCCAACTATCTCCTAATCTCATTGTGCATCTATCAACATCTCGACGAGGACCATCATCCCCACCGCCAAAAATACTTCTTAATATGGGACTACTACGCCATATAGTTTCCATGTATTCAAAAATGATTTTACTTTGACGAAAAGCAGCACCAACTACTACTATTTTTGTTCCTGGATAAAATGTCATTCTGACAACACAGTATAGGGCTAGCAAGAAACTTTTACCCCACCCACGACTAGCAATATACATAGGAAATGGTCTAATCCATAGTTCTTGAAGAATAGTCATCTGTATTGGATGTAATTCTATACCGAACAACAGTTTACATGTGCCTCCAATATACTTTGGGTTTCTTAGTAGTTTCATTAAATGCAAATCTGGATTTTCTATATCCAGTTCGTTTCTATGAATCATAGGATTACTATCAATCGACAGAGTCGATAGGTCTCCTAATCCGAGCCATGCATTGTCGAAAGCTACGTTTTTAGACATTATTCTGTTTAACCACTTCTAAATAGTGAATCTTTTTAAGAATCATTTCTGCAAGCTTAGCAGCGTTTGTAGCATTACCACAAAAGAACACTTTGATATTATGAGACATCTCTAGCTCTAATATATTTTTAATTAAGAAAGCTGGACTAATTTTAATCTTATCCCACATCTTTTTGGGAACAGTAGATCCTATAGGATAAACTAGAAGGTCTTCTAGATCGAATTCTAGTAATAAAAATGCGTACTTGATATTGCTCATTCTCATTATTACATCTTTGAACCTGCTTTCTACAACATTGTTAGCAAATTCACTAGCACTCTTTTTTCTTTCAACACAAATTAAGTGCTCTAATCCTTCTATGCTATAATCTCCAGTATCTAGTTTTTTATTTGCTGTAGTATAAGACTCAAAAACCCAGGGTTGTTGTTCTCTTGTGTCTACAATAATAGTAAAGTTATTATAATGAGTCATTTTTTTTATCCGCTAATATTTTTAAGAATACTGCTTCATATATATGTTCTAATCCTTGGATTAGTTTGTGATGATAATAACATAAAGTAATTCCATTATTAACATCAAATCTCAAACCAGGAAAATTAGCCCAAGTTTTAATATGATGAGCATTTAGCCTTTTACGCATAGTACATCCTAGCCATTGGCACTGATGTTTGTCTCTTTTATATACCTTGGTTCTCCACTTTTTATATTCTGGATCATCAAAATTACGCTTAAACATATGAGTTGGTTCTATATTTAGAAATATCACTATCTACCATATCTTTGACCAGATCATCAAACGACACATTAGGAGACCACCCAAGCTTATTTCTTGCCTTAGTACTATCACCTTTAAGATAATTAACCTCACAGGGTCTATAGAACTCTGGATCAATAAATATGTAATCGGACCAATTTAAATTAACATAAGAAAATGCTTTTTCACAAAATTCTCTCACAGTATATGTATCTCCAGTACTTAATACAAAATCGTCTGCTTCATCTTGTTGTAGCATTAAAAACATGCCCTTGACATAGTCTCTAGCATGTCCCCAATCTCTACTAGCCTCTAAGTTGCCCAACCCAAGTTTTGATGCAGGTGATATTGATCCGGAAACAAGTTGACCGATAAAATTAGTTATCTTACGAGTAACAAAATTTACACCTCGTCGTGGACTTTCGTGATTAAATAAAATTCCAGAACAAGTATATAGACCATAAGCCTCTCTGTATATTTGTATCATTCTATGACTTGCCATCTTGGCAACAGCGTAGGGGCTTTGTGGTAAAAACTTAGTATCTTCATTCTGATATTTATTATTACCCACTCCTACAGAATAATTAGATCCAAACATTTCACTTGTGCTAGCCTGATAAAATTTTGTACTATTAGAAAACTTCCTGATGCTCTCTAATAAATTAATAACTCCTATAGTGTCAATTTCAAATGTTGTGGTGGGCTGATTAAAACTTGTCCCAACATGGCTTTGTGCAGCTAAATTGTAAAATTCATCTGGCTTATACTTATTGATAACTGAAATACATGAGCTGGGATCGGTTAGATCAAATTCTTCTAGGTGCAGATTTGGATTAGAAATGTGTGATATTCTTTCAAGATTAGAAGAACTAGATCGTCGATATAGTCCTATAACAGCATAGTCTAAATCTAATAATAGTTCTGCAAGATATGAACCGTCTTGTCCTGTTATTCCGCTTATCAGTGCTGTTTTATTCATTGTCCACACTTTCTGGGGTTAGTAGGGGTTTATCGACAACTCCGTCTTGATAGTTATGATATCCTTGTAGCTTATACTTAACTTTTTCTGTAGCCATGCTCAGAATTTCCATTTCCTTACCTTCTCGTTCTCTCACTTCTTCATCTTCTAACATTCTAATTAAACCGACCCAGCTACTTTTCCCGTCTTCAATTCTTTTAATTCTCTGCTCTCGGGTCGCCTTTAGATCTTTACTAATTTTCTGTTGTTCATTTAATAGCTTTGTATACTCATTGGTATAATTGGCAATGCTATTGCGAGCAAAGCTCAGTTGGGTTTCCAGATTTGCAAGTTTCGGAATGTCTCTTTCTGTTTCTGTCTTTTCATATTCTTTGTCTACTTGTTTCTGAAGTTTTTCTGTTTCAGCGATGTGTCTCTTACGCTCCTTCATGCTTCTGTTAATCAGAATATCTATGGTGATGAATTGTTTAATTTGTAGTTCTTCTGCTGGTAAAACGTCTTCTCTAAACTGTTTTATTAAACCTACCCACGTATCTTCAAAGTATTCAAGCTCTCCAGTGTCAACATCAAACTGTCTCTGTATTTCTCTCCAAAAAGTTTTCGTGTGAAGCTTGTGTTTTAATATTTCTGCATCATTATCTGACTCAACAATAGATAGTTGATTCTCAGAAACATATCTTTGTACGGGAGAGACAGTACGATTGAGGTTATCAGCTATCTGCTGTAAGCTTAATGTTTTGTAGTTCTCTCTGATATATTTTTCTTCGTCGAGGCTTAATTGTCCTCGTTTTCTTGGAATGTTGTTGGCTTCCAATTGTTTGTCTCCATTAAAGTAAAAATATGTTGTTGTAATTTTTTAAGTTCTAACTTAGAAATTTTGGCCCCATGTTTAAGTTTCAGATAGCTTTCACGAAACTCGCTTTGAACATGCATATCTAAAAATTTGATTAATTCTTGATTCTGTACGTTAAGATCAAAATCTGTTGGCTGTACAGACTGATGTAATGAGGTTTCTATATAGGATGGTTGTATAATATTTTTCTTAACTTCGTTACGTTTTGCCCAGGCGGCATATAAATCACAATCATGCTTATTGTTATACTTTTCACATTGACTCAATGATACTTTGCATGTTTTGTCAAAGAAAGGACAAGAATGACAGGGTTTGTCTGGTCGCTGATAGTTATTTCTCTTATAGTTAAATAGTCTATTGCGAACATGGGTCCATAGAAAATTCTCTAATGGTCTTTTATTATCATAGTTTTCCAAGCCTTCAAGAGCGAAGATTGCGGCTTGTTGTTTCATGTCCTCTACACTATGATATGCAAATCTAAACTTATTAGCTAATCTTTTGCTAATATTTTCTAATGCTTGTAAAAACTCTTCTGTTTTAACACCATTAGGCAAATCACTCTGAGGTTTTGTCTTGATTGGTTTCTGTTGTTTTTTCATCTAGTAGTTGCGCTATAGTTTTTGCGGGCAAAGACTCTAGATCTGAGGATACGTCCTCTATGGTGCCTGATGCCCTGACGTGCAATACAGAGTCGATAATATTATTCGTTTTGATATTTATTTTGTTCATTTTTTGTTGCCTCAAACTTGCCAACTCTTACTATAATATGTTCGTTGGACAAATTGTCAATTTATTAAACAAGATTTTTAAGGAGTTATTATGGCCAACTATAAAAAGTGGACATCTGCTGAACTGGACTACATTCAAAATAACCACACTAGTTTGTGTGACGAATTTCTGGCCGGATCTCTTAGTAAGATGACCGGAGAGAATATTACTACTGCTATGGTGCGAAGACAGCGAAGAAAGCTTGCTCTAAAGAAGAGTAGAGGTCGTCCTCGTAAAATTGCTAAGGTAGCTGATGGTGCTGTTCCGTCAGTTAATTGATCTATTTAAAAATAGTTAACAACCAGATAGAAGCTACCGGTTATTTAGGCTGGTAGCTTTTATTTTTGGAATATAAATTGTTTAAGTTGTATCGTAATACTATAATTCTTATTTTATCATGTAAAGGAAGCATCTTATGATGATTAAAAGCGCCCTGGTTCTTTTGGCTCTAGTGTTCTGTTCAGTTTCTTATGGTCAAGATGTAATATATCAAACTGTTCCCGTTCAATCCACCGTATACTATCAAGCTCCAAATGTTTCTTTTGTTCCAGTATTGGTGCAGAAAGAGGTGTTGGTCAATACTTGGGAATTTCGGCCAATAGTCATACCTAATTTTACGATTTATCAATACCAGCATATTGCTCCTGTATATTATCATAGACCTTGTTGGTTTCGTAATAGCGGACCATATTATATTACTAGTCCAGTTGTAAGTCCTTATAGGTATTAATAAATATAGAAGGATATAATAAGATTATGAAGATATTATTAACTGGTGGTGGTGGATTTTTAGGCCGATTTGTTTATCAGGAACTACTGAATAGGAATTACGGCCAAACCGATATATTTATACCACGAAAGAAAGACTATGATCTAACTGATTATAGCACTGTTAAAAAACTATTTGAAGAGCATAAGCCCGATACTGTGATTCATATGGCAGCAGAGGTTGGAGGTATCGGGGCGAATATGGCTAATCCTGGAAGATTCTTTTATAGTAATATGGTTATGGGATCTAATCTTATTGAGATGAGCAGGCTGTACGGGGTTAGCCAGTTTGTTCAAATTGGTACAGTATGTTCTTATCCAAAGTTTTGTGATGCTCCTTTTATGGAAGAGGATATTTGGGATGGATATCCTGAAGAAACTAATGCTCCTTATGGGATTGCTAAAAAGGCCTTATTTGTGATGTTGGAGGCTTATAAAAAACAGTATGGATTAAATAGTTGCGTAATAGTACCAACTAATCTTTATGGACCTTTTGATAACTTTGATCCAGCTTCTTCTCATGTTATTCCTGCATTAATTAGAAAATTCATAATTGCTAAAAAGCGTAATTTCCCAAATGTTTCTTGTTGGGGAGATGGATCAGCAACTAGAGAGTTCTTGTACGTTGAAGATGCAGCACGAGCAGTTGTTGACGGAATGGAAAAGGTTAAGGATCCCGGTCCTATTAATGTGGGATCTGGCAAAGAAATTAGTATTCTATTATTAGTTGACAAAATTAAAGAATTGGTTAATTATAGCGGAGATATTCTTTGGGATAGCTCTAAACCAAATGGACAGCCTAGACGAGTTTTGAATATTGCCAAAGCTAAGCAGCTATTAGACTGGGAGCCAAAGCAAGAGTTTATATCAGGATTAAAAAAAACCATAGAATGGTACTTAAAAACTAAATCATGTGCGGAATTGTAGCATACGTCGGAAAGAACAATTGTTCAAATGATATATTAGACAAACTATCGTCTCTAGAATATAGAGGATATGATAGTGCTGGGGTGTGTTATGTATGTGGCCCAGAATTTAAAGTTTATAAGTCTGTGGGACCGGTAGAGTCTTTAAAAAAACAGGCTGGTTCGTCCTTACTGAGATCGTACTGTGCTGTTGCTCATACTCGCTGGGCAACTCATGGAAAACCATCACTAAACAACTGTCATCCTCATGTTACTAGTGATCAGAGATTAGTATTAGTTCATAACGGAATTATTGAAAACTATAAAGAACTCAAGGCTGAATTAAGTCCGAAGTATACTTTCTCATCAGATACTGACAGTGAAGTTCTATTATATTTGATATATGATATTATGATCTCTAATAATCTGTCGTTATTTGAAGCAACTAAACTAGCCTTAGAGCAAGTTATGGGGGCTTATGCTATTGTTGTAATCGATAGGTATAGTACAGATACTCTGGTTTGTGCTAGGAAAGGAAGCTCTTTGATAGTAGGAATAGGAGATGGCGAATACTATGTATCCTCTGATAAAATGGGTATTGATCAGAAGATTACTAATATAGTATATCTTAAAGACAATAGCGTCTGTAAAATTAATGATCAAATTGTCACCTATGATATGACATGCGGAATCGAAGTAGACTGTGAAATAGAAAAAGTACTAGATCATAGAATGCCTTCTGATAAAGGGGATTATGAGTCGTACATGCTCAAAGAGATTTATGAACAGTCAGAAACAATAACTCAATGTATTACTGGGCGTATCTCTAAAGATAAAATTAAACTTGGTGGATTATTAGGATATGAAAAAGTATTGTCTTCAGCAAAACATATTACTATTGTTGCTTGTGGATCAAGCTGGAATGCTGGATTATTAGGCAAATACTATATTGAAGAATTAAACGATATTAAAGTTAGTGTTGAATATGCTAGCGAATTTAGATATCGATTAACAGCAATTAGTCCTGGAGATATTGTTTATTGGAATTAGTCAGAGCGGAGAAACCGCAGATACTATTGCTGCTTTAGAAAAAGCAAAAGCTCAAGGAGCAACTGTCATTGGAATATGCAATGTTCCTAATTCAACCATGGCAAGAATGACTAACTGTGGCATATTTTTAAGGTCAGGAGTAGAAATTGGTGTTGCTAGTACCAAGACTTTTTTAAATCAAGTTTTGGTGCTTCTATTATTATCTTTATGGATTAATCAAAATCAAGAAAAATACAATATTGAGATTAGAAGAAATATAATTAATGAAATACTAAATCTTCCAAACTTAATTAAACAAACACTAGACTCTTCAGAAGAGATATGGAGTATTGCTGAGGAGTACTGTGATATTAAGAATTGTTTATTTCTTGGAAGAGGATACAATTTCCCTATAGCACTAGAGGGTGCTTTGAAGCTTAAAGAGATTAGTTACATTCATGCTGAAGGATATGCTGCTGCTGAAATGAAACATGGTCCTTTAGCTTTGGTTGATAGAGACACTCCAACAATTGTTATATCTAATAATATGGATCAGTATCAAAAATTACAAAACAATATTCAAGAAATAAAAGCAAGAGATGGTCAAGTAATTACTATAAGCAATCAACAACAAGATATTGCTGGAGATCATAATATTTATGTTCCTTCATGTATTGATCATGTGTGTCCACTAGTTTCCGTAGTTCCTCTGCAGTTGTTTTCTTATTATAGCGCAAAGCTAAGGGGCTGTAATATTGATAGACCAAGAAACTTAGCAAAAAGCGTTACTGTAGAATGAAAATATCAATATGCTCTCAAATAAAAAATAGACTGTATCAGTTTAGTAAGACTTTTTTAAAAAATATGGAGACTCTTGGACAATACCAAGATATTGAATGGATAATTGTGGACTGTGGATCAACAGATAACTTATCTGAATATATCGCGGAATATTTGGAAAAATATAGTTTTGTTAAATACTATCAAGCTCTTGATTTTAAGTATTCTATTCCAATAGCTAAAAATTTTGCTGTGCGATTTTCCTCTGGAGATTATGTTTTTAATTTAGATTGTGATAATTATTTAGATAATATAGTTGATGAAATAAGATCTTCTGATCAAGGAGTTCATTGTCATGAATATCTTAAAGGAACTCATGGAAGAATAGGAATGAGCAAAGAAATCTTTGTTAAGATAGGAGGATATGATGAAAACTTTTTTCCTGCCGGAGTTCATGATAATGATATTATTTTACGAGCAAACTATCTAGACTATAAATTTAAAAGTATTCCTAGTATTACTCCTCCGGTATCTAATAGTAAAAAAGATACTATTAAAGATTTTGGAGAGGGTATGGATTGGGAAACAATGGTAAAATATAATGAAATTATTATGAAATATAATGAAAAGAAAAAACTGTTAAATCCTAATAATAATATTTTTACTCCTTGTTCTTTTATCTATAATCTGAAGGATACTGTAGAGAAGACTAATGAATTCTGAAAAACTATTAGATAGTTATGTTGAGATGGCAGACACCTTGTTATATCAAGACGATGCTACTTTAAGATACTATCAAGAGCTTTTGGAAAAGAATATAGTAAATTGGGCACTTGAACATAGTAATGTTTATAAGACTTTATATCGGCCAGACAGAATATTTATCAAGGATGATCTACTTAATAAAGAAAACTGGTATGTTCCACAGCTAAAAGAGAATAGTGGGATACGTAGCACTAGCGGAAGTACTACAGGAGATCCTTTTTCATACTCTATATATAATAGATATGCTAGATTTTTAATAGATGATCAACATTGGAGTTTGATACTCAAGGAGTTTGGATTATATCAACATCATATTAAAATAGCAATAATGTATTATTTTAAAGACACATTGTCTGTTTTCTCAGATAGTGAATTTGTCAGATCGGACCACTCTGTTTCAAATCAGTTTCAGTATAATCATGGTAGTAAGGATTGTTCGGTAGATTATATTAACTTTCAAAATTTTGGTAGTACTGATTGGTATGAAAAATTGTTCGATTATTTAAGCGGTACTGAAATTGATATTATAATTAGTACGGGACCTATAATTAACCAGCTATGTAATGAGATCAGAAAAAGAAAGTATTCTAAAAAATTATGTTATTTATTGAGTCATAGTAATGAATTTCCATTACAAAGAGATTTTGAATTATTGAAAATTAACAAGCTTATAGATTATCACTGTGATCATATGAGATGTTGGGATGGTGGGGCCAGTTTCTTTACTTGTAAGTTTGGAACTTATCATTTATTAGATAATATTACGCTTCATAAAAGTATAGATTCTAAATTAGTAACTACGGATTATTTTTCACTAGCTGCGCCTTTTGTAAATTATTGGAACGGAGATGTTTGTGAGATTCAAGACCAATACTTGCGATGTCAATGTGGAAGATTGTATCGGCCATTCAAGATGCTGGAAAATCGGCCCTTTGCTCTTAAAGGAACTACCAAGTTAACGCAAATAAAAGAAGAAATTAACAAATTAGATTTTAAGAATAACTTGGTTCAAGTTCAGTTTGAGAATTTGAATGTAAGAATTTCTAGTGATAGGGAGTTGGAAAAGAACGAAAAAACACAACTTAAAAAGATATTGAAGGAATATCAAATAACTTTTTGCTAGTCTCCCCCGTTTGGGGTGTATAGTCTATAATTACTACTAGTTGTAAGGGAAATTGTTATATGGTATATGATAATAATGATGGGACAGTTTATAGTGTTTTGACTGGGAAGCCTGGGCAGTGCGGAACTTTTTCTGTACAGTGTATAAGTGATGGATATGGCGGTTACGAATGGGACTTCGGAAATGCCGTTCATAATTACGCGGGTTGCTCTGGTTGTTGTACAGCAGCTCCTTGCAATCAATTCACCGGTGGTTATTACGTTAACGGCACCGGCACACCAGAGGGATTTACTTCTTATTGCGGAACTTGCGATGCGTCTAAAGTTGGACAATTCTGTAACGATACTATTCTTTGTAACGCACCATCTTGAGAGATTAAAATCTATCCACGATATAATCTTGCCAATACCTCAATGGTCTCTATTATAAACTAAAGGAGACTAAATATGATCAATAAAAACAATGTGGCCGATATTCTTCCTATTCTGATTAAGGACGAAGAAACTTTTAACCGTCTTAAGAACGATTTTCCTTCCATTCTGGCGGATCTTGTGACTTTTAAGGATAATCCTAATTGTTCTTGTCGAGGAAGAGTTTTTAAATTCTTCTCTGAACATCTAGAAGCTAATCCAAATATTTTAGATCAGTATGTTAAAGATGCTAGTGAAATAACTGTTAAGCTACAATCTTTAAGTGATGAACGAGCTGCTAATAATTATGCTGGTAAGGTCTTCCTTGTTGATAAGGGAGAAGAAGCGTGGGCGGCATTTGCGGGAACTTTACCCGGCAAGATGTTCCGAATGTTTAGCGTGGCTGAAAGAGATGATAAAGTAGTGGTGTATTTCTTGTAGTGATTATTGAATAACTTACTCAACAGGATACAACACCATGAATGATAATGGGCCAATTTATAGCGTGTTAACTGGGAAGCCTGCTTTATTCACCGGCTTCGCGCGCCCCACCGACAACTATGGCGGCAGCGTTGGGGTCCAGCCGTGGCCCGCCACTTGGTCCAACACAAGCAACTCTTTCACACGCACAACCTTCCAAGGTTATTCTCCTTCTTATCCTTCGACCCTCTGGACCCATGTTTTCACCCTCAGTGGAAACTCCGGCACCATCACTGGCACCCCCAAGTTTTTCCGCTCTGTGACCAACCACGGCGGCGGTCAGCTAGATAAAGACGGCCTTTTCAACTACGACAACCCGTCCTCTCTAAACGCTGGCACTTACTATGTGAGTGTTCCCGGCGGCAACTTTAACAACTATCCTAGCTCGTCCACAGCGACGTATACGTTTGCCAACTCTGTGCTTGCCAGTGCCAAGCCATTCCCTGATGGCACCGACTTTGCAAATTTCGATCCGGCAGCGAATGTTAGCGTAAGCGGTCTGGTGACCAGCTTTACCGTTTATGCCAATGCACATGCTGGCAAGGTCTTCTTTACCGTACCTGCGGGTTCAGCGCGTTCAGTAACGATTGCGTTTATAAACAGACGCGGAAATAACACCGGGTGGGATTTAACAACCGGCGGCGTAAATGCACTACGTTCTATTGTCAACTACAATAATTCGGGTTGGACATTAGATAAGAATGGCACTTATTCGGCCCCGTACCCGTATGGCTTGACTAAGACGCTTACGATGAACCCCGGCGATTATATTGTTGACCTGCGCGGGTCGCGGTACAGCGGCGGATACACCGGCACAATCACAATCACATAAGGAGAAATACTATGAAAGGCGCAAAAATCACACTACCAAATGGAAAAAGGTTTGCTCTTGTGGCTCGTAGCGGAAGCTACAGTGTAATATGGCAAGCATTACCAACGTCACTAAGAAATCCAGAAGGAGAAAGATGGCATCCCATTAACGCAACCACACATACTATAGGTTCGCCATTAGACGATAATGATATTCCTAATTTGTGTTGCTTAGTTAGAGACCCTGTTGAAAGATTTCGCTCATCTTGTGCTAGACAACAAAAAACCGTAGAAGAAGGACTTGAATCAATATCTTTTGATGTTCATTTCTGGACACTAGAATCTATAAGACTATTGGCTGAAGGAATAACCTACTTTCGATTCCCTGATCAAATAGATGATTGCGCACAATGGTTAGGGTTGGAGACTCCTGTACCAATATTAAATGAGGAGTTAGAAGAAGACAAGCCAGTCTTGACGGAAGAACAGAAAATTCTTATTCGTGAAGCATATTCTTCTGATGTGGAGTTGTGGGAATCTTTATAAAAAAGGGTACAATATTATGGCATATGATAATAGTAACGGACCAGTTTATAGCCAAGTGGTAAACAAACTAGCTCCTTGTACATCTAACAGTAATTGTTCAGCGGGAGAGTACTGTTGTAGTGATGGGACATCATCATATTGTGGAACAGGTAGTTGCCTTATCCTTATAGCAGCATGTAACTCTGGCAATAACTACTGTGGTACTGGAAACTCCTCGTATAACACTGCCACTTATGCTTATGCAAACAATCAATGGTATTATGGCAATGCAACACTAAGTGCCACGTACTTCAGACAACAAGGGGCATTATACTGCGGAGGAACTTTTTTTAATACGCACGTAAATGCTCAGGGTCCAGGAACTTGGGGAATAAGAGCATGTTCATAATTTATTTATTTATTTCTTTAGCTTTGTCGTACGCTTGGAGTGATACTGAAGTTACTCGGCCACTAAGAAATTTGGTAGCGCGAGTTCCATACGTTCGTAAACCATTGTTGTGTCATGAGTGTGTTAGTTTTTGGATTAGTCTTGGCCTATCGTTCTTTTTAAATCCTTTGCAAGATTTTACAGCTCCAATGGTTAGTAACATACTGAGTGCTTTTTGTGGATTTTTTATTAATATGGTCTTTGTTCGCAAACATTTGGTTCCTTATAAGGACTAAAGTTCCAATACGGGACTGTCGATACTATAAGTGTGGAAACTGGTCAATTTCTTTTAACCTCAGAGGATAATTTTATGCTAAAGCTATTAAGCGGATTGTTTGTATTTGCTCTATGTTCAGTATCATATGGTAGTGATTGGATGAGTTATGTTCCTCAGCAACCAATGGCTGTTCAACAAGCTCCAGCTATTCAGTATGTTCCAGTATACTATCCGATTATAATAGCTCCTGCAGCTCCTCAGCTCGTTCCAGTAACAACTTATCAAAACTTTGTGGTAGAACGTCGATGCTGGACTCTTTTAAAGAGATATGAGGTAGTTAGTGTTCCTCAAACAGTTTATGTTCCAATTAGGTATTGACTTCTCAAATTTTTCTGATAGGGTGAGAGTTGTCTCTTATTTTATCACAAAAAAACGCAAGGAAGTGATCAATGGGCAAAAAAGCTATTAGTCTAACTGTAGAGTCTCTAGAAAATAGAAAATTATTGTCAGTTGTTCCTAATGATCCAAAAATTAATGATCAGTGGGCTCTTCAAAGTATTTCAGCATATCAAGCGTGGCAGTATGGAACTGGTTCAAAAGACATTGTTGTTGCGATTATAGATAGTGGTATTGATTTAACTAATCAGGACTTGAAGAATAATCTATGGACTAATCCTGGAGAGATAGCGGGGGACGGGATAGATAATGAAAATAATGGATATATAGATGATATTAATGGTTGGAATTTTTATTCTAATAATAATGATATTCAGGACCGATACGGACATGGAAGTCATGTGGCAGGCATAATTGGCGCAGAAGGAAGCAATAGTTTGGGGGTGGCGGGGATTAATTGGAATGTGAGTTTAATGGCTTTAAAGTTTATGAACGACAAGGGGGTGGGCGATACTGGTGGGGCTATTCGAGCCATGGATTATATTAGTATGATGAAGAATACTTATGGAGTAAATGTGGTAGTAGCTAATGCTAGTTGGGGTGGGGGGACTGGTTTTAGTAATATGTTGTATGGGGCGATTGGTAGATTAAATGATGCTGGGGTGGTGGTGACGGTGGCGGCTGGTAATAATGGTAGCGATAATGATATTACATTAAGATATCCTAGTTGTTTTGATAATGATAATATTATTAGTGTAGGGGCTTTAGGATATGATGGAATAAAGTTAGCTAGCTTTTCAAATTATGGAGCTACTAATGTAGATATTGCTGCTCCTGGTAGCATGATACTATCTACTATTCCATATAATAATTATGGATATATGGCGGGGACTAGTATGGCAGCTCCTCAAGTGGCTGGTGCTGTAGCTTTGTTGAACTCTGTTAAACCTGGATTATCAATTTCAAAAGTTAAGGCTGCTATTTTTGGATCAGTAGATAAGCTTCCGGAACTATTTGGAAAGGTGGCAACAGGAGGAAAATTGAACGTGGGGGCAGCTATATCTAATGTGTTGGGAGTTCCTTATGATGGAAACATATTACCAACAGGAGCCATAATCAGTCAGAATTTAAGAAGTATTAGTGGATGGGCTAAAGATCTTAATTCTCCGAACTCTAGTATTTATGTGAGAATAATAATAGATGGTGCAGATAGTGGGTATCTATGGACTGGGGTTGGTGGGTCATTTGTTTTTAATCTGGGCGGTCTCACAATAGGGGAGCATGTTATAAGTGTTGAGGCCAGAGATTCTCAAACAGGATCTTGGACCTCTGTAGCATCATCCACAGTTACTATTCCTCCTCCGATTGTTAGGGTGGGATATTTAAGATTAGATAGAGTGGCGGGGTGGGCTTTTAGTGAGAGGTCCGGAGCATCTCCGGTTCTTGTTAGAGTAATTATTAATGGAAGGATAGTTACTGGACAGTGGGCTAATTTGTATAGACCAGCGTTAATTCCGGTGGTCGGTAGCGCCAGACACGGATTTAATATAGCTTTGAATAGAAGCTGGTTTCATAAAGGAACTAATGATATGAAGATTGTAATTTACGATCCAATATCGAGACAAGTTTCAATAGCTTGGGAAAGAATCATAAATAGATAATAAATGGCTAATAAACTGGCCAATTATGTATGGAGGCGCTTATTGTTTATGGACCTCCCGGCGGTTTTGACTGTGCGACCCCTTGGCCCCTTTAAAACGAAAAAACCCCCTGTCTGCAACTGTCTGCAAGTCCTTGTGACATAAAGACTTACGACGAATGACGAAGCCCGCGTTTGATGTAAGTCCTTATGGTGTTTGTCTTTGCGAAACCTTACGAAAATGCAAGGAAACTTTTCGCTTGCAAGCTAAAGAATACTCTGTATAATGTCGATATAAGA
>Ga0164292_10000644_pt1 | contig 27552 bp, 21 predicted proteins | sample GEODES117metaG_FD_111486 | JGI IMG/M metagenome (GOLD analysis project Ga0164292, IMG submission 111486) | Eutrophic lake water microbial communities from Lake Mendota, Wisconsin, USA - GEODES117 metaG | ecosystem: Environmental > Aquatic > Freshwater > Lake | place: USA: Lake Mendota...
AACAGCTTCAAGAGCTACCTTGGCCTTGAATGCGGGGCTGAATTTTCTGCGAGTTTGCTTTTTCATACTTGAGGTTTAAATTAGTAAAAATTATTAACTAACCTCGTGGTCTGAATTTAGGGGGAGTACTATAATGGAAAATATGACCGGATTGAAACCTTAATTCCCCTGCATGTTTTACTCGGCAGCAGGCCTCGACTGTAGGATGATTGCGGTGAACCTGGAACTGAATCCTTAAAACATTCACTATAAAGCCTTCATAGTTTAGTTATCCCGCGGAGAGTCGAAAAACCAACGCATTTAGGGGTTAGCTGTTAGGCCATTGATTCGGGCTTTTAATTCATGCATTCGTTCAATCAGTTTATTAAAAGGCAGCGATGGATTGTATAACATACTTTCCTGCATGACCTGATAATCCTTTTCCCATGCCCCGATAATGGAATCAGGTGGAATCGGATTAATATTATGAGGTGTATGATTGGCGTAATCAATACCTCTCAATGGTGTAAGTTTTGCCCGATGTTCTACAATGGTTTGATACAATTCAGTATTACTTAATGCTGTAACTGCATATTCGGTATCCATCAATTTTTCCAAATCGTATAAATGACGGCTTTCCCGTTCTATTTTTATCTTTTCAGTTGGCAATTGAAACTCCTCATGCAGCAGGAATATCTTCTCCAAAAATGTCCTTTGTGGATTTACAGTGGGGATGAGAATATGGACGTCAGCAAAATTCATCCCTTTATATTTTTCCCCTACCATAGAGGTAATGCTTCTTTCATCGAAAGGTTCTATTAGCGACCGGCTGCCTATCTCAATTTTCACTCGAGGTGGCAGGTATTCAATTTTATCTGTTACTGACGGATATTCAATAATGATGGTTATAGGGTCATCGTCAGGATTTTTTATCTTTTCCAACTGCATGTTAATCTCAGAAAAACCAGCTTTTATAAATGCAGTTTGCATTTCAGGGAAAAAATGCTGGGTAACATACTATAAAGAAAGCTTCCGGAGCTTCGATACCTGTGAACCATTCATATCGCTATCGGGTTTTTCAATGCCCAAAAACCGTCTATCCAAGGCCAAGTCAATATCTTCTGAAAAACGATCAATCAACCCCCACGCCTTGCTTAAGGAAGTGCCTCCTTTAAATACGGTGTGCGGGGCAATGGAGCTTCCAAAAACTTGTTCCAATGTTCGTACTACCCACCAGTCTTTTTCTACAGCAGCAGCCGGTAGTCCAATTTCTGCAGCAGTTTCCCCAAAGATGTTACTTCGGGTTTGCTCAGTCAGTTTAAGCCATTCTTGTATTGCCGCTGTGTTCATACTTTGTTTTCATTTAATACGGGCTGCATTATCCGTCTTATCCATTCGGGGGCCAAGCGAATATCGTGTTGTAGGTGTGTTGGCTTTTCCTTCTTCAGCAGTTGCTGAATTTTCTCTATTTCATCAGGAGTTACTTTCTCTTTGCCAATTGTACGCAGTGCCTGAATCGCCATTCGGCTTATTTCGCCAATAGCCGCAACATTCTTGGGGGTTGCTTTTTTAAAGGCGATGGTTCTTTTCCCAATTTTTACTTTGCGAGCCGCTCCGTCGGTCAAATACACCACGTTTAGCGGTACCTGCGTTGATAACCCAAGTCTGTTAAGGGCATACACCCCGGTGGGAATAATCCGGGCTTTATCCCGTTTCGCTATGGCTGCGGCTATTGCCTCAATGCCAGGTGTTACTGGGCCAACCACCGGGTCTATTTCCGGACGTACATATATACCGTGAGCCACTCTTTGCAATTCGCCCTCTTTGGTTAGCCTTTCTAAGGCTTTACTTACTGCTTTGGCATTACCAACCGACAAAAAGCTCTCCGTAAAATAAATCGAACCCCTCTTGGCTTTCTTTACTTTATCAAGTATATGGTTTTCAGTGCTTTCAGCCATTACAAATAGTTAATCTGTCGCAAATATAGTAAATATATGCGACACAATGCCGCTTTTATGGACCTGACTAAGGGCAATATTTGTGACAACTAATTCTCAGTACTCCTAATACCTCGTCCCTATCACATGGCACCTGGCTCATAACTCTAAAAGAGGGTAACTATAAAAAGTGCAATTCGTTTGATGATTCCACCTGAAAACACAGTAAATATTGATAAAGGGGAGGATATAACGAATTCCCTCCAACTTATGGGGAAAGCTCCTTACAGTAAAACGTTAAGTCTATACTTATCTGCATTAAGCATGTAGATTCTTTGAAAATCTTCAAGTAGACTTAAGTTTTTACCTTACGCCTCGTTCCTTTTTCACCCTTTTGTTTTATGCACATTGCGCTGTAAAGAATAGGTAATCAATTGCACTTATTAGTTGAACACAGCATTAAAATATTTCACCAAAATAGTACTTTCTGTATTTATTCTTCTTACATTACTTGACTGATAAAGTCAACATTTGTATTTAGCAAGTAAGTTAAGATCCGATTCCTATCACAATCCGTTTACATGCCCTGTGTAAAATGTTCTTTATAAAACAAAAAAAATGGCAAATCAAATTATTTTTATCCTGGGAACTAAACCCAATGCAACACATCCAGACAATAGGGATTTGATTTTATCTGATGAGGGAGATTCCATAGTTAATTATGGGGATACTGTTTTTTGGGTAAACATGGTTTCATCTATAACTTCATTTAGAATTACTGATGATAATTTACATTCAGATGTTTTCCATCCAGATCCACTACAAATTGAGGGATCAATGAATTGGAAAGGAAAAGTTAAAGAAAAATCACATCCGCTAAAAGGCAAAAAGGTAATACAAGAATCTTATACCATTTCTTTCACACAAGATGGGCAGACATTTAGTTACGATCCTGTTATTAGACTTAATTCATAATCAAACAAGATGACTCAAAACAGAAAAGCCTATTTTCTATTGGTAGGCTTTTTTTGTTTTTTGGTACAAATGCTATCGGCACAGGACCAAAAACTGGCAGATAGCCTTGCACGTATTTACCAAACCCAAGAACTTCCGGATACGGTAAAATTGGAGCTGCTTCGAAACCTGGCATATAATGAAATTCGTGATCTTGACCTGGGAATACGTTATGCTGATGAATTGATATCCCTTTCGTCGAAATTGGGTAACGACCTTTACCTGCACAGAGGCTATCTACAAAAAGGGAACAAACTCAGTACAAAAGGGGACCCTGATGCGGCTTTTGGAGCCTACATTAAAAGCGCTGAAGTAGCACAAAAAGCAGGGTATGCGAAAGGGCAGGGTATTGCGCTTGGTGCCATTGGAGATACTTATGCCAGTGCAAAGAACTACCCTAATGCCATGCTTTATTATCGTAAAGCGATTGAAGTAGTAAGAAATACAAGCGATACGGTTATATGGGCATCAATCGTATCAAATACCGGCGATGCTTTCCTTCAGCAAAAAATATACGATAGCGCGCTGTTATATTTTCAAGAGTCTGGTCGGGTTTTTGACCTGGCCAATGATCCAACCGGCAAGGCTTATAACCTCGGTAATATTGGAATGGTTTATGCCAGTACCGGACAAAAAGAACTGGCGGAGAAAAACATCAATGAGGCCATTCGCTTATTGGAGGAGACCGGTGATTATTCCCCGATATGTATTTATCTCATTTCCATGTCTGAGATCTATGTAGATAAAGGCAATGTATTTATGGCGCAAAGTTATGCCCTGCGAAGTCTTACACTGGCAGAGCAGTATAAATTGAAAGACCAGATTAGTGAAGCCAGTCTGCAACTTTCAAAGCTGTCTGAAAAATCCGGAGATAAAGATGCTGCATTTCGCTATTACAAAAAATATATTGCCTTCCGGGATAGTGTAAACGATATAAACACAGTTCAGAAAATGGCAAACCTGAGAACAGATTTTGAAATATCCCAAAAACAGGTTGAAGTGGACCTGCTCAACCAGGAAAAAAGAAATCAGCGCAATATGTTGATTTCGCTCTTCATCATACTTGGATTGTTGTCTGCATTGCTTGGCACACTCTATGTGTATTACCGGATTGTTTCCAGGGAGAAGAAAAGATCAGAGAGTTTGCTGCTTAATATCCTTCCTGCCGAAACGGCAAAAGAATTGAAGAAGAATGGCAAAGTGGAGGCCGTGAAGTTCGACCAGGTAACAGTATTATTTACAGACTTTGTTGCATTTTCAAAAGTGGCAGAGAACATAGAGCCTGAGAAACTGGTAGAAAGTATTGATCATTATTTCAGGGCTTTTGATCAAATAACCTCAAAGCATGGACTGGAGAAAATTAAAACGGTAGGCGATGCTTATATGTGTGCCTGCGGATTGCCAACCGCTAATCCTTTACATGCAAGCAATGTGATTCGTGCCGCTCAAGACATGATAAATATGGTAATGCATGAGCTGAGAAATGATAATGGCCTTAGCCATTTTGAAGTCAGGATTGGTGTGCATACCGGCCCGGTTGTAGCCGGTATCGTAGGCATCAAAAAATGGCAATATGATATCTGGGGCGATACCGTAAACATCGCATCGAGAATGGAATCCATGTCAAAGCCAGGCAGGATCAATATCTCTGAAACCACCTACCAGGAAATCAAAGATGATTTTACCTGTGAATACCGTGGTGAAATTGAAGTGAAAAACAGGAGGCCCTTGAAAATGTATTTCCTGGCCTGAAATTAGGGGAGTACTATACTCACTCTTTCACAAACACAACACTGCCGCGATCAGCTTTATAGATCCGGTCGAAATGTTTCACAAGTTCGTTATATTCAGCCGCATCATATCGTCCCTTATGTTGCACATTGACCCTGTAATAGATCAACCGATTTGCTTCCCATTTTACCGAACTCCTGTATTTCCCGAACTTGTTATCAATGGAAACTTCGCGCGGAACGCTTTCCAAACGAAATCCAGCTGGTACGTCAATCATGATGGAATCAACATGAGTATAACTGCGATTCACCAGAAAATCATGCTTTCTGGCACTATCGGGTATCAGGCGATCGGAGCTACCTCTCAAAATGTTAGGACTCAGAATCAAGCGCTTGCCCGTTACTGTTGCATAAGCATTTGCCCTTACATGTAGTCGCTCATCAACCGTTGGCAGCGGGCCCTTGCGTTGATCGTATTCATTACTGATCACCTCATATGATGGCAGGCCCAACATCTTGTTCAAATACTTCTCTCGGGTATCCTTTGATACCTCATTTATCAAAGCATGAGGCAGCTCCTGCTCAATGCCTGAATACTGCGTTTTGATCGATGCATCCAGCATCCCTTCATTGTTGATAAGAGCAGTAATTACTGAAGTCCGTCGATTTTCATTGATACTATATCGGGGTGTATTTACTACATGGCCTCCGCTTTCATCAATGATCACTGCCTTTCGATTACCCGTGAAACTTCCCATGAACCCGGCTGACTGCGTCTGGCTTGTGCATTCTAACCAAATAGTATCCTTTCCGAGGGGAACACAAGCTACGGCATGATTAAATTGGCTGCGCGGAAACTCTTCCAGCAAGGGCTGTGCGTCTTCGCCAGCGCTGATCACTACATATTTCGCCTTTATCCCTGCTTCTTTTAAAAGTGCCACCATATAATTCGACAGGGCCTTGCAGTCACCATATTTCTTCTCTGCTACATCAGTGGCATCGAAAGGTCTCCATCCACCTATGCCCAACTGAATACTGATATAATGTGTATTCCTTTGCATGTACTCATACAGCGCCACAACCTTCTCATTATCTGTTTTTAAAGGCGCTATGATACTATGAACCGTTCTCTTAAGATCAGCGGGTAGTTCATCCTTGCCGATCAACAGCTGATTCATGAATTTTCCATAATCAACCCAGGTCGACATATTCCCTTTGTATCCTTCCACTTCAATATCTGAAGGAGCAAATTGTATACTGGGCAACAATTCAAGGAGATCCGGCGCATGATCTTCCTGCCGAATAGCAGCCAAATTCCTGATCTCCCAGCTATAAATCTTCTTGCCATCCTTCTCAGTGATACTAGGAGGGTCAGAAAATTTGAACGCCCGATATCTTACCTCATAATTCGCGGGTGCAATAATAGTGTACTTGCTATTTTCTACAGACATTCCATATTCTGAAACAGGAAACCAGGTTGGTATGCTCATCAATCCATCGATGTCATTCTCTTCTTCAAACTCTACAGTAAAGGGATACTCGTTATAGCTGAATTGATTCTCCTTAACCCTTATGTCGTTAGCAATACTCATTCCGTCATAGACACTCTGATCTTGCCAGTCCTTCTTTTTGAGACGCTTCATCTCTTTCCCAGACGAGCTATACAATACTCCCGTTACCGAATTAATACGCACAAATTGAGTATAATATGCACGATATCTAGCCAGGTGCCTGGCATCACTGTTCATGATAGTATAAACATGCCGCTCATATACACGGGCTTTACCAGGACTTTTTATTTCAACTACGTATTCTTCCAACCGTTTCACTGACTGGGCTCCGCGCCGCAGCGAGTCTGGTATGGCAAGCACCCTCAAATCCTGTGCAGCCAGCCATACAAAAGACTGAAGGCATATACTCAACAAAAAATATTTTCTCATTCGCGGATCATTTATTCTTCTTCTTAAATACCACCGGTTCCGTATGTTTCTTCACCACAAACGCATAAAATTCCCTCAACACCTGATACTCTTCCGGATCAAAATTTGCCCGATCCAATTTCAACCACGAACGCATCTGTACAAGTTCATCCGAAACCTTCGAAAACCGATACTCAAAGAACCCTTCATCTTCGTTAAATTTTATCTTGACCGATTTAGGAAACTCATCGATAACATAGCCTTTAGGAGCAGTTATATTAGCGTAGATGGTCTCGTTGATGGCAAAGGGCATTTCTACTGGATACCGCCGTTCCGCCGCACTGAATGGATTAGACATATACCCTTCGCCCATTAATGGATTAAAGTAAATAAGGTCATCTTCCCTATTCAAAGGAATAGAGAACTCATATCGCAATGCCACGGGGACGCCATCTTTCTTAAGCGAGTCAATTGCCGCATTCCGAATATCAATATCATAAGTGAGCGCAGATCGGATCTGCTTAAAATAATCATCCTGCCCTTTCTCTGCTACCTCGCTCCTTACACTCATGGACTCAAAGGGTCCATAGGAAGTACTTAATTTTCCAACCCATTCATTCTTTTCATCATTGGAGATATCGATCAGGGTCATCTTTTTTTCCCTCAAAGAATCAGCATTTAATATGATCGAAGAAGGATTTTTTGGGTCTACGATCCTGCTGTGCCCATTGTAACATTTCCAGTGTAACCGGCCGTAGGCAAGCGAGGGGATTGAGGCATCCAACAATACCTCATTCCCATCCACTTCTGCCAAACAAACGACATAATTAAACCTTTCAAGAATTGGATAAAGCTCGTTCGTGAATCCATGGGATTTTGTACTTAAAATAAGCGGATAGGCCTTGATTTTCTCATGACGCAGCATCGCAATCAATAGTAAATTGATCTCCGCTACACTGCCACGTTTATTTTTATAAACGGTTTTCAGATTATCCGTCAGGAATAATCCGGTTCGCCCGGTTGAAGAAATATTATTTTTTACATACTGAAATATCTTCCTTGACTTTTCACCGTCGTCTTTAGCGCCACTCGTAGCCATTCTCAAATCATCATCCAACCAATTATTGTTCTGCTTAAGCGCAGAACCAAAATCATCATTGTCCATTAAGGAAGACATTGCCTTATCCCAAGTACTCATTACTTCCTTACTGTTCTGGTTGGGAAACTGAACCATACCCAACTGAAACTGGATTTTAGACGTGTAGTTATCGACTGTGGAGGTAAATGGCTCTTCTTTTAGTCCAGGAACATCCTTCATCACCCATCTGTCAACATTGCTCTTGCCCTCAAGGTTCTGTGTCCTGACCCTACCTGACGATACGTCGAAAGCAACATCCCAATTCCTATTCTCGATACTTTTGTCATGTAAATAAAACGCCGCAGACCCTTGCGATAGGAACACATAACTGAAATACTCTGGAATTTCCACCTCGTACTCACTCCATAAACGGGGATACTCACCCTGAAACTCCCAGGGTTGAAGATTGAATAAGAAATCCGACTGAATCGTATAGCTATATTCAACGATAGAACCGGGTTTCACTCCCGGCATTGTAAACTTGGTGATCAAAATATTCTTATTCCGCTTCTCCTTAAAAATTGACTCACTACCCATCGCTACTTCAACCACTTTCCCATTCTCCAGGTTGTATGTCTTGGCTTTTAGATTCAACAGCTTCTCTTCACCGCTTAAGCTTACGTACAGAGGTATTTCCACTGTAGCAACATCGATTCCTTTCTTATCGAGGATCAGGATCCTCGTTGATCGCTTGAAAACTATAGCAAAGCTGGATTTCATGTTTCCAACAAACTCGGATCTACCCACATCAGCCACTACTACGGCCTCGGTTGAACTGTCTACAACACTGCTTTTTATGGTAAAATCATCCGTCGATACTTTTCCAAACTTAATATTTGACTTTTCCTGAGAGAAGCCTTCACAACATACAATGGAAAAAAAGATGAAAGGGAGAGCGGATTTCATATAGGTTATCGTGTTATGTTACTAAAAATCAATATTTAATTGACGCAGTAGGTAATGGGATCGCTCGTCTTTAGAACGTGGTATTACCTAATTTCGTCTGTATCACTAAAAAGAAACAATACTTCTTGATATTATGACACAAATCGGGTATAAAATACAGTGATTCGTGAAAACCGACTATGGCAAATATGAAACATTATGTGTCAAAAATATGAATGGAGTAAAGCACGAGTTCAATTCCGGTCACCCCGGCAGGAGCAGTGATAGCAGGTATACGTGTAAGCAGCTAAAGCGACGCGAACGCTTTGACCATGAGCGCAGCCAGCTGATCCGGAAACTGTAAGAGATCGGGGAACTAGACAGTATCATCATAGTCGTGACCAGACATAACGGAATGCCCTTCCCCAGGGCCAAGGCCAGTATTTACGATTATGGAATCAGGATGCGACCTTAGTGACCCGACGGCCCAAGAAGATCAAGGCCGGAATTATGATTGAAGCCGTTGTAAACTTCATAAACTTTGCCCCAAACTTCTTAGAAGCAGCCGGACTGAGACCCGAAGAGTAACTGTACGATGTGGTCAAGGATCTTTCTCAGTTGTAAAATCGCGCGGCAGATGCTGCCTCTGGAGAGATCAAAAAAAACGATGGGAGCTCAACTCCTGGCGTGGATGCAAAAGCCCGGAGACCCCAGATCCAAACATATAAGATCTACCTATTGGGATGAACTTCGCTTTTCACCGAATGACCAGATGCAGGATTGCGACGTCCAAAAAACATAGGGGAATACAGGATAAAGCCCCCGTCGGGCCCTGAAGTAAAAAACGGGATCCCTTGTGTTTCGGAATAAGTGACCGTTCGAAATCCTATCCAACAGAGCCTACCCGATGCTTGACTGACGTGGGTAGGCATGGCGAAAAGGTCTATTCATCATGACGACTATCATTTTTCCTGACACTGCGTAGTAGTACCTTGATGTTTATAATTTATAAGTATGAAAAAGAATCTTCACGACCTGCTTTATTCAGTCTGGATAGACAGTCGTACTGCTATGATCATACGGGAAGAACCCCATGGCACCCGTCATTTCGAGGTTCATCATAACGAATTTCAGAATCTTGACAGGTTCAACGGCGAAACTGACGATAAAACTGGTTTATTCGGAGTCAGCATTAACAGGGAGAAAAAAGACCAGCATCGTGAAAACGAACATCTCCGGAAGTTTGTAAAGGAAGTAGCGGCCAAAATCAGGTATGCTCATTCCATACACATTCTCGGATCTGGCGATACCCGTCATTTGCTTCAAAATGAAATCGAAGGCAACAAAGAACTCAGGGACTATTCACTCACTAATGCCGCCTTCAGGAAACTGGATCGTAGGGAATTTGAGTTGGAAACCGAAAAACTATTCCACAGCGGGTTGGTATAAGCGTTTCGTATATACGCTTTCGAGGGTTTGCCGATGGCCATTCCGTCCGTTCCTAATTCTGATGAAACACCTCCTCCATGCTGCTCCATATCTGTTTCTTTGCAACAGCATCGGGTAGCGGTTGCTGACAGGGATCCGTCTCTTTCCACCATCTCTGCGTAGCACTGTCGGCAGCCATTTTCTTCATATCACCATCAAAATCTTTTCCTGTGTATTCGAAATAGCTGAACAGCATTAATGAACCATTTATTTCTTTTAGGAAGATGGAATAGTTCTGAATATTACAGTCTTTAATGGTCCGCTGAACTGATGGCCATACCGCTGCATGCAGTTCATTATAATAGTCCATTTTCTCCGCTTTTAAACCGGTAACCATACCAAAGCGCTTGACCGGGGCCGCAGTATTTATAGGATCGCTGCAAGCTATCAAGGACAGGGTTGTCAAAATCAGAATGCAAGCAAATTTGAGAGTAGTCATGTTTATGTACTTTTAAAATGAACTTGAATTTACTTTATTTCTATCAGGGGGATATTTTCCGCGTTGCTCTCTAAGGTCAATGCTATCACCGAATCGTTTTCATTCGGGAGCGCAGCAGGCATCTGCAACACTATAGCCCCGCCAGACTCCTGGGTGAATGGTAGCTTTACCCCACCAATGAATTGTGCACTAACAACCTTTATTCCAGTGAGACCTGGTAAACGCAATTCCGTTAAGCCATTCGCGAAAACGTGTACATAAAGCTTATTGCCTTTTCGGGTGGTGGCAAAACGATCACTGGGTGCATAAGGCCCGCCCTTGGTGCCATAGATACTTTCACCATAGAGCTTTAACCAGTCGCCGATCTCTTTTAGTCGGCTCACTTGCCTGTTCTCTATCCGTCCGTCCAACATGGGGCCCACGTTAAATAGAAGATTACCATTCCCACCTGCCGTTTTAACCAGTGTTTGAATGCATTCCTTTGCCGACTTCACATTGTCATTCGGCTTCCACGACCATTGTTTGCCAATGGTCATGCAGGTTTCCCAGGGATCATTCATGTTTAACGCGCCGATCTTCTGTTCAGGGGTGGCATAATCGCCAACGGATGTGGCCGTTAAGTTTGGATGATCGCCCTTACCCAGCCTGTTGTTGATAATTACCTGAGGGTCTAAGGTTTTTAAATAGGTATACATATCGACCGCATGGGTTTGCGTCCAGACAGAATCCCAATTTCCATCAAACCAAAGCATATAAGGGTGGTAGCGAGTAACAAGTTCCTTCAATTGCCCTTTCATGGTGGTGTACACAAACTTGTTCATATCAGACTTGGGATCCGCTACTTTACCACCAGGAAGATGAATGGGATAGTTGGGATCATACCAGTCCAGCACCGTGAAGTAAATGCAAAACCTGATGCCTTGTTTTTTACAAGCCTCAGCAAGAGCACCTACAATATCTTTTTTGTAGGTAGTGTTCATTATATTGTTGGCCGTAAAGGAAGTGGGCCAAAGGCAAAATCCATCGTGGTGCTTAGCCGTTATGACCAGGTATTTCATGCCGGCATTCTTGGCCGTTTTCACCCATTTATCCGAATCAAATAATACCGGATTGAATTCCTGATATAAGCTATCGTACTCCGACACAGCAACCTGTACACCTCTTGACCATCCGATCTCTGTACCCCGGAGTGCTACGGGTCCCCAGTGGATGAACATCCCAAATCGAAGATCCATGAATCCCGTCAAAACCTCCCTACTTGTTTTTATTTTAGGATCGACCAGAGGCGTGGACTGTGCGGGCAGTGATTCCGGGATCAAAAGAAAAATCGATACAGCGAGAAAGATATTCTTCATACTACTACTATTTTGAAGGTTGGGGGAAATAAATACTTTGCCTCAAAGGATTCAAGCAATAAGAATGCACTGATTCTACAAGCAGAATCAAACAAACGTACAACTCTCAATTTCGATATTTTCAAAGCTACCTCAATACATACCCGCCCTTCACCTTCTTGGCCAGCCCGGAAATTTCAAAAATATTCCCCACAACATGAACATAGCCACCATGATCCGTCAATTGCTTTGGGTACAGAGAATATATAATGCCTGTTTTGTAGACACCGCCATTCCCCTTTGAAGTCTCATAGCAGTTCTTAAGCATGGAAATGGGGATCTCAATATAGGTGTCAGAACCTATCCTGACTTTATAACCCACTTCGTTATCGTAATCATAGGTGGTGCACAGATAGGGTGGAACGTCCATCACTGGTCTGCCATAATTGGAAAGCTTGTCCAACTTCAACCCCTTACTGATACTTTTCTTTATGTCTACTAACGCCTCTTCCCATGTCATATGATATCTGTTTAAAGGGGTTAAAGTCCTACAAATAATTGATTTAAAAAAATGAAGCATTAAAAAAGAGCGTCTTACACTAGCCTACTGAGGCGTTAGGACTTCCCGGAGTTAAATGTTATTTTTGGCTATATGCAGATGAAGTTCTTTATCCTATTTGTTTTAACCATGGCTTTGTTGATCAATACTTTCGGACAAAACAGCTTTCCAGCATTGGACGGCGGTTCACTCGCATCTCCGAATGTAGATTTGAAACAGATCGATAAACCATACACCATTGTAGTGTATGGCGCAGTGGGATGTGGTTGGTCCAAATTACTGATCAATCATCTTAATGTATTGGACGATTGCAGGTCAAAGGCTGATATTATTTTGATCATGGACCAGCCAAAAGACAGTTTGGTAAGACACATGGATAAAATCATAGAGAACTATCCCACTTTCTCAAATGTCACGCTGGGCTATCAACTTAAAAAAAAGACAGACATCTTTCCGCAGGTTCTACTATTTAAAAATGAAAAGCAGGTGGACCACATTATCGGAGTAAAAAAAGGTATGCTTTCGAAAATAAAAAGTCAGGTCTTGAAGACTGAGTGATTCATACAGACGAAAAATAAACGACTCCTGTGCACAATAGCAGATTGTTTATCCGAGGAAAGTGAAATCCAACTAAATGGTAGAAAATGTTTGCGCTTAACTACGTAAACTATTAAAGCAAGTTATGCTCAAAAGCATACCGTACAAGCAACGCTGTATTTTTGATATTCAGCTTACGCATTAAACTTTTTCGATGGGTGTCAACTGTACTTAAACTCAAAAATAATTTTTCTGAAATTTCAGGATTTGTCAACCCTTTCGCAATCAGGCGAAGGATTTCGTTTTCCCTCCTTGTAAGCACGGGAGAATCTTCATGTGCGCCGTTTCTAAGCGTGGATGCAGCTTCACCGCTCAGGTATGTTTTCCCTTTAGCCACATCTCTGATGGCAGCGGTAATTTCTTCTTTGTAAGCATTTTTTAGCAAATAGCCGCTGGCACCATGCTCCATCATAGCCTCAATAAATGTAAATTGGTTAAAAGTGCTGAGCCCAATTACAAATACAGCTGGATAAGCTGATCTCACTTCCTTACATAAATCAACGCCGGATTTATCCGGCATACTTATATCCATCAATAATACATCTGGGAGCTTGTTTTTTAGAAATGATAAACAGGAGGCTGCATTGGAAGCATGGCCGATCAGTTCAATATCCTGTTCTCCCTGAAGTAATGTGCGGATCCCTTCAATTACCATGTAGTGATCGTCTACGATAAAAACTTCTATATGCTTCATATATCATATTCAATATAAATAGAACTGCCTTTACCAGGTGCAGACTGTACATCCAATTTTGCTTTCAGGTAATCCAGTCTGTTTTGGATATTTATCCAGCCCATACCATTCGCCTCATTAAGTAAAGCGGTATCAAACCCCTTTCCATTATCTTCAACTGTCAGAAAAAGTTTATTGCCTTCCTTGGTTGCCTGAACCAAAACGCTTGTAGCCCCGGCATGCTTGATCACATTATTCAGTAATTCCTGAATGACACGGTATAGGGTGACACTCGAAGCCTGTTCAATATTCAGATCATCCATGCCATATGACTGATACACTACCTTTAGCACACCGCTTCCGTTGATACCTGTGCAAAAATCCTTTAATGCTGAACTGAGGCCATACTTCAGAAGTGCCTCAGGCATCATATTATGTGCAACCCTTCTTAATTCATTGATGGAAGCATCTAGCATATCGATCCCGCGTTCTAATACCTGCAAATGCTCCGGTGTAGTTGTCAAACTTTCTTTCATATTACTGAATGAATATTTTACACCTGATAACATGCCACCTAATCCGTCGTGCAAATCTTTTGCCAGCCTGCTGCGCTCTTCCTCCTGACCTTTCAGCACCGCTTCGGTAGCCAGTAACTTTTTTTCCTTCTCAAGTTCGGTAATTCGTTGATTTTGCAGTTGCCGCCGGTGTCGATAATTGCGCAGACTGAGCAGGGCGATCGCCAAAATGGATAAGCTACTTCCTAAGAGGATATAGTTGAATAAATTCTTTTGTTTGATCGTAAGTTTCTGTACTTTTCTTTCGGTTTCCAGTTCTTTGATCTGCGCCTGCTTCCTCGCTGTTTCATATTTTATTTCCTGCAGGTTGATATTAGCAGTATTTTTTTCATTGAGCAGCGAATCATTAAGTAAAACAAATTGTTTATGCCAACCCAATGCCGAAACAATATTACCATTTGCTTCATTGAGTTCAGATGCACGCAGGTAAAGGTCTTTCAGTTCCAGCCTAGTACCCAAAGACTGTGCTAAAGGAATGCCAGTATTGATGTAGGTTTGAGCAGCGGGGTACCGTTTTGTTTTGATCAGCAAGTCACTCAAGCCCATACAGCCATACAATTGATATTCCGGAGCCTCCGATATTAAAGCCTGTTCTATGGTTTTTTTATACAGCTCTTCTGCTGATGTCCATTTTTTCAATGCCTTAAAATTATCTGCCCTACCCAGCCATCCATCCATTCGGATGATATCATCCCTCATTTTTTCACCCAGCTTTTCCACTAGGCTAAAATGCAGCAATGCCGAATCATTTTTTTTTAGGTTAGTTTCTGATGTAGCAATATTTATTAAAGATGAGGCAATAGCATAATCATTATTTAATACCTGTGCAATTAGTAATGCTTTTCGCGCATAGTATAAACCTTTTTCAGATTGGCCCAGGCTGTTAAAAACTGAAGCCAGGTTATTGTTGGCTATACGCTGTGAATTTTGGTGCCCGATCTGCTCTGCATATTGCAAGGCCTTGATATAGCTGTCTGCGGCAGACTCCAAATCACTCAGGTATTGCCATTCACTGCCTATGTTGATGTAAGCGGCAGCCAGTTGCTGTTGGTTGCCGGTACCTTCCCATAGTTTCAGGTTTTCTTTGCATAATTCAAGTGCTTCTCTGAATTTACCCTGGTTGTTCAAGATCACTATAGTGTAACTGATACATGTCGATAGACCTTGTTTATACTGAGTTTTTTCAGCCAATCGTTTGGCTTGATCATAATACCACAATGCAGTGTCAGGATTACTGGTTTCGAATAGTTCACCATATTGCAGCAAACTCATTACCTTATTGGTATCCGTCTTTTCCTCTTGTATGATTTTCCAAAGACTGTCCTTTACGGAATTGTTCTGTGCATACGAAACATGCATGGTACATACAGGTAAGAACAGCAATAAAAACCGTATATTTTTCATGCCAATGGAATCATTCATCAATGATATTATTCATTCATTATTGATAATAGTTGAGCCTTTCCCTATGATTAATAGTAAGGATTTGAGGGCTATCGGAAGTTATGTTAATTGCTGACATTACTATTCTCATTGAGCTTTTATTTTAAGTGAAATACAGTTAATTGTGATGATTCAGGATAATATTTTACAATTTTTCCGTCATCTTGAAAAATCAATCGTTGTATTCAAAGAATCGTTGCTATTGTTTTATAAAGGCGATCGATTGTGAATTTCCTGACTCCAGCAATTGTAGCCTGTAATACCCCCGTTTCAGTGTACTGATGTTTAGCTGAAGCTGCTTGGCGCCATTGGCAACTTGCTGTTGCTGAACCACCTGGCCCAGGGTATTGAAAATCCTGATGGTGGCATTACCTCTGAATAAAGGCAAGAAAACAGTCAGTTGATCGCTTGCCGGATTAGGTGCCACCGTCAATGGCAATCCATTCACCCCGAAATTGACCTTTATCGTCTTTGAATAACTGTACTTCCCATCCTTATCTGTTTGCCGGATACGATAATAGTTGACACCGGTTTTAGGTGTACCATGCAGGTATTGGTAATTACGTGTAGCGGAACTGTTGCCTGCTGCAGGTACATTCTCCAAGGATATAAACTTAAGGCCATCCGGGCTGTGTTCAATGGTAAAGCTGGCTGTATTGCTTTCCGATGCAGTGGCCCAGTTAATTAATATCTTCGCCCCATTTACCTGACCGGAGACCGACAACCAGGTCACGGGCAACGCAGTGCCGGAGGCTGAGACCAATGCCAATTCAGAGAAACTGCTTATCTCGAATTCAAAATAATAGTTATACTCGTCTGGAAATGGCCCATTGCCAATGCGGTGTACAGATGGGGTAATGTATGAGTACAGTGACGGCGAGGTACCAGGATTCACGGAAACATCCAGATCAACCGGCGAACCAGGGGCTGCCTTCTTTTTAAGAATGCGCAAATCATTTACCGTTGCCAATGGAAATCCATTGTTGCGCAGGTAATATAAAAACTGATATATCTCATAGTTCGAATAATACAATCGAACCCGTACGGGAGTAGCGGTCAGGTTTAACTGATTGGGTTCAATGTAAAAATTGCTCGCGGAAAAATATACAGTCGCATCATTCAAACTAATGGTTCGTGTAGCATAATATGAAGGCCAAACCCTTGCTCCCCAACAGGCAGATTCAATTGAGTTGCCATTACCGGGATTGATGCTGAATCGTAACGAACCGGTTTGATCCAGCACATCGTACCAGATATCGCCTGCATAATTTTTACAACCCAGTAATGAATTTGCCGATATTACGTCTATACCTGCTGCTCCCCCTATCCTACAGGCATTGGTGCCAATGGGAATGGTAAATGCCAATTGTTTATTTTCTCCACACAACGATTGTACGGTATATTCAAAAGTATAATTCCCGGCCGGTAGTCCTATGGTTCTGAATTGACCTGAATCACGATTCACCCAATTGATGTCCGGTATGGGTTGAGCTGTGCCCGGGAATGGAGGTATGCCCGGTGGTGGCGGTGGACCCGGTATGGGGGGAGTCAGGCCCGGCATGGTTCCACTCCAGGTTCCTCCGGGTGTTTGCCCAATGGTATAGCGCTTAAGATCCACAATGCCAGAGTCGGCTTTACAAAGACTATAAAAACTATTATACGTACTGTTATTGAACGTGCCTGCTAATGTGCTATCTGCCGAACGCACATAGCGTTCATATAATTGCATCCATGAACAACCATTGAAGTTCGTAGTACTTACTTTGATGCTATAATAACCACCGTCAAGAACTGTGCTGGTGGTAGGAGAGGAAAGAGATACCAAGGTTCCGGTAGTATCTCTGCCCTTATAAATTGTCACGATACCGTCAGTGGGCAGGTTGCTTACTTCAATATAGGGTTGATTACAATTTCCAGTGTTTAACACCACGGCAGGCTGAGGCCAGCTCCAGCTGGCAGCCGGAATGAAAAAATAATTAGCAGCACGATTTTTGGGGGTGACCGCTTCGCCACATTTATTGTTGATAAATATGCCATACCCTTTGCCGGGCTCCAACCCCGAAATGGTGAATGTGGTATCATCTGTCTGACCGCTGCGCACCACATTCCCATATTGTATCTGGCTACCGTTTACCGAGGTAACTTCTTTCAGTTGGTAATGATAGGGTTTCATTAGTGTACTATATTCGAATCTGTACTCTTGTATGCCGAATTTTATAAATCCGCCTGCCTGGACGTTTGCGTTTGCACAGACATCTGTAACACCAATTTCATTGGCGTAATACCAGTCTCCTGCCTGTAAATTGGAAATTGTCTTTTCTTGCCCACAGGAATTTTTAAGCTGGACATCATAGCATCCCGGTCCAATATTACCACGGTAATCAAAATCATTATTTTCTGGTTTCGAAAACGTAAAAGGTGAATAGTTAGTTCCGTCGACGCTGATAGCATACTGGAATGATGTATCATATGACCCCACTGCCAGTTTCCAAGGCGCACCGCATCCTCCTAATTGACTAATTGAAACATAAGCTGGCTCAAAAAATTGAGGTATATTAACATATCGGGAAGCCAAAAGGCTATATTCACCATCTCGTACGAACAATGTATATATCCAATCATCTGAACCCTTAACGTTGTTGAACACATTAGAGCTTTGCCAGTCGCCCGCGGGCTCGCCCGTCAATTGTAAACGGTATTCAGGGGTATTGGTACAAGTGGCGGCGGTTACGGTAACGGTCGTACTGCATCCATTCCTGGTAACCGCCACATCGGAAATAATCGGCACCCATGGCGGGAAATAATATACAAGCGGTTCACTTATCCTTCCACAGGAATCTTTACATACCATTTCATAGCTGTATCCTGCCGCGATACCTTTAATTGTATCACCGGGAGTAAAGGTGTATGGCTGGGTATCGCCAATACGCCTGATGCCGGATTCCTGGGGATTCCCGCTCAATTTGACGAAATCAGTGCATCGGACTCCGGAAGTACCGATAGCACTGACAGAAGGCGCTCCGGGTGTCAAGCCCGTACTCACCACGCTGTATAAGGAAAGTGAACCAAATGCATCTCTTGCTCTTACCACATACCTTTTAGCTGTAAATCCGGGTACAATACCCGCGGAGTAGGAATAGCTTAAACCGGATAAAATACTTTCAGGTACATTGTTTCCGTCAATATTGTCTGCCAGTGGGGCAACGCCAAATTTTACCGGCTCTCGATCGGGTGTAGTGTACCAACCGGCCTCTTCACTGAATTCTATGCTTGCGCCGCTACAATTTCTTGCAGTTACCCGACTTTTGGCTTTGAAAAGAATGAAGCCACTTGTAGAGTCAACCTGGCCACAATAATCGGTAACCGTAATCACATACTCCTGGTTGACTTCTATATTATTGGTAAAAAATATACCCGTAGTGGATATTTTTTGATCAAATACGCCGCCGTTTTTTTTCTTTATGGTGTACGTAAATGGGGGACGATACTTAAATAATTGTGAAATGTATGGTCGTACCTCCACATAGTTCCTACCCGTTGTACTTCCTGTTCCCCAATAAAAACTAATCAGGGGTGCTGGTTTTTGCACGGGGTCATTATACTTGGCAGGATCAACTGTTACACCGTTCGAAATCTGTTCCGCACTGGTGGCATTGTTTCGCAAAACAGTGCGGTACTGGGTGGCCGCTGGTACATCGCCGGGTATCACGAGGTGATAATTTTCAGTGGATTCGGCAATGGTGACCCACCCACCCCCCAGAAGACGTTGAAACATATACGTAATGTTGGTCCAGGCGGGATCACTTCGGTAAGCCACCACCGTGGCTCCACCACAACCATGATGTACCTCGCACAGGGGTGTTTGTGCTTTTAAAGAAATAAGCGATGCAGCCAGCATGCAGGTAAAAATGTATTTCATAAACCATTTGTTAAGATGAACTTCAGTATCGAACAGTGCACAAATATGGAGGTCTGACGTATTCGTATCTATCCCCCAAAGGGTGTATAATCTTGGATAATTCACCTGAATTAAGCGGTGCCCGTCTGGCAGAGGCATGACTGAATCGGAGAGCAGGCCATCGCGAATGCCATTCCTGACCGCATCGGCGCAAAAACCGCGCACAGAAAGGAAAGGGCGGCTATAGTGTAGAAATCATCTTCCCCATTAGGGGTGAAGATGTAAAATGATCCCATGGCCCTGTGGATGCCGCACCAGGGGCTTGCTATGCTATCTTGCTTTTATGGGAAAAGACGATTAGTGTGCCAGGAGTACGACATATCATTAATCTAATGCGATGACCATTTATACCCTGCCCATCAAAAAATAAAAGGCTGCCTCCAACGAGACAGCCTTTTATGTATACCCTTCAAAATGACTCAGAACGCCGGATCCGCTGGTGTATTCGGATTATTGTCTTTCTCGCGGAAAGGATAAGGATATAGATTCCTATTCTTCTCCACGTTGGGCGTGTTGCTTCTGCCAAAACGACGAAGGTCCTCCATCTTCCAACCCTGCATGTATAGTTCTATACAGCGGTTACGATAGATCTCTTCGAGGATTTCAGCCTGGGTGTTTCCCCCTGCATAGGCAGGAAGGTCAGCCCCGATTCCAAACGCATCATTAGCTGCCCTCTTTGTGAGCACTTTGTTTAACTCCACTACTGCATTAGCCAGATCACCCGCACGGGCAAATGACTCTGCTTTGATCAGTGTCACTTCCCCGGGGAGATAAAGCGGCCACGGCGTAGTCAGCGCGGCGCCAAAACCGTTTATTCGCCAGCGTGGAGCGGCAGCCGTGTTTATACTCATGTAAAAGAGAATTCTTCTGTCTGCCGCCACCGGTCTCAGTGCCAATGGAAGACCCATGGTACTATCCCGCACCTGGAAAACATTATTGGTAGCGGTAGATACGTTGAAGATCGGGTTGGGGGTAATGGCATCAAAACGCATTTCACTTCGAACGGCAAGGTTAACTGCGTTTGCTGCCGCGAGCGCCGAAGGATGGCTGCCGGAAAATCCAAGGTACCTGGCTTTCAATGCCTGCAGGGTATTGGGAATCTCCATCCCGGGGGGGATCTTAGTGAGAAAATCTGCACTGATGGGATTGGCGGCGATGGCTGCCAGTGCACGATCCAATACAGCAACTGCTCTGACATAACCTTCCTGACGGGCAATGAAATTTGGCTGAAGACCTACGCCCACGGTATCGGGGATCCTTTCCCAAAATTCTGAAAGACCACCGAGGGCCAGTGCTTTAAATATCGATGCATAGGCGATCAGGCCCGATGCATAATTCTTATCGCCTAAAGCTGCTGATCTGTTGATGACGTTATCTGCATCGTAGATCACTTTCAAATTGCTCGACCAGAGATTGCTCAGTACACTATTATTACCATCTACTGCAATGCCCCCGTTGAACAAATTGGTTTCGTCCACATTACCCGTATTCCTGTTGCTTAACTCAAAGGTAGAGAACCCGTTGGCCGTAACGAGGTTATACAATGCGCCGGCGCGTGAATTACTATACTGCTTCTGCAATCCTACCGCCACACCCGTGAGGCCTACGGGAGAACTCAGTGTCTGCTCCTGGGTGGCATCATTCGGATTGGAATAGTCTTTCTTACAACTCATCAATCCGCCTGCGCAGATCAAGATCAATAGTGAGATGTTATATAATGATTTCATATGCTTAATCTTTTGGAATAATGAATTAGAATTTTGCATTTACAGTAAAAGCAAAAGTGCGCGGGATAGGCACGTTACCGAAATCTACTCCCCGTACCAATGTACTGCCGCCCCCTGCGTTTGTTTCCGGGTCAAAGCCTTTATAATTATCCCAGCTATACAGATTTCTTCCGGCGAAAGTCAGTGTTAAGTCACTCACTGATTTATTCAATCTTCCAAAAGAATAACTCAGCGCTAATTCCCTTAGCTTAACAAAACTTCCATCATCCATTCTCCATTCTTCAATGGCATAAATCCCCGAGATATAACCGCGTGGCAATTGACCATTGTGCTCTTTCTCTGCAAATTCTGAACCATTCCCAACACCCTGGCGGGTACGGAAGTCGGCATTCCATACTTCGTTACCCTGAACAGCATCAAGTTGAACACGAAGACTAAGCTTCTTGTAATTGAATGTGTTGGCAAGCGTCCCCGTCCAATCCGGATTCGGATCGCCGATCACCCTTCTAAGCGGCGTTCCGGTTGGCAAACCGTTGGCATCACGGGCAGTGGTATACTGCGAAGGCGATACTTGTGTGCCTCTTTCCTGAAGCGGTATTCCCGACGCATTTTTTACGTCATTTCCATTGGCGTCTTTCGCAAAGAAGAATCCATAGAATACGCCCACAGGATATCCTGGCAATAAGGATACAGAACCGGCAGGGTTATTAAACTGGATCAGGCCCTGTGGTATTTGCTCCACTTTATTCCTGTTGCGATTATAGATCACATCCATATTCCAGGTAAAGTTCTTGCTGCGTATGGGCACCAGCCCCAATGCCACTTCGAAGCCCTTGTTTGAAAGTGAACCTACATTACCCAAAAGGCTGGTATAGCCCTGGCTGGGATTAATGAAACGGCTGATCAACAGATCCTCTACTCTCTTGTTATAATAATTGAACGTAAGATTGATGCGTCCCTGGAAGAACGCCATGTCCGTTCCTATTTCAAACTCCTTCTGCGTTTCAGGCTTCACGTTCTCATTTGCCAACTGACCCGGACTGTTAAGCGCTGTACGCCCAACGAGTGGGGAGGCATTGTAAATATTGAAACGTGAGTAAGCACCGATACCGGTCAGGTTGCCGCTCTCGCCATATGCCGCACGAACCTTGAAATAATCCCACCATTTATTCAGTCCCATCTTCTCCCAAAATGCTTCATCACTCATTACGTAGCTTCCGCTGAATTTCAGATAGAGCTGGTTGCGTTGATCTTCGCCGAATACAGAAGATCCGTCTATACGAGCAGCTCCCGTCAGGAACAACTTATTCATGAATTTGAAATTCTGCTGGATATAGCCGCCCGAAATTGAAAACTCTGAACGCTGATCTACACCCGGTAACACAGTACTGGCACCCTGCACGGTTTGCACAAAAGGAGCAAGACCACGTCCCTGCAGTATCGAGTAATTACCTTTCTCATATTGAAGTGAATAACCAACCTGCGTAGTACTAACCAGATTCTTTGTGATCCTCTTATTCAAGGTACCATTGATCTCATGGTTGATCAGGAACTGCTGGTTATTTCCGGTACTGGCATACCCATTCAGCGTAGGGTCAAGCGTAAGTCCGCCACCCCAGAAGCCCGGACTGGCATTGTATGAATAAGGAGGTATGTATGTATTGCCGTTCTGGGCGATGTTATCAATACCCATGGTATAGTCAAGCGTGAAATCCTTAAAAGGCTTAAGCTTTAAGCCCAAAGACGAGATCACTCTGTTTGTTTCCTGCCTTTGCTTGATGTCCTCAATAACGGAAACAGGATTCACGCGACCTCTTTCTCCCACCGCCAACAAGTTGCCATTTCCATCGCGCTTCCGGATATCGTGGAAGTTACCAATGATCACCACGCTATTGATCGGTGAGTAGAAAGTATTGCCATCGGGCTTCTCATTCGCTGCAGAGTTGATATAATTCATGCCGGCGGATAATGTAGCCCATGAGGCGAGCTCCTGGTCAATGTTCACGCGGAAACTGAAACGACGGAAATCGGTGTTCTTTATGATGCCCTGGTTGAAGAAATATGACGCCGAAGCGAAATACTTTGTTTTGTCTTTCCCACCACGTATAGACACGTTGTTATCTGTACCTATTCCCTGCTGGAATATATAATCCCAGTAGTTGTAGCGAGTGACGCCCGTGGTATTGGTCAGGGCCGGCGTCAGGATATCCTGGGTTTGTGCAGTAGGGCCATCTGTTGGGCCACCGAATTTTGTTGCTGCTTTGTTGTACCCAGGATCCTTGCGTAACTGGCTCACCATCACATTGGTAGAGACGCTCACTACGGGCGCACCACTACTACCCCTCTTGGTAAAGATCTGTATAACACCGGCATTTGCCCGGCTTCCGTAAATAGCCGCAGCCGCCGCGCCATTGAGTACTTCCACCCGCTCGATATCCGCCGGATTAATATCAACCAACCGGTTAGGAGCAACCGAAATTTGGCCATCGTAATCAGATTGGGTGTTCGTCACCCTACGGGCACTGTTGCTTACAATGACTCCATCGATAATGTACAAGGGCTCGCTTGAAGAACTGATGGTGCTTACACCACGAAGGCGAACACTCATCCCGCCACCGGGATCGCCACTGTTCTGGATGATCTGCGCACCGGGTGTTTTACCCTGAAGGCCCGCCAACACATTGGGCGGTGATGATTTGGTGATCTGATCACCTTTCACCGACGCGATGTAACTGCCAAGTTGCTTCTTTGTTGTTCCGATTGAAGTTCCCGTTACCACCACTTCTTCCAGGCCCATGACGTCCGATGAGAGATCTACATCGACGCTGTAGGATTTGTTCTGCCCCACCGTAACCGCTTTCTCTGTTTTCTTAAATCCCACTCCGGAGAAATCGATCACCTGCGAACCTGCAGGGATGTTACCCGAGAGGGTATAATTTCCGTTTGCATCACTTATGGTGCCAACGGCAGTGTTCCGCACCTGTACGGTGATATCCGGAATACCTGTGCCGCCCTTGCCTGTCACCTTACCGGAGATGGTGACCTGGGCCATAGATGCAAGACAGCATAGCTGCATGAAAAACAGCAAGACAAACATCTTCGCTGCTTTTTGACTGACGTGTGTTTTACTCATACTGTTGATTTTGGAGTTCTTTTATATATCAAGGAAATTCTAAACAACCTGAACAGACATTCGCTTGAATGAATCAAACATCGGATCGCAAGGCTGGGCATTGGTGATGAGCACATCAATGCTCTCCGTTTCGCATACGGTGATTCGATTCACTGTGTTCACTTTCTCCGCAATGGTAATGGCAATGAGTTTTTCAGAGGCTTCGATCATCGCCCTTTTGACCTGTACAACCTCCCAATCATTATCAGTGATCCCATGTTGGGCATCAATGGCATTTACACCCAGGATACAGAGGTCTGCCCTGATCTCCTTCAATTGCGCAACCGCTTCTCCCCCAACGGATATCATGGAGGTCTTGGAAATCTTATTGCCAATAAAAATGATCTCAATGTTGGGATGCCTCACGTATTCCATCATCGCAGGCAGACTGGGGGTGATGAAAGTAGCCTTGAGGGTTGGAGGAAGTATCCTCGCCAGTTCTATGATGGTGGTGCCGCCAGACGTGAGGATGAACATGCCGGGCTTGATAAACGCAAGCGCTTTCTGAGCAGCGATCCTTTTCTCATCCTGGGAATAGACGGGCGTGTGCTGAAGGGTAGTATAGAAAGATGTTGATAAAGCCCCGCCGTGGATCCTGATCACTTTACCCTGCTCGGAAAGTTCCACCAGATCCCTCCGAATCGTATCTTCCGAAACCTGCATGTCGGCGCATAAATCCGACACCAACACTTTGTTGTGCAGATTAATTTGGTGGAAGATATGTGCCTGGCGTTCAAATTTAAGCACCCTAAGCCGTTTGTTACCATGAATTTAGGGGGCAAAACGCATAAACCCGCATGAACCCGCAACTTTTTTAGCATGTTCGCGTATATAACCGCAGGCTATAAACTAGGGAATGGAAGTCATCAGGGCACGATAAAAGGTGGGCCAGGGACCGGGCGAAAATCGGAATAGTAGAGGCCCGGGTAAAAAAAGACCAGGAACAGCAGAAACAGCTGCAGGCCACTACTGCCAGAGAATCTCCGGCTGGGTATAGCCTTTTACCGTATATGTGTAAGGCGATGGCGGCAAATCATAGGGATCTCCCCTTTTTGTATATATCGCGATCACCCCACCGGGAGCTCTGGCCGAAATGGCAGTGCCGGCTGGAAAGATCTTGATCAGCGCTACCTCTGAAGGAGGTACGGTAATATCCCCTGCATTCATCTGGATCTCATCTTGAAAAACACTGACCCGCTGGCCCCGCCAGTAGATGTTCCTGGAAAGCCCGTTCTCTCTTACCATGATCCCGGGTGCATTGGCCTGGATATAGGACCAGATATTATTCATCCGCAAAAGCTGGTCGTTATCCAAACTGCTTAGCGTTCGGCTGTTTATGTGTTTAAACATGGGCGTTACATGTTCATCTTCAAACTGCTTTGTCCTTGATGGTCCCGTAACAACCACCTCCTGCAAGGTGATGCTATTGGGATAGAATCCTGATACATTGAATTGGTAAGAAGAAGTATCCACCCGCTCAGCAGGTGCGTCTGCCTTAACTGAAATGAACATGGTCTTACTGTAAAACGGAACGAAGCTGGTATCCAGCGGCGTTCTCACATCGATCAGATAATCCATCTTATCCGTATCAAAAACCAGCCTTGCCGTATCTCCAAAAACGATCGGTGGTAAACGGAAACTTCCATCACCCGCAACCTGCACATCTTCGTCGAATAAAAGCCCCATGCGATTCAGCATAGCTGCATGCACGTTGTATTTCACCGGGCCGTCAAGATCCTTGATCGATACCGTATCGTATTTCCTCGTTTCGTAATTAAACGCAGTTTTAACCTTTACCCTCCTGAACTTTCCTGAGATCTCGAGGAAGTTCTCTGCTGCCAGAAAATTAAATGCGTATGTACCGGGACGCAGATCCCTGGACACAGCGAGTGATCCGCCTGTCTCCCCATTTAAGATAGGATATCTCAGCTTCCATCTTTGTCCGGTCTCCAGGTTGTCGATCCACAAATGCAACGTGCCCGTTGGCGTTGACTTATTGATCAACTGCCCATTCCAGCTAAAATGAATACTATCCCCCGCCTTGAACGAGCGACCATTGACATTCACCGGAATAGAATCAGACGCCATTGTGGACCGGCCAATAAGCAAGCCTCCAATAACCATAATCACCTGTATGAACTTTTTGTAGCGCCGCATATGGAATAGACCATTAATGGGGCCATTTGGTTGAGCATCCCACCCTAATGTATTGTTATTTCGTGCCTTTTGCATCAGGCGGGGTATGAAAGGCATATTGGCTAAAACAGAAAAGCCTGCCCCGGATAGGACAGGCTTCTTTGTTGATATCAATATGCCTATTGCAGGATCCACATTTTGGTATTCAGATCATCGGTTCCTCCCTGTCTGGTTACAGCTTCTTTTCTGTTTGCCGGATTCAGAGACTGTTCAGACTGCGGGTATATGTAGCGGATGGGAACCTTATTATCATTCAGGTTATTGGCACCCGGAATAACTTCTGGTTTTCCTGTCCTGCGCCAGTCGAACCATCCTTCCAGGCCATTGAAATAAAGCGATACCCATTTTTGCAGATAGATCCTATCCAGCTTTTCGGACTGGGTTCCGGTATAGGCAACAGCAGGCTGGACGAAATAGCTGTCCGGTACCGTCAGGTTAATACCATACTGACTTGGTACCACCGACCTCCAATAATCAAAATTAGCTCTCACCCCATTCAAATAATAAACATCCGCATTGCCGGTAGTAATAAGTCCGCGCTCCCTCGCTTCTGCCAAAATGAACTGGAGTTCTGCATAACTCATCAATACACTTCTTGCCGCGGCAGGATCTGGGACGGCCTGATTGGCATCGTTACAAACCAGACAGGCAAAAGTATAGCCAACCCTGGATACGCCCTGGGGCCCGCCATTGTAATTCAGCGCAGGAACATCACCAAGTCCGTTTGGAATACCTTCAATTCTTGGTGTGCCGGCTGCCACTGACCTCTGCGAAGGCCTTCCAAAAACC
>Ga0164292_10000645_pt1 | contig 27492 bp, 26 predicted proteins | sample GEODES117metaG_FD_111486 | JGI IMG/M metagenome (GOLD analysis project Ga0164292, IMG submission 111486) | Eutrophic lake water microbial communities from Lake Mendota, Wisconsin, USA - GEODES117 metaG | ecosystem: Environmental > Aquatic > Freshwater > Lake | place: USA: Lake Mendota...
GTAATAGGTCAGATAAATATAAAGAATGAAAATCACAAAAGTGCATAGTGTAAACCATAGTGATACTATTTCAAAAATGTCGTTTGACACAAAACAAGATATTAAAAATATGTTAGTTGAAAAAAATGATTATTTGACTAAGAGAGGTTATGCTATTTTTAAGGAAGAATATGGTTTAAAACAGATTGAAAAAATTAAACGTGATCTTTTGGTTGTTCCATTTGTAGCAGAAGACTATGGCGCACCTCCACCTAGTTTTCCAGTATATTTAGAAAGTGCCAAAAAACTATATTTACCTAAACACTGGGCTTTAAAAGAGATTGCCTGTTTACAGAAGATATCTATTAAAGAGCCATTAAAAATTAATTGTAAATTTGTAGGAGGTGTTAGGGAAAATCAAATGGAACCTATTAAAAATTTTCTTGATAGTTGTAATTTAGGTGGTGATTATAGTATTGAATCTTTATCAAAATATAGTTATGGAGGTATTATCAGTTTGCCGTGTGGTTGGGGAAAAACGGTTATTGGCCTATATTTATGTGGAAAGCTGGGTGTGAAAACACTAATTATAGTTCACAAAGAGTTTCTGGTTAATCAGTGGAAAGAGCGAATTCAACAGTTTATTCCAGATGCTAAAATAGGTATAATTCAACAAAATATTACAGATGTTATAGGAAAAGATATAGTTATTGGTATGTTGCAGAGTATAAGTATGAAAGATTATCCAGAATGGATTTTTGATGAATTTGGATTTACTATTTTAGATGAATGCCATCATTTAGGAGCTGAGGTTTTTAGTAGAGCTTTACCTAAAGTTAATAGTAAATATACATTGGGATTAAGTGCGACTCCCTATAGAACGGATGGTCTAAATAAAGTTTTTGAATGGTATCTTGGTCCATATGTTTTTGCGGTAAAAGAGCAGAATAAAAGAAAGGTCCGTGTAAATATGATTTATTATAATAATTCAAATCCATTATATAGTGGAAGTGAAAATTTACCTAATGGAAAACCTTGTTTAGCCAGAATGACCAATAATATAACTGAATTTAATCGTCGAAATGAACTTATTCTTGAAATTATGCGTAGAACATTAATAAAAGACGGCACACATGTATTGGCTTTATCGGATCGTCGTGAACATTTAAAATATTTACATGAACAAATAGATATCAGAAATATTGGTTCTGTAGGATATTATGTAGGTGGTATGAAACAGAAAGATCTCAAAGAAAGTGAAAATAAAAGGTTTGTTTTAGGCACATTTACAATGGCTGCGGAGGCATTAGACATAGCTAGTTTAAATACACTTATATTAATGAGTTCACATAGTGGTGGTTCTGTTCATACACAGAGTTGTGGTCGTATTTTAAGAAAAGACCATGGAGAACTTATACCTACTGTTTGGGATATTGTTGATGATTTCTCTAGTTATAAAAATCAAGCAAAAAAAAGAATGGAATATTATAAAAAACAGAATTATGATATTTTTAAAGTATTTATTAATGACCATGATGATATTCCTATATCTGAATTATTGAATAATTTAGATAAAATGGAGTCAGCTAGCATTCGCAAGCAAAATAAAAATGTAGAAAAACCTAAAATAGAAGAAGTCAAGTGTTTAATAAATGAAGATGATGATTATTAATATTTTAATTTTTTATTATTAAAATGCTAATAACTTGATGTGTTGATAAATTATAAATATTTATTATATTTATAAATAAGTATTCACTATTGTTTTTATTCAAGTTCACCAACATATAAATCAGAAAGTATATTCATAACATATGCTGGGTGACTTATATATTTAAACATATGTGTGCTATCTTTACCTATTGCTTTTTTTATAATATCACCACCTGGATGTTTTTCAATCCAATTCATTTTAGACAAATCGTATACGCGATTATCAATAATGGTTAGATTATCACTTAGTCCAACTGTATATTTAGTAAATTTCTTTATTACATTATTTGATGATTTAACTATGTGTTGACAAACGGCATATGATGTTTCAAGTGAACCTTCAATCCATCCTTGATTTTTTGAAAATGTTTCTCCACAAATATATATATTTTCGAAAGGGTTTTGTATTCTATCATATATTAATTCACTGTTTACTAATGGTCGCCAAGTATGAACACCGTGTGCCCAATGTAATTTTTGTATCCACTCAGCTTCTGGAATATTTTTTTCAGGAAACATTTTACGAATATAAGTCATAATATTTTGGTTTAAATTATCTGTTATAAAATCCCTCTGCCACTCAGTAGCGAAATGTCCATCACTATAGCTAATCATACATAATCCATTTTTTTCATTAATAGGAATAAACATACGAATAGGTAAATTTGTTGTAGTTTTTGGAATTCCATGAAACCACGCAAATCCTGTTTTTATATCTATTGGAAATCTTGCGTATATACGGGTCAATGGGACAATACTAACACTATCTATTAAATTCTTTATGCTATCTAACTCTTTAAATTCAGATAATCCCCATTTATCTAATGCTAAAATTATTTTATCACATATAATTTCAGAAATTTCCCCTTTAAAATTAGTAGTATATGCTTTTAATTTACCATTTTCGATTTTATCCCATTTAAAACATTTACAATGTAATTGAAGGTTAACTTTTTTTTGTGTTAGCTCTTTAACCATTTCAGTTATTATTTGTTCTAATCCACCATTCATAACATAAAAATCTTTATTATATTGTGATTGTAATAATAGTAATCCATCATAAGCATTACTAATTAAAAAATCATCATCATATCCATGTGAACTTTTTAATAATGTTGCTATTTCAATTCCAAACATTTCGGTGCAGACATCAAAAACAGATTTACCAATAAGTTCATCTCTATTAAGAGTTATAGACATCAATTTATCTAAGTATTCATCTAAATTTGTGGGTATCATCATTCTTTCATTCAGAATTTGCCTGTCTTGTGTTTTATTAGATAATTTTATTAAATTATTTTCTAATTTATATCGTGTAATTAAAGACATAAGTAGTTTATGTTCTTTTATAAAACGACCTGCTCCACATTCATATTTAATATTGTCCCTCTCTAAGGTATGAACTCTTCGCCCCCATCGATAACTCTTTTCTAATATTATAATATCTTCTGGTGAAATTCCCTCATATTCCGACAATAGTAACCCAGTATATAATCCAGCAATACCACCTCCAATAATTAAATATTTCATAATTTATATACTATTATAGAATATTTAATATTTCATCAAAATTGATGACTAATAAGTTTGTTGCTATTTAAATATAGTTATATAAGTTAAAACGATTAAGGGTAATGAAGCAGCATAATAGCACCATATTCGCCCAGTCGTTTCATTTAAAATAGGTTTTAAATGTCCAGAAATATATGTTAGAATAACAAGAAAATTTAAAAAATAACTAAATTTTTTGTCTTTAAAATTAAAAATAGTAGAAATCATAAATATCATAAATAATGTGTAAAAAATAGTATTGTATTTCATAAAATTCCATTCCCAATAAATAATACCAGTTTTTTTAGATTTACCCGTACACACAACGTTATAAAGTGCATTAATTGAATATAGTGTTGCGGCATATATATAAATATAAAATAATAAGTTTGATACTTGATTGGTGCTTAAACCATAGTATTGTATAAGAAGATGTAATATAATTGGTTGTAAATGATTAAAAATAATGGCTAATTTTGTAGTAATTTTATTTATTAAAGAACATTTCTCAGTTTCCCAGAATATATAATCAAAAAGTTGCATTTGTCCAACAAATAATAAAAATATGGCCGTAATTTTAGTATCGGGGGTTCCTCCATAATTATATAATAGACCCGTTGATATAATATTTATTATATACACCAGTATTGAATCAAATGAAGTAATACACATATATATAAATAAGTAATTATAATTTAAAAAAGTTACTAATGAATATATTTTTTTGTTTATTTTTTTTAATATATTTTACCCAGTCTTGAAGATTATCAAATAGTTCATCTTTATATACTATTTTCGGATATTCAATTGAATAGTTTGCTTTATATTTCCTATTTAGATATATAAAAGTGATTGTGCCTAATTTTTTATTTATTTTTTTAACTGGTTCTTCATAAAATAAGTATGTATTTATATTAAATAGAGATATAAAATTATCTAATAATTTAGTATCATTATCATCTTCACCATCATCTGACCATATGTCTTTATCATTTTCTCGAATTATTACTCTATTTTTGGTATTAGACACAATATTGCCTTTATCAAATATAAGGTTTTTATTTATATCTATGATACTATTTGTATACGAAATTTCCATATTATATAATATATATTATATAGAATAATTGCTTTATAATATAAACTATAATTTTAATTTATTCAATTTTAATCAATTTATCATTTACAAAAAAATATACTTTATTATTATTTGTTATAATAATTTCTAATCTTGCCGCAAATGGTAACCAGTCTTCGTTATTATATTTATTAATGTCTGGTAATAAATTAAATAAATAATATATTGGAGCCAATGTGCTATCATGGCAGAAAAATAATGCTCCTTGTTCTATTGAATACATTTTATATTTATCAATTAAATTTAACAAAATATTATAGAAAGGGTAACCTTTCTCATGTGTTTTAACTATTGATTTATATGTATCTTTATTTTTTTTATCATAGTTTTTTGAATAATTAATCAATGGGCAATAACTAGGAATAGGTAGTTCCAATGCTTGCGAAAATTGGCAACGCATTTGATAAGGATTATGCTCTGTTTTTTCCTTTAAAATATTTTTTAATTTTAGAAAACTTTCAATATTATCATTATAATCGATATCGATGTATCCTTCAAGATTTAACCCTTTTACAGTTTCTTTAGCACTATCAATTGACCTATTCATTTTTGTTGAAAAAACTTTTATGTTTTTAGGATGTGTAAAAATATTGGGATAATAACTTGATAAATATTCACCATATTCACGCATTTCGATCTTTCCTATGTCGTGTAATTCACCTATTTTTTGATGAGTGAGTGTTTGTTTCATATTTGGGGACAATTGTTTAAATACATTTTTTGTAGGATAACGCGTTCCATGGCGTATTATCCCGATATATCCTTTAATTTTTTTAGGTTTATTGTCCACAATTATAGGTGGATATGGTTTATAAGTTCCTAATATTACTTTATTTGTATAAGTTCTATAAAGAGCAATCGATGCTATTATAAATAAAATAATGTATATAAATATTCCATAGTTCATATTATATACATTATTGTGATTAATTTATTATAATACTATAAATAAAAAACATATTTAATAACAGTGTTTATAAGCCTACAAAGGAGTTCCAATATTATCTCCTAATAACTTAACCTTTAGAGCCTTTTGAAGTTTATTAAGTAACGCAGTATTATGTGGTTCCTTATTTTGTTCAATTGATTTGATAACTGCGTCAGAAATATTAACCTTATTTGCTAAATCTTTTTGGGTCAATCCCAATTCTCCTCGAGATTTAATGATTGCCCGCACAGCACTTGGGTCTATTTTCTTTACACTAAGTTTCTCATCTGTATTGTCTACTTTATTTTCAATTTTAAGTGCCTGTATATTTGCGAGAGGTTTCTTGGGAGTGCTATCTGTAGTTTGTGAACTTTTATTTGTTTTTTTAGATGAAAAGGTTACCGTTTCCCAATCTTGATGGCTCATTAATTCTTTATATTGTATAATAATAAAATTTGATATAATAATATATTTCAATTTTTTTTTAAATAATACGTTTATTTATATCATGCCTTTAGACAAAAAAATAGAAAGATTTTATAGAACTTCTGAAACTATTGAATGTGGTGTAGATGAAGCGGGAAGAGGACCTTTATTTGGCAGAGTATATAGTGCTGCTGTTATATTAGACCCACATATTGAGTTTCATGAATATTTATACGATAGTAAGTGTGTAACATCAAAAAGGCGTAAATTAGTTAGAACTTGGATTGAAGAAAATGCTATTTCATATTCTGTTGCTTGGAAAGATGAAAAATATATTGATAAATTTAATATCGCAGTTTCTACTATGGATGCTATGCATGATGCCATTCGTAATTTAAATATAGAACCTGAATTATTATTAATTGATGGAAATAAGTTTACACCATATGTGTCTAATGATACAGGTAATTTTATTGAAAGTGTCGTTATTGTTGAAGGTGACCGCAAATATGGTTCTATAGCGGCGGCCAGTATACTTGCTAAAGAATATCATGATGAATATATTAATGAACTATGTGATAAGTATCCATATCTCGATGATCAATATAGTCTTAAAAAAAATAAAGGATACGGAACAGCTTATCACATTTGGGCTATATCAAAGTATGGACCAACCCAGTATCATCGTAGATCATTTTTAAAGAATATTATACCAATCGAAAATAAAATAGACACAAACTTTCTATAAAACAGAAATGTAATATTTAATATAAGTATTTTTCAACATATTATAAAAAATATTCCAAACAAAAATATTACGGTATATATATAACAAACAAATGGATCCTAATAGTTATGTAATAGTAGTAATTGATAGTCATGGTTTAGATCTTCCATCAAGAAATATATCTGGTGAAGATGCTGGAATATTTAAAATAGCTGCTGCAGGAGATTGTGGACATGATAGTATTCACAATCTAAGTGTTAGTCACGCTATATATGCTACATGTGCTGAATATAATAGTCAACATTTAAGAGCGTTAGATGCGTCGACAACTTTATCGCATATGCTTAAGTCTTCAACGACACCAGATGGTTTCCCGACTACACAAGTAATTAGCGCACAAAATGGTTGTTCTCAAGATAAAATATTTAATTTAACTCATCCTACATTTGATAAGCTGTTTGAATTTTCTAGCGATGAAGAATGGGAACGGGACAATTTTGGCATTTTTTTAGTAGGTCATTGTGATTCAGCAAAATATCCCCGTAGAAAGGGTGTTTCTAATAATCCAGCAGTTAATATTAAAGATGCTGTATTTGCTAAAACTGGTTTTATACGAGCAACTTATAGTAGTGACTGTAATAGACCTGATGGAATTTTATTAAGTACTTTAGCAAATAGTTTAAAAGATATATATCAAGTTAGTAATGTTATTATTGTTGATTGGACTTGTCGATTTACACAAGATTTTCTAGCAACATTAAGACGTGTTCGTTCAATACCAATAACTACTTCACCATTACCGCATACACCCGCACGTGTAATTCCATCAGGTTTTCAATGCCCTCATAAATGTGTATATTGCCAAATGTTAGGTTATTCTAGTATGGGGGGTAAAATACCTAATACATATAGAAAAAAACGAAGAAGTATAGTTAAGAAAAATAAAAATAGAAAAAGTAAAAATACACTTTATCAATAGTTGCGTTTTGCTTTAACAAATTATTAGTTGCGTTTAAATATCAACTAATAATTATTTAAAATCAGATGTGTTTATTATTTTTTAATTAATTTATAAACTACTGATGTCGCAATACCTGCTATCAATAATACATTTACACCCAAGGAAAAAAAATATTTATCTTTAAATGTAGGATAATTATTATTAATTAATTCAACACCTAATTTATTTTTAACATCTCTCCAATTTATATCATTGTTTATTTCAGGTATTAATTTTTGAAGTTCTGTAGTTAAAAACTCTTCTAATACAGTGTGTTCTTTGTGTGGTTCACTAATTGAAATTAGTTGAACATTTAATGCTAATTCTTTTTGAGTTTCCATAAATTATATTTATTTATTGTGTGTTATGTTTTTAAATATCTTTAAATCCATATATCCATTTAAAATGGTTCTTTAATAAATTAAAATTTGATATTATTTTTAGATATATAAATAAATAACAAATACTTTCTATATAGAATGCGTGCGTTCATATTATTGTCATTATGTTTGTTTAATATAGGTCTTGGTTACGGTATCACGTTAGATAAATTTTATTCTGAACCTGCTAATTTAAATAATGAAGGTAGCGATTATAAGCTTATTGATGAATATATACATGATATATTTGATATCTATGATGTTGTTACACACCCCGAATTTAATTATGACTTACGATATAGACATCGTGTCTTTAAAAATAAAAATACAGTAATTAAAATTAATAATATTGAAATGTATAGAGGTGCTGGGCGAATTATAACGTATATAAATACACCGATGTATTCTATTAAAGTTGAATTGTCTAAAATTTATAATAGATATAAATTTAGACCAGGCTTAACAGAACATGAACATGATAGTCATAGTAAATATGTTAGAGTTCCTACTAACCCTATGTCTTCTGTTGTTTTTAAAAACAAAGATAATTATCCACAAAATAGATTTCCTATTGAACAACCTAAAAATATGGATGAACGTTCATCGCACTATTCTTCTAAAGTAATACATAACCAGAGTTCATCACTGCCTTCAAAGACAACTTTTCCATTTGTAGGTAGTCAACAGATTAATCCTACTGCTACACAACCAGGAAAAGTGGTAGAACAAGTAAAGACCGAGACCCATCATCCATCAACAACTCAGTCGCCATCAACAACTCACCCTTCTACAACTCATTCATCTACAACTCAGTCTCCTACTACTGGAAAACCATCAATAACTCATCCATCTACAACTACACAAGCAGGAAAAGTGGTAGAACAAGTAAAGACTGAACCCCATCATCCATCAACAACTCACCCTTCTACAACTCATTCATCTACAACTCAGTCTCCTACTACTGGAAAACCATCAACAACTCATTCATCAACAACTCATACGCCTACTACTGCGAAACCATCAACAACTCATCCATCTACAACTACACAAGCAGGAAAAGTGGGAGAACAAGTAAAGACTGAACCCCATCATCCACCTACAACTCAGTCTCCTACAGCAGTAAAACCATCTACAACTCATCCATCTACAACTCATGCGCCTACTACTGCGAAACCATCTACTACTCATAATCCAACAACTACACAAGCAGGAAAAGTGGGAGAACAAGTAAAGACTGACCCCCATCATCCATCTACAACTCAGTCTCCTAAAGTAGTTAAACCATCAACAACTCACCCTTCTACAACTCATACGCCTACTGCTGCGAAACCATCCACTACTCATAATCCAACAACTACACAAGCAGGAAAAGTTGTAGAACAAGTAAATACTGAACTCCATCATCCATCTACAACTCATACGCCTACAACTCAGTCTCCTACAGCAGTAAAACCATCTGTTACATCTACGGAACAAAATCAAATTCCTAAATTAACAAAATTTAATGATATTATGGGTCAGTGGTATTTAATTGGAACTACATATGAAATGTATTATGAAAATTTGCGTTCTTGTCAGACAGTAACTTTTTTCAAACATGATCCAGATTACTTTATGAAGATTTCCGTAAATACAGGTAATCAAACTTATAGTATGGTTGATTATAAAATTAGCAATATTGATACAAATGGCCAAACTTTTCAAATGAAAAATAATAAATATGCTTATTTAATATATTCTAAGACACAATTAAACTATAATGAAAAATTACTTCATATTGTAAATTTAGGAAATACTACTGAAACCTTTCTATACACTGAACAAAATATTGTGAAATTGAAAAACAGTGAGTATAGACCTGATAATGTTATTCATAGCAAATTCAATAAACTTACACCCATATCATTATCCTGTTATTTGGATTAATTTAATATGCGATTATGATGTTAGATAATAATATAAAAGATATCCTTATTTTTTAATGTATGTATATTTAAAAAATAATGTTATATAGTCAAGTTAGTTCAAAAAATAATATTGAAAATTATTCAAATATATTTCGTTCACCGAAATGTATAAATAATCTTATATCCCATATTAATGCGCAGACAATATATAGTGCTTTTATGTTTGGTTATAATAAAAACAGTAAAGCAAACTGCTTAGGTGAGATTAGAGAGTTAGAACCTATAAAATATGAATGGTTATCATATTCAAATATTTTAGATGCTACTAATATATTAGGAACGCGATTAATTGAAGAAAACTATTTATCTAATCAGACATTATCTGGTGAATTTACTAATTCAAATTTAATAGGTATACTTTCTAAAAATAGTGCGGATGCTTTAATAACAGAATTAGCATGTTATTTTAATAGTTATATAAGTGTTCCTATTTATGAATCATTTAGTTTAGATAAAATAGAATTAATATTATCTCAAACTAAATTAAAAATAATTTTTGTTGATAAAAAAAACGTGTATAAATTATTAGATATAAAAAAATTTTATTCTCTACAAAAAATAGTTTGCTATGAAAAAATAGAAAATGATATAGTAGAAAAGTTTAGATTAATTAATATAATTATAATTTATTATGGAGATTTCTGTGGAACAATAATTTGTAAAGATTTTGTAAAACCAAATCCCAATTTTGTTGCTACAATATGTTATACTAATGAAATAGTTGGAGAAACAAAAGGAGTTATATTAACACATGATAATATAATTGCTTCAATGACTGGTTATATTTATAATGATATAGTATTGAATAAACCAGACATTCATATTAATTATTTACCATTATCAAATATGTTTGAAAAAAATATAATTTTATCTATATTTTTTGGAGGGGGCTGTATAGGATTTTCGAGAGGAAATATAAACTTATTATTAGACGATATTAGGGCATTAAAACCTACTATTTTAGCAAGTGTTCCAGTTCTTTACAAACATATTTATGATTTAATAATAGATAATTTAAATTCTGAAATATTAACACGAAATTTGTTTTATTATGGATATAAAATATCAAAATATGATTTCAATTTACCAAATACTTTTTTAAAAAACACAATATTTAAATCTATCCGTAATCAACTTGGTGGTGAAATTAGAATGATGATAATAGGTAATGGTATTATTGAATCAGAAATTGTTGATTTTATGAAAATATGTTTTGATTGTATTGTAATACAGCAGTATGGTTCAACAGAAACAGCAGGCTGTATATCTCTATCTAAGCATTATGATAAATTAAGTAATAATGCTGGCGGGCCTATAGTGTGTGGTGAGTTTTGTATAAAACGATTGAAACATTTGGAATTTGTATCGGATAATATAGGCACATTATTAAAAGGTGAACTATTGTATCGTGGTATAAATCTATTTAAAGGATATTATACTGGAATGACTGAAGAAAACAGTGATGTGTATCAAATTGGTAAAGATTTGAGCAATATGCATATAGATAATGACGATTGGTATCACACAGGAGATTATGTTGTTATTTTGAAAAACGGTGCTATTCGTTTTATAGATAGGATAGATAATATAGTTAAAATTGATAATGATAAAATTGTGTCTTATGAAAAAATAGAAAGAGTAATAGAAATGGGTCCAAATATACATCAATCTATTGTATACTATAAAAATGATACATCAACTATTATAGCATTAGTTGTATTAAAAGATAGGCTAGACATACCTAATTTAGAAACTGATTTGTTGGCACAAATAAACACTATATGTCGAGAGCATGGTTTTTTAATATCTGAAATTCCAACACATATATCAATAATAAATACTCCATTTACTTTAGAAAATGGATTACTAACTCCATTCTATAAAGTTCATAGAAATCAAATCATAAAAAAATATATGTCTATTATTAACAAAATGTAAATATTGTTATATATTAAAAAATACAATATAATAATGATTAGTTAGGAAAATGTTTGATATATTTGATAATATTTTAAAATATTATTTTTATATGTTATATTTAGTGTTAATTATACTTTTATTATGGATTATTATTATCGTCATTGAATTCATTTTAAATAAATACTATGGATACAATAGATTTAGTTTTTCGCAAACCTATTATAGAAAAAGACCGAATGTTTCAAGTTCAATAAATACTATCTAAGCAATCTAGGTAATATATATTAAATGTTGATAGTTAATCTAATTTATACATAATAAATTGTATTTAGATTTATTATGTATTCCAAGTATCTTAAAAAAACTCATTCTCGCTATTTTTAAAAAGTATTATTATCTATCTATTTTTTTGTAAAAAGTCATTTAGGGTTAAAAAAATTTGATGGATTAAATTTAGATAGACCAGTTCCAGAGTAGCAACTAGGAAATAGAATTACAATGACTACCCAACAATCCAGCAACAACACATCTAAGAAGTGGTCTGATCTGTTTGATAAACAGACCGCTCCAGTCCAGACTCAGGACGGTTCTAAGGTGATTGCTACGATTGAAATTCACCATCAAGAACAATCTCAAGCCCAGCCAACGAATACCAAGAAACACAGAGACACGCAGGTCAAACCCGAAGCATTGAAGATTGCTACTTTTCTCTACACAACCCAGTTGGACAACATTACCAAGACGAAGACGCGCCCAGAATTGGAGAAATTTTACCTGGAACACACGACTGCCGAAATTCAACAACAACTTTTTCAGTTGGGCATTGGTTTCAGCGAAGTTCTCTACGCTTTGGCCAGAGGGATGAAGGTTGTGAATGTGTTTCGCTCAAACGACAACACTGAGCAGGAGATGGGATGGCACAAACCTGAGCAGAAATACTGCGTTGCCCACAAGGAGAGCAAGAAGCGCCTTCACCCCCAGAGTGATGGATTTACTTTCATTGGAAAGCCTCCGCTGCCTGAAATTGAACCTGTCGTGAAGAAGACTGAGGTGGTTGTTGAAAAACCAGTGGAAGTGGCGCCGTCTACTCATGTCGACATTGTCCAAAAGCCGACTTACCATGCGGATGAAAATGACTTCAAGCTCAGCGATGACGCCATCATTGATCATCTCAAGTCAATCAAATCAGACATCGAAAATCATCATTGTGCGATTGAGTCGCTTGTTCCGCTTCATGATGACCACTGCGACAAGATCACAATCCTGTCTGAAAATCCGTGTGATGTTGCCAAGCGTGTGGTGAATTACCACAAGCATGCGAGGGATGAGCTCAAAAAGCTTTTGGACACTCTCCATTTTGAACTCGAAGGCATGAAATCGCGCAAGGTATGGCTCTGTGAACAACTCAAAAACTGAAAAGGTTTGGCGTGTGTTAGTGTTAGTGTTAGTGTTAGTGTTAGTGTTAGTGTTAGTGTTAGTGTTAGTGTTAGTGTTGGTGTTGGTGGTAGTGGTAGTGATTGTTCATATATATAAAAAAAAGCCTTCAATGGCTATTTTTTTTTGTCCATATCTGTCCTTTTTCTTATTAAACCCAAAATTAAATGATTATTTACTAGTGTTGTATAAATAATAAAATAAATATATTATATAATGGTGTTATTTCAAAATAATGATCTAGTATTAAAAACTGATATTGATAGTGAAGAAACAAAATACTATTCAAATCATTTATCATATTCAAATCCAAATTATCTTAATCAAAATATATATTCTTATTGGATAAGTTCATCGCATAATACTTATTTACCATATGGACAAATATTTGACCCATCAAATGAATGTTATTTTAAATTGATATTAAGTGTATATTTTGGCGGTTGTGTAGAAATTGATACTGATTCTGTTTCTAGTAAAAAGGATGATATTGTTATAACTCACCTTCCTACAAATACAAAATCAATTAGTTTACGTGATATATTAAAAATAGTTTTATCAGCCTTAAAAACAAAAGAAGAAAGAAAAATTGTATCGGGTCCGATAATTTTAACTTTTGATAATAAAAAACTTAATAAATCATGGCAACATGATGCATTTTGGCAGGTTTTGGAATCAGAAATACTTAATGAGGAAAATTATAAGTATGTTGCGGTTATTACAGATAAATATGATTTAAGAACTCTGCCTATTTCATCAATGTCCAATAGGATTTTATTAAGATGGGCTGAAAATGAAAACGAAAATTGCGGTAAAGAAGATGAAAAAGTAGGTAAAGACTTATGTCCTCCAAAATTTACGGAAAAAGTTAAGAATAAAGATCATGATTACAATTATAGTAAAACAAGTGAACATTGGGTACATCTATTAAAAGGACATTCCAATTTTAGTAAATCTATAGCGTATGATAATGTAGAATTTATAGATAGAAAACCAAATCCTAATTTTGGTTTGTTAGTAAATAATGAAACTAAGTCAGTTAGTGTGCCAATAAAATTTACATATACACCTAGTAATTATAATTTTGTAATTAATTTACAACGTAATATAATGCGCATGTATCCACATTTAACATATACCATGTCTCAAAATTATAGTAATATGACTTATTTCCGTAACGGTATTCAAATAACTGCTTTAAATCTACAATATATATCAAACCCTTGGTATTTAAATAGGGCTGTATTTTTGCCTAAGACTGGGGTTCCATGCACCCCAAATGATATGAAAACAAAAATGTTATGTAAAACTGGATGGAAAAATGGAAAAGATGAAGTTCCATTAGCATATAGACTTAAACCGCTTTGGTTGTTGGGATTAATTCCCAATCCAGGTTTATATACTTTAAATGTAAAAGTAACCAAATGTTCACGTGTTATAGAGGATCCAAGTTCAGGATCTATAAAATTAGAAGATGTAAGTAATGATTATCAAAAAGTTAATTTAATGTATGGTCTTACTGAAACAACAAAAAATAATTCAATACAAAAACCTATAGTAATGAATGATATCGATGTAACTGTTCCTTTTTTTGTATTGGATATTATAAAACCATCAATGTTAGGTATGTCTTCTGAATATAAAACAGGAATAGAAATCCCTTGGTCTTTTACAAATTGTGGTATAGATAAAATTAATAAATTAACCGTTGATGTATATCAAATACAAAAAACATTGATGGGTTCATTAAATAAGGTCGAGCTTAAAGATAAATGTGAAAATTCACAATTATTTAATACACATAAGCAATTGCGTGTTGAATTAGAATACTCGTGGACATTTCAATCTGAAATTAAAGAGATGACCGAATATAATAAAGCTGTTAGAGAATTGAGAGAACTTTATAACAAACCAGTTTCACACTTTTTACAAAATCTAGTAGATTTAAATAAGTTTCAAAATGAATTAGCAGAAAAACTTGCTAATCAACCATCAAAAGTATCCGTTGAAGAGTTAATTGATGAAGATACTGAAGCTTTAGAATATGAAACAGAAATGAATAAATTAAAATCAACGGCAAAAGCAGTAAATGATTTGAATACATTGGAAGTTTAAAAATTATTTTGCTTTTTGCTTGTAATTATTTAAATTTGATATTTGTTTGTTAAATTTAAATACATATTATAAAAAATATAATATATAAATATATTATGGGTGACTATTTTAAAAACTATATAAAGTATAAGACAAAGTATTTAAAATTAAAGGAAACTTGGTCAGCAGGGGCACCTCCTAAGATGAATAAAAGCGATAGTGCTGCTGTTATAGAATCGGCACTTACTATAGATAGTATTTCAGCTTTAGAAGCCCAATTTTTGCGTAGGGATGGAGAATTACACGATAAACTTAGAGAGGTTATAACGCAAATAGATTTACTAAGAGAGGAGATAAGGCAAAATCGGGACATGATGGTATTAGAAATAAGTAAATTACGTGATAATTTAAAAAAAACGGTTGTTGATGTTGATGTTGTTGCAGATGCGGCCAGTGTTGCGGAGGTTGATGCTGGAACAGTAAAAAAGGAGTCAACACTTGTAACAGCCACTCCTAAAAGAAATATATCAAATCAACCTTCTGGTAGTATTAGTTCACAGTTAAATGCTATACTAATAGATAAATCACTAGAAGGACCCGATAAATTAAGTGAAAAGTTAATAAAATTAGATACTATATATTTAGAAAATAAGGATTTATGTGATACAACTGGGGAAAAAGGTTTAGTCACTTTGTTATTAAGATATGCTTGTTTAAAACGCGATGAAAATTTAATAGGCGGTTTAATTGGTAGATTATCGATGACGCGTGACTTTTTATTATTAATGTCTTATTATAATGATAGACGGGGTGATAATATAGAATTATTTAAACGAAAAATAAATTTGGATAAAATAGACCAATCTAATATTGATTTTATCCTAGAAAAGGAATTATCATATTTACTTCCATTATTAGAAGGACGATTTATTAAATTAGGTGTTAGAGATGGGTTAGTAAATGGTTCTACAGTGGAGGGATTGCGTCACCTATATATTCCAGATGTAGATTTTTATATAGACAGAATTTGCAATTATAAAATGGAAGTTGGTGAAGGTAAAGAAAAAGATAAGTTATTAATAGTTGAATGCTCAACATCTCAAAAAAGGGATAGAAAAAAAATGCAAAGCCTGATAGAAGCAGAAAATGATTATGATGTTATTATTGATGGTGGAAATCTAATGCATGTAGGTGGTGGTAAAAATGTGGTAAATATTGTTAATGCTAGTCGGGAATTAGTTAGGTTAGGTAAAAGACCAATAGTTATACTTTATCATAAGCATACAAAAGATAGTGCGGTAGTTTCAGAATTATCACGAAATCACATAAAATATATATCAACTCCAGGTGCCAATGATGATGATATATTTACTTTACTGGCATTTTTAAATAATTCAAAGAAAGGGCGTCCTTGTAATATTTTAACAAATGATAAATATAAAAAATGGTTTGCTGTATATAAACATACATCAGAAGGGCAAGAAAAAAATCTAGAAGGTTTTATTACGGATGTGCTATTAGAATATAGAATAGAAATTGATAATACCGTAAATATTTTAACACCTATATTACCATATTCGCAATGTATACAAGTTGTAGGTTCTAATGTATATCTCCCAACAACAACATTTGGAATGTTTAAATCTGTTTCTATATAATTCTAAATTGATTATTGATTAAATTAATAATCAATTTAAATTATATTTATGATTGTGTTATCGTAGTTTTTAAATAGATATGTTTGATAATTATCACTTTTAGTATATAACACGTTATATTCCCCTATTAATAAACTATCATTATGATAGATATTAGATGGTATGTATATTGCTTTACCAAAGGGAATTCTTACTTTACTGAGCAATAATATATTTTCTACTTTTTTTGCTAAAACTACATATCCATGAGAATCCATATTAACAGGTTGATGAATATGTGGTGTATTATGTGTTTCTATATAAAATCCATCACCTAATTTTTCTTTTAATAAATAGTCATTTTTATAATTTATGCCTATTTTTATTCTAAAGAGGGGCATTTCTATTTTATTATGAAGTTGAAACACATCGCCTTCATTAATAACCCTACAACCAAAGAAATCAAGTAATTCATTTGTAAATTTAATAATAGGTATTTGAATGTTGTTTACTTTACTATAAAATATACTATTATTACCTAAAATGTTATTTTGTAATATTTCATTATTAATATTGCGGTTAATATGAAAAATTCCTTCAACCGTTGTAAAATTAGGAATTTCAGGTGATAACATTTTTGGTAAAGTTGTATAATTCGTTATTTTTGTTGAAATAATATTATTTTTATCTAATATAAGATTACTATTTATAGGAAAAACAGTAATTAAATCAGTTGTTATCATATAAGATTCTGTATTTGTTCCCAATCGTTTTACAAATAGTTCTTTATAATCATTATGATAAGTCATATGAAATACTATATTATTGCGGTATATTTAATTATATTCTATTTTTAAAATAGTAATATGTGAATATTATTTTACACCTTTGCACATTTAAAATGCCGAGGTAGTAAAAATTTGGTTATAATCCATCGTCAAATGGATATGAAGTTTTATAAGGTGTAAAAAAGAATTATTCTGCATATAGTGTAACCGATTGACATCGTAATAATTCAAACCTTTAAAGAACAAATCAATATAGACTTCTTACTATGCATTGTTATTATACTATAATAATATCTTATTAAATAGTTTATTTATTAAAAAATCGGCGTTTTAAATGTGCAAAGGTGTAAAAACAGTAAATTATCAACTTTCATTAAATAGTTAATCAATAATATTCTATAGGTTCATTATAATAGAAAATACTGATTAAAATTTCGCAATACATAATATATTATGAATCAGCTAATTGATAAAAATATTATTAAAGGTATATTTTTAATTATTTTAGCAGAATATGGTAATTTTGTTGCGGAATCAGTTGGTTGTAGAACACAAAAGTTTTTAAGTGATAATATTTTAGCTAAACAGTTTATTATTATTATGATTATATATTTTAGTATAAATTTTACAAGTGAAACGGATGTAAATCCAACTATAAATATTATAAAAGCATTAATTGTTTGGTCTGGATTTTTGATGTTTAATAAGATGAACCTTACATTTACAATAATTGCATTTCTCCTATTAGTAACTGTATACATTATTGATAACTATAGTCAATACTATAAATTACAAAAGAAAAATACAGATAAGCTTGATAAGATACAACAAGGTATTTACATTTTAATTGTAGTATTAACAGTATTGGGTTTTTTTATATATTGGTTAAATAAATATGCAGAATACAAAGATGTATGGAGTAGTATTGATTTTATATTTGGTAAAAATATTTGTTCAAGTATGGTAAAATAGTATATCATTATAGGGTATTATATATTTATAAATATTTAATCAATATTTATAGATAATATAGATAATTTTAGCGTTATGTATTAGATTAGTGTCTGTGATGCCTGCGGTGTTTCTTATGGCAGTGTGGTTCAGGTTCACATGGTGCAGGGGGTGCTGGTGGGCAAGGCATAGGAGGTGGTGTGCATGGTCTTTCGCATTTCTTTTCTACTTTATACACCTTTTCTTCGCATTTGGATACTTTGTTATCATTATTTTTATCAGCGGCGTTCCATTTTACGACATCATCACAGCATTTTCCATGTTCAAAGGGGACGGGGAAAGGACCACACAGATCGGCATTGGGGGCAATTTTAAATAATGTGAAATCAACATTTTGAGATTGAAGACTAGGGTTTCCAGCAGCGGCAACAGTGCTGGTAATGTTATTATTACCTAAATTACGAATTTCAATACGATCTCCTGTAACTAACCGAAGCATTTGACTTGAAGCACTTACTGTAGCACCAGAATTGTTAGATACAACCGTAGTTGGGTTAAGAACTCCATTAACGTATAACCCTAATTGACATGGTTCATTAAATGTTGCTGACCATGAAAAGTAATATAATCCATTTCTTCTTACAACGATGAAATCATCTCCATTGTTATAATCAACATTTACAGCATATTGTGATTCATCAAATATTAAATTAGCACCAGGCACAATAGTGTGTGCGGTATAAGAGTAGACTGAAGCGTGAGCGTCAGAACCATTTAACAATAAACAGGGTTCTCTGCGTAAATTCCAAAGAAATTTACAGTAAAGTTTATCCATTTTTTTTGTTAATTTATATTCAAGTTCTTCAACATCACTAGCATAGCTACTTTCGGAACTACTGCTAGAGTAAGAAGACCGGGATGAAGAGGAAGAAGATGAACTACTTGCGTACTTTTTTTTGTGGTGAGGCATTTGTTTTTTTATATAATATGTAAAGAAAATATTTTTTTAACCATGAACGAAATAAATATTTATTTATTTATTTTAATTATTTTGTAAATTTATTTCACTTTTTTTATATAGTTTTTTTCTCTTAATTATCAAAATATACAGATTTTCTTTACATTTTGATTTTTAAATTTTCTAAATATGTGCGTATGTATCTATATTAAACGAATTACATTAATAGATGCGTTATTGCTCATATCTAAATTAGTGAATGTTACGAAGTCATTTGATAGATTAACTAATTGAATATTAGCATTAGGTTGGTCAATTTCTGCGATAACAGTTCCATTTAAAAGTTGAGCATAATTATAAGGTGTAAAGGGTGGTATAACATTATTGGTCAATGTAAACTTTGACCCATTTAATATATTACCGTTATACAATAAGCCCATACCAAATGTAGAAGTAAAAGTGTTTGCTACTATACCACGCAATGAAAAATCAAATTGATATACACCTTCATTTTTTAAATTAACTACATTTCCAGTAACATTAACATCTAACTGAGGAAAATATGTATTTGTCCACTCAATAGCATCACCTATATTGGATATAATTTCACCTTCCTGATCATTAGTTGCTGCTCCAAACGAAAGTATAGCGTCACAACCATCTTTACCATCGTGACCATTTCTTCCATGATGACCATGTTTTCCGCGTGGTCCGCGTTTACCGCGTGAACCCTTTTTACCTTTTTCTCCTTCTTCACCCTTTAAAATTCCCCATCTTACTTCTTTTACACAATATTTTTGGTGACGTTTGTGTTCATTGCATATTTCATCTTCACTATCACTGTGTTTATCATGATGTTGTTCAATTGATTTAGTATCTTTACGACCCATTACTGTTTGCTTTTTATATTACTTGTTGAGAAAAAAATATTTTTCACTTTTTTTCTTTATTTATTTTTCTTAAATATTAATTACTAAAGTAATTATAGAAAATAAATTTTGATTACATTATTGGTATCATAATATACTTTAAGGATACTTACATTCATCATGATCATAATCATTACAATGTTCATCATCCTTATCTACTATTTTACTAATTTTAATAATAGTAGTTTATGTATCATAATCATTACATAGTTTAATACCATTTTTGAAAAGAGTAATTTTGCCATGTTCATCAAATGTCTTCCCTGTAAAAAGGCCATTAGTGCTTATCCCGTTCATTAATAATTCCCCTTTTTCATTATAATTAACTATCATTTTAATTTTATTTAATACAGTTTTTGAAATACATACATTTAGATTTAAATATATTTTTATAGGTTTGTCTAATTTTAACGATTCACCTAATAAAAATGTAAAATCTTCATTTCCATAAATATCAATAGCTTTTTGATAATGAACATCATTTTTATTAAAAATGTCACATACCTGTTCTACAACACTAGTTGTACATTCTGCTGTTTGTTGGTCTGTGTACACTTTAGGATAAGTTATAAATGAACTTCTTATTATCATATGGACAACAACTTTTACAGGTATATTGTCTTCAATTGCGAATGCATTAGTGTAACAATTTATAATTTCAGGCATATTTTTATTCATAAATATATATATATATATATTTATACATAGATTTTTTTTTATATATATTTTTTCCGCAATATATATATTTATAAATTGTATTGTTTTATTTTTAAAAAATACTACAAAATATTTATAGATTTTTTTCCTTAATAAATATATCTTAATTATTATCACCATTAGGGCCTTTATCTCCAGTAGCCCCTTTATCTCCTTCAGGACCTTTGTCTCCAGTAGCTCCTTTATCTCCTTCTGGACCCTTATCTCCAGTAGCCCCTTTATCTCCTTCTGGACCTTTATCTCCTTCAGGACCTTTGTCTCCAGTAGCTCCCTTATCTCCTTCAGGACCTTTATCTCCAGTAGCTCCCTTATCTCCTTCAGGACCTTTGTCTCCTTCAGGACCTTTGTTTCCTTCAGGACCTTTGTCTCCTACTTCACCTTTTAAATTTGGAGTTAATAATAGAATTTGGCTTTTAATTTTTTCAACTATCTGTATATCTATTAGTTTTTGATATTCAATAAATAATTCTGAAATACGATTATTTATGTATTGTGTATTTATTTGAGAATTATTTATTTGGTTTTCAATAGGTTCAGTAGTTTCTATTTGGGAAGTTGCGTTTATCTGCGTATCTTCAGGTTTAGATGTATCAATTAAAGGTATTTTCTTATTAATTTTATATTTTAAAAAACGGGAATTATTTTTATTTTTAATAAAACGACGATTTATTGCTTCAGTTTTGTAAGTATAAATACTATTATCAGACTTATTCATTTGTGTATATAATACAAAAATATTTTATATTTTTTTCCATTTTATATTTTTCTACATATTTTTCTGATATTTATTTTACCATATTTTTTTAAAAGTATTTGATATAATTTACAATTATCTAATACATATGATGTTAATATATACATATAATTTATAACTTTATATAATTAATTTATTTATATAAATTAGGTAATTAAAATAAATATTATTTTAATATAAACATTTAATATATATTATTTTATATATATATACCTTATGAGTTTGCCAAAAAAAACAGAATTTGAAACTGAATATTTGCTTAATGACGATTTTAATATTGTTAAAATAGGTATTTCAGTCGATAAAAATAAATCTGAGAATGCTAAATATTTTGAGCTGTTATCAAAATTTATTACGACATTTAACCAAAAATATGATAATATATGTTCATGTTATGAAAAGTCACCAGTTATTAAAACTATTTTATCAAATGAGTTAGATGTTTTTACCAATTTAGAACATTATATGTCTAGGGTAAAAACTTTAGAAAATGAAGTTTTACGCTTAAATGATAAATTGAATAATACAAATCCAAAATCAGATAATATTGAAGAGTTGCGATCAGATATTATTAATTTATACTATAAATATTCAGAACCAGACTATAAAACTTATTTAAAAACAAATGGTAACGGTTTCGGTTCTAATTTAATATTTAATACTTCACATAATATACAAAATGAACAGAGTTTTAATGAGCATGGTTTAAATAAATTAAACAATTTATATAATTATACCAAAGCGGAACAGCAATATCAAAGTAATCTAAATAATAATTTTTCACCTGTAAAAAATCCATGTAATGATTATGTGTCTGCTATATCAATGAAAAATACAGGTGTGACACCTAATACTTCGCCACAAATTGTGAACATATCATGCAGTGACCAATCTTTACCAAACTCAGATTATAATTCATATAGTAGGCCAGATTCAAAAGATTTAGATTACACGTTATTGAATAAAATAAGCGAATTAATTCCAGATGATACGGATATACTGCTTAAACATATTGTAAAAGAAATAAATGGTTCAGCTAGAGGTTTATCTGACTTTGTGTCACTTTTTATCAAAAATGGTAAAACAATTCAGGCATATAATCAGCTTGTATATTTTCAACGTAAAGGGTGTCATTTTCTAAAAAGGGTTAAATTTTAAATCTATATTTATCACATAATTATATTGTGGGATAACATAGTGGGATAATATCAATAATAAATACAGCCATGTTTGATTTATTTCACGTTATTTTCCTAGATATAGCTTGGAAAATATATTGGCTGTTTTCACTCGCACACACATGCACGCACACACGCACATAAATATAATATTGTTCAAACATAAATAATAAATACAGCCATGTTTGATTTATTTCACGTTATTTTCCTATAATTACCTTGGAAAATATATTGGCTGTTTTCACACACACACACACACACACCCACGCGCACATAAATATAATATTGTTCTAACATAAATAATAAATACAGCCATATGTGATATAGGTCACGTTATTTTCCAAGATATATTCTTAGGAAATATATAAAGGCTATTTACATATATACACATCAATGTTGTTTTTTTATCTTATAAATAGGTAAATGACCCATGTATGTATACGCAAATATATAAAATATTGAGTTTGATGTGTTTTTTTTTCTCTTATAATAGGGTTAAATAACAGTAATATCTGTATTAAACTGTTCAGATGTAACTATTATCTATTAAAAATATTTATCAAATCATTTTGTCTTATTGTGTTTGTATTACAATTTAAATCTAATTTATTATTCAAATGTTATAGTTTAAAAATAATTAAAAGTTGTTTATATAATATAATGGTCAGTATAAAAAAAAAGAAATATATAAACAGGTCTAAATATAAATTAAAAAATACAAACAAATATAATTTTTTAATTGGTGGTGAAGATACAGATATATCTCAAAAAATATGTAAGGGACGAACAAAAGAAAACTGTAATGATGGAACTGGGAATTGTAAATACATAGAAGGTAAAAAACGTAAATATTGTAAAAGAGTAAGCAGATGTAAAAAATCATGTGACTATCCTTGCTCAAAAATACTATATAAAAACAAAATGTATTGTATACCACCTGATAAAGAAAATAAGCCTCAACAGATAGATGATGTTAAAGATATTTTAATTGAATTAATCGTCGATGATACTCGTGAAAAAGATAAACAAATAGAGAATATTGAAGAGAACAACGACTTAGAAAATGAAGATTTAGAAAATGAAGACGTAGAAAATGAATACTTAGAAAACGAAGACGTGGAAAATGAATACTTAGAAAACCAAGATACAGTAAACCACGATTTAGAAAATAGATACTTAGAAAACCAAGCTATATCAAAACACGATTTAGAAAATGAATACTTAGAAAATCAAGATACAGCAAACCACGATTTAGAAAATGAATACTTAGAAAACCAAGATACATCAAACCACGATTTAGAAAACAGATACTTAGAAAACCATAATAAAGTAAATAAAGATAGTATACAAAGTTTCAAAGAACAGTCCCAATTAAATGATAATATGATAATAAATAAAAAAAAAATGCTGGATAATAAAAAAAAGAATGTAAATATAGATACCGTAATGTTAGATACGCCGAGTATAGATGAGGGTTCTATCGCTTCAATTTTATATGGTAAATCAAGTTATGATAATAATGTAGGGTCATGTTCTATTTTATAATCTTATATTATAGATTATAATGTTATGTTTAATTTGTTATATAAAAAGTAATATAAATATATCCTATAATATTTTATAAAATAAAATAGGGTTTAAATATAATATTTTAAGTGTGTAATAAAATATATCTAAGAATGGAGCTGAAACAATTAAAAGGATTAAAACGTAATATAATTGATAAATATTATACAAAGGATACAGTTGTAGATTTATGCATAAATCTTGTTAAAAAAAATATACAAATAAATCGAGATGATTTAATAATAGAACCAAGTGCTGGAAATGGGTCTTTTATTGCGGGTATTAAATCATTAACAAAAAATTATAAATTTTATGATTTAGAACCTAATAATGATGAAATAATAAAACAAGATTATTTATTATATGAATATAATAGTAGTGAAACTTATAATAAAATACATATTATAGGTAATCCTCCATTTGGTCGTCAATCATCATTAGCAAATAAATTTATAAAAAAATCTTGTGAATTTTGTGATAGTATTTCGTTTATATTGCCTAAAAGTTTCAAAAAAGATAGTTTAAAAAAAATATTTCCATTAAATTTTCACAATATATCTGAAATAGACTTGCCTGAAAACTCATTTTTAGTAGATAATAAATCACATGATGTTCCATGTATATTTCAAATTTGGGAGAAAAAGACAATAAATCGTTTCGTTAAAACAAAGTTGGAACCACTGAATTTTATATTTGTTAAAAAAACAGAAAATCCAGATATTTCATTTCGTCGTATAGGAATTAACGCAGGCAAAATTGATAATAATTCACAAGATAAAAGTATTCAATCTCATTATTTTATAAAATTTATGAATGGTATATCCACAATTGAAAACATAAATAAATTATCTAAAATCATTTACGAATTTAATAATACGGTAGGTCCTAAATCTATATCAAAACAAGAATTAATATTTAAATTTAATCCACTATTGATATAGATTAATCCTTATAGCCAAGCATCAAGCATATTTTGTTATTTATTAGAAGATAATAAAATATATTTGATTTTACAAGTAAATAATTAGCATATAATTAAATTTATTTTTATAATAATAAAATATATATGTATGGACAACATTAAAAGGAAAATATTATTAGAAAAATGCGGTTTACCAGATATTCCTGAAACAAAACATTGTTTTGCCGATACTACACATCATACATGTTGTAGTCTAAATACAGAAGCAAGAGAATATGCTGATAAAACAGGAAATCCAATAGGTAAATTAAGTGAAAAGGTATATCAAATTAAAAATAATAAAAAACCAGGTGAATATACTACATGGTGTACATGCACAGGGTCAAAAGTATGTAGTTATTATAAAAATTTAACATATGATAAAACATTTATAAAATTTATTAATTTTATTGAAACAATAGATGAAGAAGAAGCCATTCGTATTCTAAATTTAAATAAGCATAAAACTCCAGGAATAAAATAATATTTAGTATTATTAAATGGCCATATTTACATAAAACTTTATTTAAATAAAATACATTTATATTTATTTTATTTTAATAATATATAAATAAACCAATGATTTTAAGTCAAAAACGAAAACAAAATATTAAAAAACGCAATAGTTATCGCAATAGAAAGCGTGTTATGAAAGGTCGTGGTAATATTTACGACCCAAAACTAGATGCTGCTTTAACATATCTTAATATATATAGTCGTTCACTTATTGAATCAAATGATAACTTAGTAGATTATATTGATGAATGTATGGCTGATTTATTACCCATATACAATTCAAATAATATGGATAAGGCACTTAATGATGTTCAAAATTATTTAAAAGGTAAAGTTTCTGAATTAAAATCTAGAATGTTTAATTCTAATCTAGAAGCAGATTATTTGTGTAAAGAACTTAAACTTGATTCAAATTCCTGCGTCACAGCACTTGCTTCGTTATGTATATACAATCTCGTTGAAAGGGAATTGCGTCATATGGCCTTTGAACCACAAAAAGGCGGTTCTCCATTTACTATAAGAAAAAGACTAAGAAGGGTTGCCCAGGGTGCCGCTGCCGCAACTGCTGGTTGGGTTTCTGCCGCTGCCGTTGTTGGTGGTGCAACCTGTAGTGCGGGTGGTGTTGTATGTAGTGCTGCGGGGGTGTGTACTGTTGCTAGTGTTGGTGCTGGGGCGTGTGTAGTTGCTATGGCTCCTGCCGTCGCAATAGGAGCAGGAGCAGCATATAGTGCATACCACGCATCCTATCATTTAGTAAATGGTTTATATGTAGCAGGTTGTGCTGCTTACAGAGGTGCATATGGAGCTGTTGCTGAATTTAGTCATGGTATAGCAGACCATTTTGCTATGCGGGGTAATGTACCTTATTTGCCAGACCCATTGAACGAGAACGACCAACACGCTTTGGACGCAAACGCACGAAATCCAGTAGTGCATACTCCTGCGTGGGTTCGTAATGTGGGGAATAGACTAGTAGGAATGGCTCCTCACCCAGTTCAACATGTAGATAACACCAGAGTACAAAGGGTGCGGCAATTTGTTCAAATGTTTCCTAACGCGAATGAGGAAATAGCAACTAATTTTTTAAATGCAAGCGGTTGGAATTTAGAACAGGCTGTTACTAATTATATGGCTCAATAGGACATTTTCTTTAATAATATTAACCCTTACAGCGTCACCCAAATTATGTATTTTTCAGGATAAAACTAAATATTTTATTATTTTACAAGCAGATAATAATAAAATATTCAATAAATTGGTAATTTTATGAAAGTCTAGGA
>Ga0164292_10000646_pt1 | contig 27462 bp, 53 predicted proteins | sample GEODES117metaG_FD_111486 | JGI IMG/M metagenome (GOLD analysis project Ga0164292, IMG submission 111486) | Eutrophic lake water microbial communities from Lake Mendota, Wisconsin, USA - GEODES117 metaG | ecosystem: Environmental > Aquatic > Freshwater > Lake | place: USA: Lake Mendota...
ATTTTATTGACGTTCAGGACTTTTCTGGGCGTTCCGTTGATGGAGGCGGTGTTGTCCCATTTTATTTCCCCTTCGTATCCCACTGCTTTGGCGACGGTTCCGGCGAGTTCCCTGATCGTGATGTCCCGTCCGGTTCCGATGTTTATTATTTCTTTGCTTTCGTAGTTGAGCATGCAGAGGAGGCAGGCTTCGGCGAGGTCGTCCACATATAAAAATTCCCTTTTGGGAGAGCCGTCGCCCCAGCAGGTCACTTCGGGGAGATTTTTAATCTTGGCCTCGTGGAACCTTCTGATCATGGCGGGCAGCACGTGGCTGTTCTGGGGGTGGTAGTTGTCTCCTGGGCCGTAGAGGTTTGTGGGCATGAGGGAGATGGCGTTGAGGCCGTATTGTTTTCTGAATGCCTGGCACATCTTGATCCCGCATATTTTGGCGATGGCGTAGGCTTCGTTGGTTTCCTCCAAGAGTCCCGTTAGGAGTTGGTCTTCGGCGATGGGTTGGCTTGCGAATTTTGGGTAGATGCACGAGCTTCCGAGGAACAGGAACTTTTTTATTTTGTATTTGCTTGCTGATTCGATGAGGTTTGTTTGTATTTTTATGTTTTGGGTTATGAATTCGGCCGGGTGGTCGTTGTTTGCCTTGATGCCCCCGACTTTGGCGGCGGCGTCGAAGACGTATTCTATTTTATTTTCCAGGAAGTATTTGTCTACGGCGTTGGCGTCTGTTAAATCTAAATCTTTTTTGTCGGCCGTGAGTAGGTTTGAGTATCCGTTGTTTTGGAGGTTTCTGGATATTGCCGAGCCGACGAGTCCGTTGTGTCCCGCTATGAATATTCTGCTATTCTTGTTCATTGTTCAGAGGGACTGTTCCCAGTGGTCTATCATCTCGTCCATCATGGATTCAAAGGTATAGGAAGGGTTCCATCGGAGTTTTTCTCTGGCCTTGGAGGCGTCTCCTCTTAAATAATTCAATTCTTCCGGCCGCATGTACTTCTGGGATTCCTTGACATATTTTTCGGGGTCGAGACCAAGTCTGTCGAAGACATAGTGGACAAGTTCCCTGACTGTTCTTGAGGTTCCGGTGGCGAGCACATGGTCTTCTGGGTCTTTTTGTTGGAGCATCATCCACATGCCCTCCACATAGTCCTTGGCGTGGCCCCAATCTCTGCTGGCTTCTAGGTTCCCAAGGTTGAGCGTCTGGGTCAGGCCCTTTTTTATTTTAACGGCTTCGAGCGCGACCTTGTTGGTGACGAAGTTGATTCCCCGTCTTGGGCTTTCGTGGTTGAAGAGTATTCCTGAGCATACGAACATGCCGTATGCGTTTCTGTAGTTGTGGCACAGGTTGTGGGCGAAGAGTTTGGAGCAACCGTATGGGCTGACGGGCACCATCCTCGTGGTTTCCCTCTGGTAGCCGTCCTCGTCCTGGCAGTTGCCGAACATCTCGCTGGTGGCGGCGTGGTATATTTTGGATTTTGGAGAAAGTCGTCTGACGGCCTCCAGCACGGCGAGGGTTCCGCCCGCGTTGACTTCCATGGTATATTTTGGAAGTTCGAACGATATCTGCACATGGGACTGCGCGGCGAGGTGGTATATCTCGTCGGGCTGGAGTTCGCCTATTGCGGAGTGGATGCTGCCGTGGTCGGTGAGGTCGGCGTATCTTAATTTAATGAGGCCGTCGGAGTGGATATTCTGTATGCGGGTGGTCTGGGACTCCGGCACGGAGTTCCTCCTGATGGTGCCGTGTACGGAGTATCCCTTGGCGGCAAGGAGTTCTACGAGGTACGATGCGTCCTGGCCGTTGGCCCCTATGATGAGCGCCGTCTTAACTTCGGCTTTGCTATCCAATGGATAGTCCCGGGGATATATTGACAAGTTCTTCCATGCTTTAAAATTAGCTCCATTTATACTTTCTTGAGTCTTTCCACCTCGTGCCTCAGCTTTGCTATTTCAATCCCTGCCGCCTCGAGGCAGCGGCGTTGGGCGGCGAAGGTGTTTGCCACGACTTCCGGCACATTGAGGTCGGGGAAGAGTTCGTTGGACTTGCATGTGGAGAGTATGTCGTTCTCGTTCATTTCGGCCGCGTAGTCGGCGGCTTGGAGTTCTCTTTTGGTCATTCTTTGTCCTTTTGTATTTCCACTGGGTTCCTTGATGGCGCAAGTTCGTAAAATTCTATTTTAATTTCGTGCCCGGACGAGTCCTTTGTCTTGACCTTGTTTTCCGAGACTACGGCCTTGGATTTGAGAGGCACGCTTATTGAATAGAATGAGCCGTCGCCCGAGTACAGGCCCTCGTAAACGAATTTTATTTTTTCATGGTCTGCCTCGAATGTTTGGCAGAGGCTTGCGATGTTTTCTATTTTTGCTACCGCCGCGTTGCATCCGGCGAGGTTCCAGTATTCGCCGAAGGTGAATTCGCCCAGCAAGTGCCTGTTTGAATAATACATCTTTCTTTGATGATCTCGCCTATGGTCAATCCGGCCGTGAGGCACAAGAGGATCACAAGGGTTGCAAACATGGTCATTTATATTCCTCTATGTCGCCGTTGGAGTTCATCTTTTCTTCTTCGTATGGCACGGCGAGGCGGCGGTAGAATTCTTGGTTGATGTTCTGGAGGACTCCCGTCACGATGGCGATCTTCTTGTAGGAAGGCGTTCCGACGAGGCCTGCGACGAGTCTGGTGACGCAGTAGTTTATGTCGCCCGCGATGTCAAGGAGGTTTTCTGGCGTCATCTCCTTGCTTCCCTGGAGGGTGCCCTTCAAGTCGGAGATGTTTTTGTCGAGTGCCTGGCGGCGATTTTTTTCAATGTATGGCATGCCAGTTTTTATACAGGATTAAACCGCGCTTGTCAAGCCGCGATCCCAGGATGTGTTCATTTTCTTTGCTATGGGTTGGCGGCTGACCACTGTTGAGCGGTTCCCCTTCTGAGGTTCATCTTTATATTTTTCTTCGTGTCAGTTGAACTATCTGCTGTTGGGGGATCAGATGTTTTCCTTGGAAAACTTTCCGCACTGGGCATAGCATCCTCCGCAAGATAGGTTGCAAGCATTAGTAACTATAATTCCGGGCCTTGTCCGGATCAGGTGCCTAACCTTTTTAAAAGTTGTTATTTTTAGCATTTTACGACTATATCTACATTCGCTTTAATAAAAGATGAAACAGATGAATAATATTCAAAGGCTTGGATCATGCTTTGAGATTATGGACTCCAGGTATCGTCACAGGTATCCGATATTCACGGAGAAGTTCTATTCTGAGAACCATCGTGGAATATTCTCCGAAAAGGAAGTGCTTCTCTCCTTCCCTTGGGCCGGCTATTTGGATGTTTTGAATAGTGGGGAAGGTTCGGATCCCGAAAAGTGGATGCAGTCTTTCGATCCGGATCTTATGAGTTCCATAAAGAAAGAGGTCAGATCCTACAAGAGGATCCATGTAATATGCCAGCATATCAACTGGCGGCTCTTGCTGCCGTTGTGGAAGGAGTTGGGGGTTACAAACGCCGCCATCTGCCATCTTGAGGTGGGATCTACTGATGACGACATCAAATTGAGGTCTTGGCCGCTTTTTGCCTGCAACTACGAACTTGGCGAGAGGTCATCAAACTTGAAAATCAAGGATGTGAGGGACAAAAAGTACCTTGCCTCCTTTATAGGCTCCTATCAGAGAAACCACAGAACAAAAATAAGGCTGGATCTTCAGGCGCTAAGCCACGAGAGACTATTTTATGAATTAAGGGACAATTGGTTCCTGAACGGCGAGGTTTATTCCGAGCCCTCAGAAAGAACAACGCACCAGTACAACTTCAATATAACAAAGTACAACTCGATACTTAGCGATTCCGTGTTTTCGTTATGTCCCGAAGGTGCGGGCCCCAATACGATAAGGCTTTGGGAGAGCATGGCCGTGGGGTCGATACCCGTGATATACTCAGACGAGTGGGTTCCTCCGCAGTTTCCGGGAATTGATTGGGGTGATTTTGCGATCTTTATACCGAGCCGGGACTACGCAAGGACATTTGAAATTTTGTCCGCGATCGACGAGGACAAAACAAGAAGCATGAGCCTGGGGTGCATCAACTCCTACAGGCGGTTTTTAAAGATGAGCTGCTTCGGCGATCCGCTGTGTGATTTTCTAAACAGCGAAGACCACGAGGAATCCTTGGATAATTACAAAAAGTTCTGCTGCTCGTTGATGTACCAGGATCCGAAGATAATACGCATGGTTACTTGTAAACTTCGAGAAGGCATAGGAAGGTATTCAAGAAGCAAGTCTAGGATTTATGAAAACCACGGCGAGAGCAAGGTGTATGACAGAAAAAATATAATCAAGGAAGACTGGCTTGTTAAGGAGTTCCCGGAGGACAGGCTGGTCAGCCACAGCACCAGCGGAAGCACGACGGGGGAACCCTTCAGCTTCTACTGGGACAAGAAGCACTGGGAGTTCATACAAAGGAACTGCGAGTTCGACTTGATAAAGGAGGAGTACAACCTATGCAACAAGAAACTCCAGATATTAAACTTGCTTCGGTACTCCCGCAACCCGAAGGTTGATGGTTTTACTTTGAGATTGGAAAACCACCAGCCTGGAAACAAGTTCAACAGTTTCGGCGCAGAAAAATTTGTCACCTACTTTTTGAACTTTGACAATTACATGATGGATCCGGAAGGCTGGCACGGACAGTTTTTAGATTTTCTGTCCTTGCCTTCCACGCCCGTTTTTGACATAGTTCTGTCCTCCGGGCCGATCATCAACATCTTGACGAGGCACATCAAGAGGCGTGCTTTCACGAAGCACTTCGCCTACCTTCTGAGCCACACGACGGAGTTTCCCAGAATAGATGATTTTCAATTCCTCCAGAAAAACGGGAACATCACCTATTACTGCGACCACATGAGGTGCTGGGACGGAGGAGCAAGTTTTTTCACTTGCAAGTTCGGAACCCATCATCTGCTGGATAATTTCTCCTGGGTTTGCCAAGGAGAAAACAACAGCATGATCAGCACAGATTATTTTAATATCGCAGCTCCGTTCGTCAACTACTGCAACGGCGACAAGTGCGAAATATCAGACGAGTACCTTCAGTGCAAGTGCGGCAGGTGGTACAGGCCGTTCAAGATGCTACAGAACAGGCCGTTTGCTTTGAAGGGTCCAACCAGGCTGACTCAGATAAAAGATCAGATCGCCCAGCTTGAATTCAAGAGCAAGATAGACCAAATTCAATTTGAGGGTTTGGAGGTCAATGTTTATTTGAATGATGTTTTGGACGAAGAGAGCATGGAGAAGATCAAATCCATACTTTCGGACTATACGATCAAATTTTATCAATGAAATGAACCCAAGATCATTATTTTCTCTGCCAGTTCGGTTGGGATCATGAGGTACTTGTCGGAGGCTGGATCTTTTATGCACACATGGCCGGTCATGTCCAATGTGCTGGTGGCTCTCTCGGTCAGGTGCCACTGACTTAGTTGATAAGTGGTCTGCGTGGACATTGGGATTTTGAAAGAGTTGATAATTCCGCTGGCTTCTTGGCGAGAAAACTTTGGAATTTTGTTTTTGCTCAGGAGAGCATCCCATTCTGCGCAAGATTTTTCCGTTTTTTCCAAGATTCTAGAAAGTTTGTCTAGGTTTTCATTAGATAGATCCATGGGCGTTAGAAATTTTCACAAAATTGGCGGCTCTGAAGTTGTCGTGGACAAGCATCAGATTGCCGGAAGTGATATTTATGTATTAGAGGTTTCCTGCAAGTCTTCTCTGGACTACTCTTCCGTCGTCATGAACTTGACGCGGGACGAGTTAGATAAGATCATACTTTTTCTTGACAAGTGCCGCTGACGAGCATGTTTTCTTAAGCAAGCTTATAGTATCCAGGGATCATGTCCCTTGCTCGCTCTCGCTGGCACTGGTCGGCCTTTCTCAAGCCGTTCCCGCACCCTTGCTTCCCAAATGTTTTATCGCTGGCCTTCCACAAGGCTGGCCATCCTTGTATCCGCCTTTTCGGGGCGGCGATTATGAAGTTGTCGCAGCCGTGGTCGGGCCAGTGAGGATTGGATGTTCTGCCTATCCATACTTCTTCATAACCGAGATCCCTCAATTCATTAAGGGCGAGCATCGTGAGAATTTGTTTGTTGTCCATTTTTTAACAATTTGTCTAAATACTAATAGTCAATTTTTTAACAATTTGTCTAAATACTAGTAGTCAACATTTTTTCTTGGAGGTTTAAAAATGGATAAGGAACCGATCTTCAGCGCTCTTGATGGTAAAAATAATTGCCCCCCAGGCTACGCAGTTCGTTGGCAAGCAATCTACCCAGGAACGACGTATCAAGACTGCGTTGATTATCTAACGGAAGTGGGGAACCCCGCTACAGCGGCAGCGGATTGCAATGAGTGTGTTTTTGATGGAGGTTAGCGGTGGCTTTCTCAGACGCGGTGAGGATCATATTCGGGGTCATGATTGTTCCCAAGCCTCCGCAGCCGTCTTTGATACTTCGCGCCCGAGGATTGAAAACATAAGGTTTATCTTTCGGGCCAGTTCGTATCTTTGCTTTCCCTTGTGGTCATCTATAATGCCATAAATTTCCTTGATCGCCCTCATGACATGGGCGTCATGGTTGGCAAGGTTATCGGGAACGGGCATGTCCGATTCAATGACATTCTCCATGTACTTCTTGATGCCCTCGTTGTCGGGCTGCTCGAACGATCTCATTGCGACCATGGATCGAGACGAACTATCCACTACCGGGATCATGAGGTGGTAGGGCATATTCCATAGCGATCCTGGTTCCGAACCCCTCATCTTCTCAAGGAGACGAACCCTGGCTCGTTTCGGATTTAATTTCACCACCACCGCTGTCGTTTCGTCGGGGACGATTGAAACGAGCATTCCAGTTCTGCATTCTTCCTTATTCATGGCATTCCCAGCATCAAGATTTTTTCGGCGGTTTCCTTGGGGATTCTTATTAGGCGGTCGCTCTTGTGAAAACTTCCGGGCCAGAACGGATTGCTGACATGAACATGGCCCGGACTGTTTATGCTCATGTTGTTGTAGACGGCAAACTCGTCCTCGAACTTCCAGACCCAGCTGTTTTTCTGAATTCTTTCAATCCTTCGGCACCCAAGATTGTCTAGATAATCATTCCACTGCGTGAGGAACTTGCCATCGGATGTCAGTTTAGAGGGTTTCATTTCCCTCAACTTGGCCGTGATGGCGCCGTGCAACTTGAGTTTGTTTTTGTAATCCCAGATCATCGTCGCAGCACTTCCAGAAGATCCGAAACTGTTTCCATATCAAGCAAATCCCGCTCGTCTATCCTGACTTTTAATTCGGCCTCTATCTCGGCAAGAAGTTCAACCTTGCCGAGGCTGTCCTCGACGATCTCGATGAGATTGGTCTCTGGCTCAACATCTTTTCCGGTCTTGCGCTTGACTATTCTCTTGATGGCATCTTCCATGATTGCCTCTTTTCTGTCTGAAAATGTGTTTTCAACAGTCTACATATCTGCATGAAAAAATTCAACGAGTTCCTTGCCGAGAAAGGCTATTTGGTTTCCGAGAAGGCTGCTCGTTCGGGCATAATGCACTGGGCGTATCCGGACGGATACATGAGGAGTCATTATTCGGCAGGATACTTCATGCCCGTGGCTGCGGACGCATTGCAGAAGATGGGCCCGAAGGTTGACGATCATGAGGTTGACCACGGCGAAATGGTATACAAGCACCACGAAAGGATCAAGCGTCAAGAGAAGGCTTAGGAAGCAGTATCTCCAACTGCCCGTTCTTGTACCTCGTCATATAACTGGAGTGGATCTTGTTCTTTGTCAAGCCATCCTCTTCTACCAGCGTCCACACATTGATTCTATAGTTGTCATTAAAGACATTAATTATCTTGACATTCTGGGTGTTGCTTGGCCTTTCCACTTGCTTGAACAAAAGGCTCTGAATCTTCTCCAGGGTTTCCGCGTTGGTGCTTTTGGTTGTTTCCGCCTCTACGGCTTCCTTTTTCCTGCCCATTGAATCTCCTTGGTGCTCGGTCTTTTTATTTAGGGCGCGGGATGACACTTTGTCATCCCTCACACATGCTCAATCCTTCTTTCAAGAACGGTGTAGGCGGCGATAATTTTCTTGCATTTCTGCGGATCGCCGCCCTTGTCGGGGTGGTGTTCCTTCATGAGCTTCCTATACAAGTTCTTGAGTTCATGAATGCTCGGCATCTTGTCAAGACCGAGAGTCTTGAGGGGATCACTCTCCCTCATAATTCTCTTGGCCTCGTCTATGCCCATCCTGGCCTCAAAGGCATCTCGCCACTCTGCCACGCCTCCGCGGCCCCGCGAGTCGTCGTAGGTTTTGTATTGAGAAAATATTTTTTCAAAGTTTCCCATCACGACACCTTCTCCCTCTTCTTGTACGCGATGTGGGCGTTGCCGTGAATGTCGCCCTCGTCAAGGCCGCATCCCTGGATGAGGTGCTTGCACTTTCGCTTACTGCAATATCCTGGGCATGAACATCCCCACTTTCCCGTCGCCTTGTTCATGGCGACGACATAGATGCGATTGCTGCTTGAACTTCGGATTTCAAATCGGTTCGTCCACTGGGCGTTGTCAGGAAGAGCAACGCTGTTCTTCTTGACTCTGGCGATCAGTTCCATTTTCATTTCTCCTTGTGGATGAATAGCCGTCTGGTGTTTTGAAATCAGGAATTAGTCGTGAACACCCTTCTGCCGTGCGTCACCAGCTTGCTCCATGTCGTTCCATCAATGTTCTGGCATTCGGACTCTCTGGTCCAGTGAGGCAGAATTTTCGGATCGTACAAGAGCATTTCGCCCTTGTCCTCAGTCTGTCTTTCGTGAGCCTCGAGGCTTTCGCAAAGGACCCATCCGCACACATCCCTTACTTGTTGCTCGTGAACCTTCTCGGCCGTCCTCCGCTCGTTCACAAGAAGGCATCCGTGCATGACCAAGAATGTACGCTCGGGATCGTGGTAATAAACGGATTTTCCGCACCGAACTTGCCAATGCTTGAAATTGGGGCCGCTTCCGAGGTGGAACCTGACCTTGTACATAATCGTTTCTCCTGTTGGGATAATTGCCATCCGGTCACGAGAAATCAAAGACTCCAGCCTAGATACCCCTTGAAGGGAAAAGGGGAGAATCATGATAAATTTCTACAAATTCTTGGAATTGATGGAGTCGAACAACTGGGAAAGGGGCTACGATGCTTGGAAACTGGATTCCCCTCCCGGCTGGGGTAGCGGTCGCGACTGGTCTGAGACAGATTTGGAATGGACTGACTGGGAGGACAATTCCGAATCTGTTTGGCTCGTCAACGGTCAGTTTGTAGATAAAAAGAAAACCCCTCTTGCTTGGCTTCAGCCGTGGTTAGAAGAGGTCAAAAAATGGGGATCCGAGGATCACAATGAAATGCCTTGGATTAAGGAAAAGCCTGAGGGCGGGAAGGTTTCGTTTTGGCCAAAAGGCGGAATGGAAGACCATTCAAAGTCCATCGGCATAGAATTCCAGGTGAGGTACGGATACCTTAGGGGCGGAGAGGATCCGAAGACCGGAGAGGGTTGGGATAACAAGACGGTGGCGGTAGAAATAAAGTCACCAGTGCTTGTCTACGGCGATGAGAAAAAGTCGGATTTGTCCAAAGTGCAAGTAAATATAGAACGACACTTCTATCCTTCTTATGAAGGTCTCCAAGGACCTTGATTATAGAAGTTCGGGAATGTCTGGGAACGATACTTGCATGGTCTTGCCGAAGTTGTTTTCCATGATGATGAAGTTGCTTTCAAACTTTGCCTTCTGGCTAAGTTTGCATGTGATGGCAAAGGCCCTTCCTCCGTGTTCGTAGAGAAATCTTATGGTGCCGTGTCTCGCCCCCAAGCAAGCAATTTGCTTAATGTCTCCCTTTTCCCTCATCACGCATTTGATGAGTTTGCTTGATTCTACGGCGGAGGCTATGGCGGGGCATGTTTCTTGAGCCATATCCCACCAATCCCCGACAGTCATTTCGCCGAGAATATATTTGTTCAGATAATATTGTTTGTCTTTACTCATATAACTCACATTGCCCTGTAGCACAACGGTAGTGCGTTTCGCTGTTAACGAAGGGGTTGTAGGTTCGAATCCTACCGGGGCAGTTTTAACAATAAACTAACGATCATAAGCATCCGCGTGTTGCCTAAATCTTTGTATGGAATGCACAGAAATACAAAGTATCGCCGCCCAAGCCCTTTACAACATTGAGAATGGCATCCGCCCTGTCGTCTTCAAGAGGAAAGTTATTGAGGCAAAAGTCCCCAGGATTTTTCCCAAGGTTGCCGCATTCTTTTTTGCCGCATTCTTTTCTGCATCTCTTTTGATGTTCGTTCATTTTTCGGGAATTCTAAAAGACCAAGTGAGTGGAAGAGTTTCGGACAGTCGGGGAATCATGGCTTGCAACCTGCATTTTTATTCATCAAGCGGCATGATATCCAGTTGCTCCACCAACGCAGCGGGAGTATTCAAAACGAAGTTATACGCTGGAACTTACAGAGTTGTAGTGGAAAAGCGTCCCGGACTTCCCAAGTCGTACCAATCCATTTCCACAACCCCGTTGAGAATAAAAGCTGGAAAGCGTCTGGAGATTAAAATAGTCAATTAGTTTTTCAATGTTGCTTTCTTCTCGGTATGAGGAGGATACCGTCCGGGAGTGGGAAATCAGGACTTCTTGATTGGATTCTTTTTCGGACAAATGCAATCGCCGCAGCAAGGCTCGCCCAGAAGGCACCTAGTTCCCTCGCATCTGTTCCTGCACTCTATGCCGCAGTTAGGGCATTTGCATCCACAAGGGATTTCCTTGTTGCAACCCGCCGCGAGAACGAGAAATATAAAGACTACTAGAGATCTCATATTTCTATTTAGTTGGCCAGAAATTAAAAATCAAGCCATTATTGCCTTATGCCTTGCTATCGCCTTGTCTTTCATCTTTAATTCGAAATCTAAATCAACTTCGTCGTAAACTTTGAATCTGCCTTCGGCATAGTCCGCATGGGCTCTTGGATTGTTTCCTTCGCGGCTTTCACTGTAGTGGAAGAGAGGCTTTACACCTCCCCATGTTGCGTGACACAAGTTGAAGGCCTCCTCTTCAATCAAGCCGTCCGGGTGGCATTTGTTGTGGAGGTAGTCGAAGGTGATCGGGATTTTAGTTTTCGGATGAAAAAACTCCACAAGTTCCTTGACAGACCAGCAATTCAACTTATCGTCATTTTCTATTGTAAGCCTGGCTCGGCAGTTCTCGTCCAGCCTTGAAAAACTGTCCAAGAACCTCCCGATGATTTCATCATAGGAACCGTCCTTGTTGTGGATGTGGAGGTTCATGGGCGAGTTGTGGTCGGCGGGGCATCCAATCCTGTCCATGAAGGACGAATAGAAGTTAAGTTCGTCTATTGTCTTGCTGACGGCTTGCTGGTTCTTGGACGCCAAGACATTATATTCCGAAGGATGAGCTGAAATTCTCACCTTTGTGTCTTTAATTGTCTGTTCTATGGTGTCTAGAATGTCTTGAATATCTTCATGATTTGGAAGATCAGTCAGATCTACATTTGCGACATCATATGTAATTAGAGGAAATAAGTCAGAACTCATTCTGTAGCATAGGTTGTTTTCGCCACAATAACGTATCGTCTTTTCAGTTACGAATAGATTATTGTAAATTATTTCGCCTAATACAATCAAAGCTTCTTTTCTAGGCAAAGAACTAAATCTTTTATAGGTCATTTTTTTGAAAGAATACCCTTGTTCTTTCAAATCCAGTGATATACAGCAAAGACCCAATCTTAACATTGTTTGCTCCAATTCGTCCTTTATGAGCCGCTGAAAGCAGCGACCATTATCTTTCGTTCCTCAACATCATGGCAGAAAAAGAAAATCCGAGCGCGATTCCTGCCGTGAGTGAGCTTAGAAGAGCACAAGCATATTCAGTGGAATTGACGAGCATCGTAGGCCTCCTTGCCTATAGACTGTCTAGCAACCGAATTTCAAAATATACTTTAGCCTGCTTTGGCTGTCATGAGTGCTCAAAACTATCCTTGAGTGGATATTGTCCGGTAGTCTTCCCGTCCTCTCGGCCAACTCATACGCCATCGCATACAAAAATTCTTCTAGGCTTTTGAAATATTTAATATCGATCTGGCTGAAGAGTTTTCTGTTGTTTTTTTGTTGAACTAGGTTTCGTTCCGAATTTGATGCGGGCGGAACGATTGGCTCAAAAGATTTTGGACGGCAATTTGACCTCATGTCCGTACACAGTACGGAATATTTATTGTTGGGGAAGGTCTCCAAGCTGTGGTTGAACTCCAGGCCGTTGGCAATATACAGATCACGAAGTTCGAGGAAAAACTGCTCCGAGTCAATCATTTTCCCTCCATGAACTCACAGTATTTTTTGCCCCAGATATTGTTGTCAAGAACCATTCTGCTGTGAAGATGGCTTGGAAGGGGGCCGTGAAGTATGTTCTTGCTAAGGTTAAATGCTATGTAATAGACAAAGTCTTTGGTGAGTTGTTGGTCTTTGTCTGGTGAACTTACTTGATCCCAGTTCCAGATAAATTCTTGTTTTTCGTTGAGGTAGCAATCCCTTAGTTCCTCAAAAAAGGCTCTAAGTTCCATATTAATTCATTATTTTGAGTACTGCGTTTCTCTCCAAGGACACTGTCACCCGCTGTTCCGAGGTGTGCCATTGAACCCACGCTCGGCAGCAAGCGCACAGAGGCTCAAATTCTTCACACATCGGGCCAAAATGCTCCTCCATCTCATGATAGGTCATGGGAAGTGTCACATCCACCCAATTCATGCTGGTGCCGTACTTCTCCTTGAGAAGTTTCGTCTGGGTTGCCGAACTAACCGGCTTAGACTTCTTTTTCATTGGTCAGCCTCAGGAAAGACCAGGGAGTGCGAGTCCTTGACGAGTCTTTCCACGGCCTCCACTATCGGGGGGCCATTTTCGCACAACTCCAAGGCCAAAGGACCTTCGGATCCTTTCATGGTGCAATCCATGTGAATCACGCCAGTGCCAAGTTCTTCAATCTCAAATCGGCATCCGGCATTGATGAGTTCATGAGCCATCTTTTCAATGTTTTCCGGCATTTCTATTTCTGTCGGGACGGGCTTGCCGTTGGGTCTCAAAAACTGCGTGAATTTTATGGACATGACTCACTCTCCGTCCGGGTTCTTGTTTTCAATGAGTAGTTCAGCGTATTTTTCCGTCCACTCGTTCTTGTCGCCGAGAATCATTCTAATGTGTATGTGGTCGGGCAACTCATGTGTTCTTCTGCCAAACTCTTTCCAGAACTTGCAGAATCCGAAAGCAACCCGGCACATGTCCTCCCATTCTACCGTTTTTTCGGGATGTCGGATCGCCTTGCTCGCAAGGCTCTCGTCAATCCTCAGTCCAATAGAATTAAAAAATTCCACAAACTGCCAGGGCTGTATTTCCGGCGGAGCAAGTGCTGCGTGTATTTGAACTGCATGGACAATATTGCCGCCGTTCCTCATGTAGCAGTGGTAGAACCTGTCTTGTCCGAAATGTTGTACGAGTTCCCTCGCAAAATCCGTGCCTTCCATTCAATCATGCTCATAATCTTCAACGGAGATGCCATCCCTTCGCACGATCACAGTACCTTCGCCAAACATCTGTTCATAAACTTCGGAGTCAATGTCCTCGAGCAATTCTACAACCGTCTTCTTCATAGTGTACTTTTCAAGCACCTCGACGGGATCACGCTCCTCAATGCTCTTCAACTGATCTCTGAGGTTTCTAACCTCCCAATCGTCGTCGCCCTTGTTTTTACTTTTAAAGTCTTCCAGTTCTTTTTCTATCCTTGCTCTCTCACTGTCTTTGTTTGACAACAGATTGTTGAGGCTCTGGAGTTCCCAAACGCCCTCGGGGTCTTCTTCGCCGTTGATTGCGAGCGATTCAAAATTTGCCGAGAAAACACACGCATCGCCGTCATTCCAGTGGGGCGTGTACTCGTTCCAAGAAAAACTTTCCAGATTTGGGAATTCCTTGAACAAAGCCTTGACCGTGTCCTTGAAAAGTTTTTCGCCCTGCTTAATTGCCTTTTCTCTCATTTTCTCTTGATCCCTCTTGGCCTTTCTGATTCGGCCGGCGAGTTCAGTCAAGGGAGACTTCTTGCGTGTATTGCTAACCTTCTTGGTCACCTTCTTCTTGCTCATTTTCCTCTCCTTTAATCTAGGCTAATAGCTCTGGTTTGCTTGCTTTTGAAAATTTTCTTGGAACTGGCTGGGACGCTGCTTCTGTTGTTGTCCATCCACGGTTGAATCTCCATTTCCTGGAGATAGTCTTGGGGGGTCGGAATGAACCTCATTCCGAAGTCCTCAAGGATATGCTGTTCGGCAACATCCCTCACGCTAACTTCTTTTCCGATGCTGTTCTTGATTATTACGCCAAAAATCCTTTCAAGAGGCCCGCCCGCACCGATGAACCAACTGTTGTGGGTAAGGGTGCGATGTCGGTTGTCGCCTATGCACCCCTTGCTGGAGTCCATGAGGTTGTGTATCTCAATATAGTCCTCTGGAATTCCGCCGAACTTTTTTGCGGACGATCTGGCGTGTACCCAAGGTTTGGACATAATTGGCCTCTCTTGAGGTTATAGTATTTTTCTAGAGGTCTGTAAATGCCCATCAAGGACTTTTGAATTTTTGGTCTATTGTGGACTTGTTTGGTGTAATCTGGCTCGAGTTCACGAACCAAGCAAAAGCCATTCCGGAAATCAACGAAAAAGCGAGCACCAGTTTTACTTTCAAGGAATTATTCCTTTCTTGTTGAACGATTCTTCCTTGTCATATGGAACTAATTGAAATTCTCCCTTAAAAACAATATAGCACAATGGCCAAGGCAAAATCTCGCTAACAACCCTATAGTGGTGGAGACCTTCGTCCGTTCGTATCATGAAGTGCGGCACCTTGGTGTTCGGCCTGCACCGCAGAATGAACCTTGGATTTTTTCTTTTCTGGATCCACAAGAGAGCCAAGGCTCCCACAAGACAGTTTCCGTACTTCATTGTTCCTCCTTGAGTCCTCACTCTCTATCCGGGAGGAAAAATTCAATTCCCTTTACAACCATCCCTTCTAGTCTATAATCCAAGAGAAGAAACTACAACTGGCCGTGCTTGTGCTGCCGCATTTGAGACGCCCTTATTGGGATGTCCGGCAGAAACGGCGACTCAGCGGGAGGTAGTCGGCGCATCACGAGCCAAACGCCCGTAGCCCATGGCGGCATTAACCTTTCTGCCGTGCGTGGGCAAAACCACCCCTTATGGGGGTGGTTTTTTCTCGGTTTTGGAACAAACTACCCATCTTGCCAAAACTGCCCGTTTTACGGCTGTTGATTTGACTGACCCAGACAGAGAATGGCTGTCGGCACTGATTTCTGAAAATGCCTCCTGATTTCCAAATGTCGGACGGCAACTAATCGTCACCCAGCCAAGGAGATGAACTTGAACGACTTCTGCATTCCCTATCGTCCCCTTGAGGATAAGGCCAAAAGAGATCTGGAAAAAACGATCCGTGACTCCAACATTTTGCTGGAGAGGTATCATGAAGACATGAAGCGGTCCCAAGGGATTTCCCGCCACAACAGAACCACCTTCCTGGCGGAGATCAAGAAGGCTTATAAGCCCGGAAAGGATCTGGAGATTGCAGGGGTCGTAATCCCAGAGCGAGATGCTTCCGAGATCATCAAAGTCAAGGACATGGAGTGGGATGTGCTCTGTGCCTACTCCAGGATGATCGATAAACTCGCTTACAAGTGGTGCGAAAACATTTCGGACGGCTCGCTTTCATCGGACGACATGAAATCCGAGGCGGTTGGGGCTGCGATCAATGCCCTTTCCCACTACACGAAGGAAGAAAGGTTCTCCACCTACCTTCACCATTGTGTGAACCGTCATCTTTCAAAGGTATTCAACAAAACCACAGGGATGTCGGATCTATCCTCCAGAACCATAAAGCTGAGGCGGGAATACAAGCGGCTAGAGTGCGAAGAGGGTGCTACATTTGATGGAATCGTGTCCAAGATGGGTATCTCTGAGAAAGACGCAAAACTTTTGAGGGCTTCCCTTTGCTCAGTCAAGAACATAACATCTTTGGGCGAGGAAGGGTGCGAAGTCCATCCCGCAGACAAGGAGGACGACGATTCCGTTTCGGAACTGGATGGGCGTATCTTCAGCATAATGAATAAGATTGAACTTTCAAATTTTGAGCGTGCTGTTCTGGAGGGCTATCTTTCTTCCGGCGGCAAGACTTCGGCATCCAAGAGTATGATCAATCCCGAAACGAAGAAGCCCTACAGTAGAATGGCTTGCTCCTACGCATGGAAGCGCGTCATGGAAAAGATTGAAAAGGCGTACAGCAAGGCGGCCTGATTCTCTGCCCCCAGACAGAGACATATGCACAAGGAGAACGACGATGCAAAGAGAACTGATCTTCAACATCCCGGACATTGATTCCCGCCGCTGGATGGTTGACCCCAACAATCCCGAATTCAAGCTCAACGAGTTCATCGGCAACGAGGAGGCCATCCGCCGCTTGAGCCGCGCGGTCTTCTCGGCCTTGGGCAAGAGGAATCGGAACTGCTCCGACTACTCCTACGCCATCTGCGGCCCTGCCTCGACCGGCAAGACCTACCTCGCCAAGCTGTTTGCGGAATCCCTCAACATCCCGTTCGTTAGCGTTGAGCCCCAAAGCATCAAGAGGACTCACGATCTTTTTCTGGAGATTGAGCGGGTTTGTGCCGAGTTCAACGAAGAGATATCTCTCTTTGACTACGGCGGTGGCCGTTATCACCTTCCGCCAATGATCGTATTCATTGACGAGGTCCACAACCTCAAGAAGTCCGTTGTGCAAGGGCTTCTCAAGGCGACAGAGCCGAACGACAGAACAATGGTCACGGAAGAGGGCGTCAAGGTTTTGACCCACAAGGTCTGTTGGATGATTGCCACGACCGACCGGGGCGATCTGTTCGACGCCTTCGACACGCGGTTCCAAAAGGTTAACCTCCGCCTTTACTCTACGGAGGAGATGGCTCAAATCATCAAGATGAACAACCCGGACTGGAACGATGAAATCTGTCTCATCGTGGCCAAGTACAACTCGCAAGTTCCCCGAGAAGCCCTCGCCTTCGCCAGGGACATGAGGGTTGAATTTGAGATGAGCGGCGACTCTTGGGAGAAGGTCGCAGAGACCGTGGCCAAGGATCACGGGATCGATGAATATGGAATGACCTTCGCGCGAGTTGAAATCTTGAAGGCTCTGGGGCAGAATCCCGTTTCTGCCGCCCAGCTTCCCTATGTTGTGCATGTGAAGGAAGATGAACTTAGGAAGTTCATCATGCCTCCGCTCATGTGTCGCACTCCCGATAGGGAGCCGCTGGTTACGGTTTCCAGCCGGGGCTACACGATCACGAAGGCTGGCATTGAAGAACTTGACAAGCGATTTATCTCAAATCGTGGCCTTGACGCGATGCCCGAGCACATGAGGGGCGAAAGCGATCAAGAATATTCTTCGACACAGGCGCCATCCACCGCGAGAAGGCCAGACGAGATTTCCGATCTTGCGGAGGCAATAGCTCGTCTGAACAGGCACCTTGAAGAAAAATCCGGCGACGATGTGTCCCAACTGGCGGATGCGATAGCTGAATTGCAAAGCCAGCTTGAGGAAAATGGAAGAAAGCCGGTAAAGTTGCCCAAAGAGGTGATGCAATACTACGAAAATGAGAATTTCAGAGGCATGAAGGAGTTTTATGAAAAATATAGCCTTCCGCCTGGTTATCCTGAAAGTTCTCATGAAGAGGCTGTTGAGTGGCTTAAAAAAAATAGCAGAAAGAAGAAGGCTTGAAAATGAGCAACGGTATGAAATTTGTCTTGTGTCTCGGTGCTGTCTGCTTGGTGTACCCTCCCATGATCGGATACATGGCTGGGATGTTGATGTTCTTCGGAGCCGCCTACATCCTTTACATTGCGATGGGCGGCAACAGAAACTTTTTCTGACAGTCGTTTGAAAACCTGAGCCCAGATAGTTTTAGGTCGTGCCGCTTTACAACCCCCTGCGTCGGGGACTACAGTAACGGCAAGTAAGTCCCACGAAAAGGAAATCCAAAATGGCCAAGTCCACAAAGACCAAGATTGAAACCAAGGGTGCTGATGCCGAGATGAAGCACGCCGTGCCGATGATCAAGCCAGAGGCCGCAGTCAAGAAGAGCGTCATTGACCGCTTCCGTGCCAAGGCCACGCCCACAACCAAGAAGGTCAGCAAGGACGAGCGTCCAGTCATTGACATTGATCATGAGACTCAAGCCGCATTCGTTGAGTATGCGGCTGTTGCCGAGGTCGCAGACCTTGCCGGTGACGAGAAGAAGACGCAGAACAAGCAGATGGTCGATGCACTCTATGAAAGGTTCGTGGATGTTCTTTGGGAAACAAAGACACAACCCAGCAACCCGAGCATCGAGGCTCGTATCAACGGCCGTCTTGAGGCAACGGGGCTCTTCATCGTAAGCACCGGATCCATGATCAAGGTTGCGATGCCGCCGGTGAAGCCTGGAGAGCCGCTTGAGGATGCCCTTGTGCGTTCCTTGACTGAAATGGGGATTTCCAATTCGAACGCCAAGCGGCTCGTCAGCGAGGAGGTTTCTTTTGTGCCTCAGTGGAGTTTGAACTTTACCGACATGTTGCGGGGTGTCTCCAAGTCTGGGACTATCACCCCGGCCACGCCCGTGCAGATGAGTGCTGCCGAAATGCTGTTCATGGCCATTCAAGGCGAAGACAGCGAAGGCAACGCACTGGACGCCAAGAAGAGATTGGAAATGCTCAAGGAAATCAGCGACGAAGGCTGGGAGGCTCTTCAAAACAATGTGAACGACCAGACAACCTATCAGCCCACCATGGTTGACGGATCTGGTTTTCTTGACCGCGTCTGCGGCTATGCCGATGACCGGGAAGATCTGGGGAAGATTCTGACTGTTTTTAAGCCGGTATGTTCGCTCAAGAGCGTCAAGTACGCGGTTTCTGACAGTGCGGAGAACAAGAACGAGCGTCTGCTTGAGGAATTAAAGGAGATTCTTCTTGGAAGTTAATTTCTGATTTCGGTGTAGTCTTCGGTTTGGATTTTTGTCACTTTTTAGTCAAGGAGATAGTTAGTATGGAAAAGGTCAAGGTTAACCTTAGCGAGAAGATTCGTGAGCACCTCAAGTCCCTCAAGCCTTCCGAACGCAGCCCGAAGGCTGTTTCCGAGGCTCTGGCGGAGAAGGGCTTTAAGGTTTCTCCGACTCTTGTCGCCGTGATCAAGGGCAGGATGGAGGGCAAGAAGGCGATCAAGGTCAAGGCCAAGGCCAACACCCGGTCAAAGGGCAAGGCAAAGCCGAAGGCTGTTCGCCAGCCCTCAAACATGGACAATCTGATCCATGCCAAAAACTTCTTGAAGGCCGTCGGCGGAGTCAAGGAGGCAAAGGGTCTCCTTGATCTCGTCAGCAGCCTGATTTCTTGATCAAAAAAGCAAGGGCCCCCTTCGGGGGCCCTTGCTTTTTATTCTTTTTTTCGAAAGGAGTCGAAACCAATGAATTCACAACGAACTCCCTCTTGGGAGAGGGATTTGGATTATTGTCCATCCCCCAAACAGATCCGCGAGGCTTGCATAGAGCTAAGGATGAAGTGGACAGAGAAGGAGGAGGAGAAAAGAAGGGTTTGTGGAAAAACCGAAGAATACACCATCCCAGTCATCGTCATGGACGGCGTTGCCATTCCTCCTGAGGAGTGAATTCTTGGAAAACTCCTTCCCGGACAGCAATTCAAATGCGTCCCGCAAACCACCAAGAGGAAAGAATGATGGCAAAGCTCGCTCAATACATGAAAGCAAGGGCAAATTTTGAAAAAGTTCAGTGGCTCATCACAGAAGAAGATCTGTCCGAATACTTCAATAAGGGCGTGAGAAACTTCTTTGGAGTTGAAATTGACGACAACGGCAATCTTATTGAGGATCAGCAGCAGCCGTCCTTCTTCAAAAGTTACAAGTCTTCAAGCGTGAACTGAAAGGGATAAACCGTGTTTGAAAAATTGCAGAAGGCGGTCAGTGACCTCCAAGGCGACTCCAGCAGCAACGCAAAGGTTGAGTCGCTCAAGCGACATCTCCAGGACGAATTCGTCCGCAAGGTGTTTTTCTACACTTATAACCCATTGTATCAGTTTCATGTGAGCAGTTCACTTTGCCGAAAAAAGAACGACTTGAGGGGCAAGGATTACAAAGATATATTTGCTTTGCTTGACGATTTGAGGACGCGAACGATTACTGGGCACGACGCGGTAGGGGCCGTGAATTCGTTCGTTTCAAACAATTTGTCCCACGGCGATCTGATCTATTCTGTGATAGATAAGGACTTGAAAACAAGGACGGCCGAAAAGGTCATCAACAAGGCCTTTCCGGGGCTCATTCCCGAATTCGAGGTCGCACTCTCTGAAAAGTTTGACGAAAAGATTGTGAACTTTTCCAAGGACAAGTGGTATGCCAGCCGGAAACTTGACGGCGTTCGGTGCCTGATCGTGGTGGACGACGCCGGAAAAGTGACTTGTTTCTCGAGGCAAGGGAAAATCTTTGAAACGCTCGGCCTCGTTGAGGAAGAAGTCAAAAAGATGGGACTCAAGAGCGTAGTGTTTGATTGCGAGGTCTGCCTTATCAATAACGACAATGACGACTTTCAAGGGATCATGAAGTTGATCCGCAAGAAGGACTTCACCATTCCAAATCCGGTGTGCAAATTGTTTGACTTCCTTACGATGGAAGAATTCACATCAAAGAAAAGCAAGCGGATCCTTTCCGAACGGTTGGCTGAACTCCCCAAGGTAATTCCCGACAAGCACCCCGTCTTGCATGTGCTTCCCCAGATCCTCATCAAGGACAAGAAGCAGTACGACGAATTCATGTTGGAAGCCGTGGAAAAGGGCTGGGAGGGTCTTATTCTTCGAAAGGACACCACCTACCAGGGCAAACGGAGCAAGGATCTTCTTAAGTGCAAGAACTTCTTAGACGGCGAATACGAGGTGGTTGATGTGGAGATGGGGCCGTTCAGATATGTGCTTGACGGCCGCGAGAAGGAGGAAGATATGCTTTCGTGTGTGACCATCAAACACAAGGGGGATGAAGTAAGTGTAGGGAGCGGTTTTACTATCGCAGAAAGGCAGTATTATTTCAAGAATCCTAAAGAAATTCTTGGAAAAACCATCTTAGTACAATATTTTGAAGAGACCACTAATCAAGATGGGGAGGTGAGCCTTCGCTTTCCCACTTTCAAACATCTTTATGAAAATCGCCGAGAAACTTAGTTTCTTCAAAAAAAATCAGGAGAAAACAATGATTGAAGATGACATTATGAATGAAATTAACAAGTTTGCTGTGGCAATTGCAACTATTGCTGATGACCCAAAAGCAAGCAAGCAGCATAAAGCTGAGACTATTTCTAAGTGCGTAGAACTTTTCCATCAAACCCTAATGGAGAGAATTTCTTTGATCTCTCTTGATGAGACGGGGACTACTTGAACGTCGCCGTGATCTTGGGAGCACACGAAAACTCCCCAACATACAAGGATACGCTCGAGTCCGTACGCCACTATTTGACGAACGAAGTTCTGGTCGTGGTAGACGGGCTGGGGTGGGATCAGTTCTCCGGCGAAGATTCGGTTTTCAAACTCCAAGGCTTCATCCACGGCAAGCCTTCGGCCCCATTTAGAAATGTAGCTCTTGGCCTCATGAAGGCGTGGGAGACTTGGGGCGAGTCTGCCGATTGGTATTGCCACATGGAGTACGACTGCTTGATCGGGTCGTCCGAAATAAAGACGCACTTGAGCATGGCAGACGATCAAGGCTTCTGGGTGCTCGGGAACGACCACAGAACCCCAGGCGGCTCCTTGCCCTTCCTTGAATCCTTTGCGAAGGAAAAATTGGAACTGCATTATTTTCTAGGTTGCTGCGTCTTCTTCAGCAGCAAGTTTCTCAAGGTTCTGGCCGAAAAAGATTTCTTCAACAGATTCTTGAACTTTACGAACTTCAGGACCGAGGCTATAAACCTTGTGGACGAAAGAGGCAAGGTTCAGATGGCTTACGACTTGAGCGAGTACATGTATCCGACCCTCGCTGTAAAGTACGGCGGAAAAATCGCAGAACTCGCTTGCTGGAGAGACCATGGCTGGGTGGGGAACTATGAGTGTTACCCAATGAGGTTCAGACCAGAAATCACCACCGAGGATCCTCATGTGGGGGCTTGTGTAATGCACCCGGTCAAGAGTTGCGAAAATTCTGTGCGGATCTTTCACAAAAAAATGAGACAAGAATCGTGATTATTGAAGGGGGTTATGTAGATTGGCCGGGTTTACTCCGGGCGATGTCTTCTCCCTCCAATTCTTGGCATCTTCTAGAACATCTGGGTTGTGTCTTGTCCAATTTCTTAGATGGCCAAAAAACAAATGGCAGTTGAATGTTTCTCCCTCGCACAAAGTAATTAAGTTGGAAGGGTCTAGTTCCTTACTGGCGTCCAGGTGAACCGGAACTATATGATGAGGCACTACACTTTCAAAACTTCCGCAAACCGCGCACGAGGGGTTTTCTTTGAGGTGCTCGTTCCGTAACTTTCGCCACTTTGAAGATCTCGGCGTGGAAAGAACAATAATCTCTTCCGCCGACAAACACGACAAGCTTGCGAAAAAACCCAGTATTTTTCTTATGAAACCAATCATTACAGTATTTATGAGGTCTCGGCCATGATTTGTGCGATGAGCTTGGAAAATTTGACCCACGAAAAGGTCATCGGCCTTATAGACAAGGCGCTTTCCAAATATGCCGAACAAAACGAGTTGAAAGACATGCAGGACATGCTGTTGGTTGTTTCTGTCTCAAAGTCAACAGAAGGGAAAATAGGCGAGGCCGAGCCTCAACGCAAGGCGGCGGCCTCGCCTCGTCATGGAATCACTTGATCATAACGACCTTTACATTGGGGTCGCCAATCTCGAGTATTTTAAACTTTTTGAAATTTCCCTTGGAAACAAAAATGGCCAAACTACTGTTGTTGGGCCAAGGAAGTTTCGGGTTTATCCTTGAAACATAGAACACCTTTTGTTTCGTATCGGTGGTCTCATCATCTATTCGCAGGTTAGATTCGTTCATCGCGTTACCTCCGTGTAAACGAACACATTTATCTACACACGACAATGTTCAATCGCTCGTGCAATTGGAAGAGGTTTGATGTTGTTTTGGAAAACTTCTTAGGAGGATGATCAGTTGACTCCGCAAGAAGCCTACCTTCAATCGACAAAGAAAAAAAAGCGAATAGCTTCGTTGGAAAAAGTCATTTCCGAAGATGCCCAATACTCCTACTTATATGCAAAAAACATCTGCAATGGGCCATTTGAAGAAGGAGAAAAGAGTATCAAGAAAGATCCTATTCATGCTTGGCTTTATTGCAAGGATGTAATAAGGTGCAGATGGTACGAAGCGGAGGATAATATCAAAAAAGATCCTTACGCTTCGTACATTTACTGCCTGGAGTTCATGGATGGAGAGCGGTGGATTGAGGCAGAGAAAACAATACTAAAATCCCCCGTATGGGCCGGAGCCTACTCCGAAAAAATAATCAAGGGAAGGTGGAAAGAGGCTGAGCGCAGCATTGCAAAGGACGACGACGCCGCAGAGGACTACTATAGATTTGTTATAAAAGGAGACTGGGAAGGGTGGTCGGACGATGAAATTTCAAGATCCACCACATGGATGTATTTTTACGCGAAGAGCATCGGGTTCATGCTGCCCAAGAAGATGCACGAAGACATGTTGAAAAGGAGAGGCGGCGATCATTATGTTGACAAGTACATCAATGAATTCTGCAAGTGAAGGCCGAAAATGAAGAAGAAACCGAAGTGGCAAACGGACAAAAAGTGGGCGTTGAGAATGGCCAAAAAAAGGGGCCAAAGACTCCCGGAAATCGAACACCTTTTCAAAGATGATCCGGCCTACTTGCTGGACTACGCCAAGTATGTTTTGGCCGGAAGGCTTCCGGAGGAACTTGAAGCCTCATTGACCGAAACTTGTGTTTATTTTTGTGCCACCCATGACAGGGAAGTCGCCAACTGGGTCGTGGCTTACAGTTCCATAGCGAAAAAGATGCCTGAAGACTTGGAGAATGTCTTTGCGGATGCGATAAAAAATCACATCAATAGTCCATACGACTGGGGGGTGGACAGATGCGTCAAATACATCAAGAACTGCGGGGGCGAGGTATTTCCACGACTTGAGAAAATCTTGTGGGAGAACCACAACACCGCCTTCAAGTACTCCATGCTGACCGGAAAGAGAATTCCCAAAAAGCACGAGGAGGACAAAGTAAAGAACTTTGACGCAGATGAGTTCGTCGCCTACGCCAAAAAAATATTCAAAGGCAGGATGCCTGAAAATCTTGAGGCCGCCATGATAGACGACATGGACATTGCCCAAAGATATGCCAAAGAAATTATGTTTGGCCAACTTCCCGAAAAAGTTCACACAGCTCTTATAATGAAGAGTTTCGGAGACGATGACGACTCGGAACAGATCTCCGAATATCTGAGGTTCGTCAAAGAGTCAAAGAACTACGCTATAAGCGTGTTGTCCATGTTTGAAAAAACAGAAACAGTACAGCAAGTGCTCGATAAACTAGGCGACATAGAGGTGATAGATTGATAGATTGGATCGGAATTCAATCGTACATAAGTGCGAGAGAGTATGACAAACCCGCCAGCAAAAAAATGGAGACAATCATCGCCCTAAATGGCGAATTGGCATATTTTTATGCGCTGAGGGTTTTGCATGGGCCATTCCCCGAAGGGGAAGAATCCATCGCAAAAATGCCCAATTGGGCTGTGAAGTATTCAAGATTCATATTAAAGAGAAGGTTTCCCAAGGCGGAAAAATACATAGCAGAAAGTCCAGAGTTCTGCTATGAGTATTTCAAGCACGTAATAAAGAAAAAGTTGCCGAACAAAATGCATCAAGCAATGATAATGCTTAGTTTCAAGCACCCCAACAATCAATTTATAAACAAGTATCTCAAAGAAATTTAGTAATGGCTTGGTCTCTATTTGCGGCATAACTTTTTTGATATTCAACAAACTTATTATTTGTAATTTTGTTGAATATTTCTGTGACAACACTATCAATACTCTTGGGTTCGGAAGGCTCTTCGCCCTCAAGGAACCATACATATCCATCGCCTTGTTTCTTTACGACATAGCCGTTCTTTTTTGCCCAACTTTTTATTTCGTTAACTTTGAACATCAATCCTCTCCAGGCGTGCAGGATAACTTCCACCAAAGGCTTTTCAATATTTTGCCACCCACTATATCGCAACCTATTTTTCGTCTGACCAAGTAGTCCTTTCGACGAAAACATATTCGCCGAACTTTTCTTTTGCTTTGATCACCGCCTCGCGTTCTGCATAGGCCTTAATGTATCCAGCCATTCTGCAATTCTTCCAGACTATCCAAACATATTGGTTCATATTATCCATCCTCCTCAATTTACCCTAATCATCATTCTTCCGTCATTCGGGCACTTCTTTGTGCCTGGCATGGTGTACTCTTGAACCAGGCCGCATTTTGTGCAACGATACTTGTATGTCTTTCCGGCAAATGCGACACCGGCAAACAAGCAAACAACAATCGTCAAAATCAAAGTTTTCATTTTTTTCTCCCTTGTGAGTTAAATTTTAATGCCTTTCGTTAGATTGGTCAATAGCACGCGGTCTTTACAAAAGAAAGAATCCGCGATAGAATCAAGTTTTGGAATCAGCAACGGGAGAACCACCATGACGGTAGTAAACAATACGGAAATTAAGGTTTTTGGGGACATTCCAATAAAGTCGGCTCTCATCATGGTCCAGCACGATGACATTGTCGCCTTGGAAGTCGAAATGGGCGGCGAAACATTTACTGTCGCGGCCTACGGAGACGGAGCCGTGCCCTCGATAATGCTCACCCACGACAAGTTTTTTGCCCCTACGGATCAGAATCAAAAAAGAGATTTTACCAAAATATCATTCATTGATCTGAAGGGGTATAAGATTTGGTCTTGTGATCGAGAGGGTGAAACTTTGAAGATTTGCATGATGCGTTACTTTTAAGCACAAGGAGGTGCCGACCCATGAGATGCATTAGTTTGTCTGTTGGGGGATGGCTTGAAAGACTTCCGGTCAAAATCTCGCAAGAAGAAAGGGCGATCCTATCCGATCCGCGAGAAGAATCGTGGTGCGAAAGAAAGCGCTTGGTAGCGGATATACAATCCAGATCGCTGAGAAAAGCCTCTAAAGAAGATGGCGAAAAGGCGCAAAACGCATACGAACAAAACAGAATAAAAGAATCTGAAACAATAGCTGCCAATGTCATTATCCCTAGCATGCACGGAAGCATAATCTGCAAGATTGACGGGCAATACAAATTTATAAGGTTTTGACAATGATCAAAAGATTCATCGATGTTCTACAAAAGATTTGGAATCCTTGGCCCTTAAATCCCGTCAAGATTCCTGAGGGGGCGTTTGAAGTCATGACGCCTAACAATGTCCCGTATATGTGGGTCTGGGGCGGGGGACAAGTACACCTTGTCTTCAAGAACATGCCTTGGGTCACAGTTCGTTTTGACAAGAAAGTCCTGCCCGAATTAATAAAGGCTTTGGAGAAAATCAATGAATCTCTTTGAATGCCTAAAAATTCTACCGACCGACTACAGCGACTATGGAGGTGAGATCAAAAGATGGCAAGACCCACAACTGGGGTATCCTGATTGTTCCTCGGGCTGTAAGTTCTTTGTTCCCCTCAAAGAACCAAATGACCTGGACTGGGGTGTTTGTTCCAAAAAAGGAGCCCCTCGGGCGGGTCTTCTAACTTGGGAGCATCAAGCCGGATACGGGTGCTTTGAAAGGAAAGAAACATGAGGATTGCCTTTTTATTGCTATTGCTTGCGGCGACTCTCTGCTCTTGCTCCGCAAAATCGGAGAAGAAATATGTAGTGATAGACAGTTTCTTTCAAGTTGCGTTTGAAACGAATGACAAGAAGCAGGCCTTTGACAAGGCCGAAAAAATGACATTACTAGGAAGAGTGCTTGCCTCAAAGCCCCAGTATTTCGTCATCGAATCCGAAAAATAAGAAGGAATAAACCGTGAGCACAAGATTTGATCTAGAACAGGCGCTGCAAGAACTTTGGCAGACATCGAGTGATTTAAAGATAGTATCCGAAAGCGTATTGAACGGCGATCTTTACGGCGAAGAACTTGCCAACATGCTTGTCGCCCTGGAGAAGATTCACTTGTTGAGGTGTCAGAAGGCGGACGACATTTTTGAGGAACTTATTGAAAACGGGAGTCTAAGATGAAAGAAATGAACCCGAATCTCGCCAAGGCTCTTGC
>Ga0164292_10000647_pt1 | contig 27442 bp, 22 predicted proteins | sample GEODES117metaG_FD_111486 | JGI IMG/M metagenome (GOLD analysis project Ga0164292, IMG submission 111486) | Eutrophic lake water microbial communities from Lake Mendota, Wisconsin, USA - GEODES117 metaG | ecosystem: Environmental > Aquatic > Freshwater > Lake | place: USA: Lake Mendota...
CAATGCGAGGTTTGTCCCGGAAAATTGGCAGCGAAGGACTCGAGTTGGCCAAGCGCAACCTGATGTCGGTCGCCGGCGGGGCCATTGAGCGCGACTGGCTGGCCAGTGCCAACGCGCGCTTTGGCGAAAAGTACGGCGGCCAACTCTCAGCGGATGAGGCCAGCAAGCAGATGACGATTGAAGTCGAATCGAACAAGCTCAGCCCTTGGGGTAACGCCGATGAATGGGCCGATGTGAAGATTCGGTTTTCCGGGCAGCTCAACATCAAGGGGCAGGACGCAAGCATGGTGCAGGGCCCCCTGCCCTTTCATGCCTCGGTGCACATACGCCTGAAATGGGAGGAGCTGGCCCGCCCAGACTTCAAGTTCGAAGGCCGCCATGTCCGGGACTTCCAGGAGAACCTGGGCAAGCCCGCGCCCCGCACGCCGCCTAAATTCCCCTGGAATGCCTGAGCGTTATAAAGTCGCAAGAACACCGGGTGCGCCATGGCGCCGCCCGGCGCCTGCCTTGAAAGCCCTGCCGTGAACAGCCCGTTTGAAAGCGCAGCCGAGCGGCTGATTCTCGCCCTGGAGATGGCAGGGTTCGATCCATCGCAGATGCCTGCCGATTTGTTGGATGCGCAAGAAGGCCTGCAGTGGACCTGGGAGCGCGCAGACGGTGGGCAGCTAACCGTGGCCTACGACCCCGCGGCCGATCAACTGGAGATGGTGGAGACACTGGCGCAAGAACTTCCCGCAGACCGCTTGGAGCTGGCGCTGATGCTCAATACCAGCCTGGAGCCGCATCAGCGCATAGGCATGGAACCGGGGAGTAAGCTGCTGCTCATCAGCTCGACGCTCAGCCTGGCGCAAGCCGACGTGGCCACGCTGGCCAGCGAGATCATGGTGCTGGGGCATCTTGCCCTGACCCTGCAAAATGCCACGCCGGCACCCAGCCCCGATCAAGCAACTCCCGTGGACTGGGCTTTAAGGGCCTGAATGAAGAAGGGTCACTGTTCCTAAGCCGCGACCTCTGGGCCAAGGCCAGCAACTGAGCCTGAGAGGCTCTTTCCTTCAGTCTTGACAAAGTCAGTACGAGCCCCCGACAGGCCCGTGTTCAAGCCTGTGGCCGCTCATGCTCACGTGCTTCCTCAATGATGTCCAGGCACAGTTCTGGATGGTTGTGTGTATCAAAGTTTCGAGCCCAATTCTCATTGGACTCGCCTTGATCGCCCGGCCAAACCCTGTCCGCGTAAGCCAGACGCTCTTCGTAGGAGGGCGAAGGCAGCATGAAGCGCTGGCCGATGCCATCGGAGGGCGATCCGCCGGCAATCAGGCGTGCCTTGCGGTTATAGATGTGCTTGGCATGCTGGTTGTCGGAGACCCAGTCGCCCTGCACCACCACCTCGGTGACCAATTCTTTCGCCTGAGCCATGTTCTTGTGGCCGATCTTGGCCCGGGTGCCTATGCCCAGCCGCAGCGGGTTGATCACCGTGGCCGGCACGCCATTGCGCAGCGCCGCGTAGGTGGCCAGGGCGCCGCCCATGGACAGTCCTGAGAGGCTCAGCGTCAACTTTTTGTCGTCCGGTAGCTGCTTGTTGATCGTTTCTAGGTGAGCAGCCACCATTTGGGTCAGCTTGGACGCCTGCGAGTAGCTCTTGGGCGTCCACCAGCCCAGGCGGTCGAAGACAGCGCGCGCGCCCTGCATAAACCACCGCCCCTGGCTGCCCATGCAGCCAAAGTTGATCTGGACCTCCCGGCTATTTTTCACGCTGATCGAGGCCGAAAAGCCGGTGCGGGGGTCCAGCAAGCTATTGGGCAAGGTGCGCACGACCGTGCCCACGGACGGCTTGGAACGACCGGGATCTCCGGGCGGCAGCGAAAAGCCCTTCAATAATTTTTTGTTCTGCCAATCCATGAAACGAACGTGATGGTCCTTGGTCCCCATGCCCTTGGTGACTTTTTCCCAAGCAGTTTGGATGGTCTGATCCCACTGCTCCGGGGTCTTGCGCGCGGCTAGCTCCGTCAATTCCCGGTCTAGGCCTGCATTGAGCAGGGACGAGCTGCGCAGACTCTCAGGCAAGGCCGTCAGCATGTCACCTTGGGGGGTTTCGACACCGAAGAGAAATGCGTCATCCCATTCATCGCGACCGACATCGAAGTTACCCCTGCCATGCGCGTCCCAGTTTGTCGGATTGACGGCCGTGAAAATCGCCCGAAGGCGCCCTCGGACTTCGCCATGCATGGCCAGCGGAAGCTGCTGCAAAGGCGTGCTCGAGCGAGCGGGCTGTACGGTTTTCAGCACACTGCCCGAGGCGGCTGCGCCGACGCTGACCAAAGGCTGCATATTGCCCGGCCGCGCAGGTGCAGCCACCGGGGAGCGCTGTTGCAGTGCACGCGAAAAAAACGGAATGAACTCTCGCAAGCGCTGCAAAAAGCCCAAGGAGGTGGGTACGTAAGCGGTGAAGGCATTGGACGCCAGGCTGCGGTCCAGGGGTGCTACGTTCGGCATGGCTCAGACCTTGATCATCGGCACAGATTCGGGCACTGGGTCCGAATCCAGACGGTTTTCCGTGAGTTCACCGGGGTCGGACAGGCCTGCTGCAGCGCGCTCCAGCCGCTGGAGATCCCGCTCCGCCCAAGTCTGTAATTCGGCCTGCAGCTGTGCGGCGAGCTCCAGCGCTGTGGTGCAAAACCCATCGAGCGCAGCCAACACCTGCTCGAGCTCGGTGTCTGCCGGCATGCGCCACGAATAGACCAGGGCCCCGGCCTGGCTGTCGAGCCCGATGGCACCACCCCGGGTGGCTTCCTGGTGCAGGTTCAAGCTCAGCGCGGTGGCCAGCAGCACCACCTGGCTGGGCATGACCATCTCCTGTAGCGCGCTGTAGAACACCAGGTCATGGCCATCGGGCGAGAGGCTGACCGACACCGGCAAGCCCTCGGGCAATTGAAGATCAATCGAATCCTCGCCATCGGCCAATTGCCAACCATAGGCTTGGCACAAAGCCGTTCGCAGCCGCACCAGGCTGTTGGAAGCGTTCTTGCTCATAGACAGTCCCACCTATTTTCTTGGCATCAAGCCGCACAGCAGAGATACGAGCACAGCCGGATGGCCAGACCTTGAAGACCCCCTGCAAAAAACCGTCCACCATCATGGCCACCTGGGATAGGCCGTAACCAACCGGGTTCCCGGCTTATTGCCCTGCTGCGCAAAGGAAAATGGAAGACGATTCCAAGACGATGATGTTACATCTCCGGGCGCTCAAAGCCTTTGCCAAGCTGGCCCCATGCTCTGCCCAAGCATGTGGACGCCCCCGGCCTGCACCCCCTCGGCCTTAAACCGGCATGGCGGCGACAGGCTCAGAGGCTGAGTCGTTTTGCCGCAGTTGACAAAAGTATTCAATTTGTAACAATTATTGACTGTCAGGGACTTCCCCTCCTCCATAAGGATCACCCATGAACCTCGAACAGGCCCAACAACTCATTCGCGACCTCGGCACAGAACTGGGTGGCAGTTCAGACAGCTACAGCATGAATGAGCAGGGAATACTCAATCTGGTGTTCAACGATGACATGCCGGTAGAAATCCGCTTCGAGGATGAAACGATGATCCTGGCCTGCGTCATTGCACAAGGGGTCGACATGACTGATCCTGGCCTGTTTGCCACGCTCATGGACTACCAGTTCATGGGCATACGCACCTTCGGCTGCGTACTGTCGTGGAACTCGTCCAACGACAGCCTGCTGATGTCGCGACTGCTGCACAGCGAGCCTTCGGCCCGGCAAGTAGCGCACGAGCTCAACATCCTGCTGCGGGCCGCCGATCAGGTGGGGCGCGAGCTTGAGCCGCTGCTCGACGGCGATCTGAGCCTCTACAAGCTCGACGAGGACGAAGCCGACACGAGCGCCGAGCCACTCCCATCGATGGTGTTTAACCGCGCCTGAGCCAGGGAGATCGAGCATGGCCATCAACCTACTGGCACGGGGCGGACAGAAACCCCTGGACAGCACTGCCCTGCTTAAAGGGCCCGAACGATCCAGCCTAGAGGGCGTCAACCGCAATTTTGCGGGCGTGCACAACCTGCACCAAAACGACGGCTTCAGGAATGCCTTTCACAGGGTTCAACCATCGCCCAAGCTGATCAAGGACTATGTGGGGAAGGATTTAAACAAGATTGCGACCTTTGCCTCGGACAACGGCATTCAGATCGCCAAACTCCAGGTCTCTAAAAAAAATCCCGATGGGTTCATCAGCGCCAGGCAAGCCGAAAAGGACTTCAGGAAAGTTCAGGCCGGCTATGAGTCCCTGCACCGGGAGTTGCAAAACATGGCCCCACCCGCGGGCCAGCAGCAAAAGGGATTTCTGAGTGCGATCAAGAATCTTTTTCGCAGGAACCCAGAGCAAGCCACCCTCACTTTCAATGCCCAGCGCGAAGACGCTCCACCGGCAGTGGCCAACCCGGGTCAGGCCCCGGACAGCGCACAGCCGGGCACGGGTGCCAAGCCCAACGGTGCCGTACCACCTGCGCCAGCCGGGAAGATCCATCTGACCATTACATCGGGCGATGACCACGAACTGGTCAATAAAGCAGGCCAGCCCGTCACCTTCACAGCGCAAGATAAGGCCCTTTATCAAGACAAGGTCGGATGGCGCAAGACAGCCTGGCTGACCGGCGCTGGCCTGGGGCTGGCAGCTGCGGCTGCAGTGGCCATCACCGTACCGGTGCTTGGCTGGATCGTCGGGGGCGCGCTGGCCGGAGGCATCCTTCTCAAGGCAGCGTTTGGTAAGTCACCTTGGTGGGGCAAGACGGTCGAAGGCCAGTTGCAAAAAAGCGCGCGCCAGCAAGCACGCCAGGCTGCCGACTCGATCGCGGAAATGGTCAAGAAGCAGGTGCTGTGCGACCCCCGCGACACCAATATTGCAGGGCCTGCGGGCGGCTACCAAAAGCAGGACGTTCTGACCGACACCAATATGCTGACCGACTTCGTCGCGCTAGCCCGTCAGGACAGCCCCAAAGCGCTGTACAAGCGCGTCAAAGAATTTGTGCTCTCAGGGCAGTCACCGCTGCCCGAGGAAGTGCGCAAGCTGGCAGGGCAAAGTGCGCTTGAGCGCGGCGTCAAATGGCTGTGGCCGGGCAACTGGTTCCAGGGCGACCCGAAGGCCCATGCACGCAAAACGGTGGAGATGATGACGCAGGAGATCACCCGCGGCATCATGCAAGGGGTACAGGAAGGTGTGCTGCAATCAGCGGTTCTTGACCTGTCCAATGACCTCAGCAGGGAAGCTCGAGCGGTGCTTTACGAGACTCCTATGGAACGCTTCAAACTGTTTCAAGAGGCGGTGGCCAAGCTCTTCCCCAGCGGCAACGAAAGTCGCCATCAGATCCACAACGCAGATCTGGCGCTGAGCGATCTCAAAAGATTCCAGAACGGGACCACGCAGAGCTTGCTGGCCCACCTAAAGTCTAACGCCGCAAAGATCGGCCAGGAGAACCTGCTCAGCTACGGCGATTTGCTGCGCCAGCTCGACGGCGACGTGAGTACACATATTGCGTCTCTGGAGCAAATAGAGAGCCTCCTGGGCAAGCCGGAGGGTTCGAACCCAATCCCACCAGCCAATCTGGCCAAGGTAGAAGAAGAACTGGCCCTGATTGCAGGCGGCACGCTCAATGCTCAGGAGATCGACGCGGCAAAAGCCAAGATCGACGAGGGAATCAAGACACTGCGCGAACGGATCCAGAGCGCAGATGATCCTGGCACCGACAAATTGGTGGAGTCACATGCCCAGCAGTTCCTCAGGCTCTTGGATGCCATGGATCGCGCTGCGGGCGCGAGCGTCGGGGCCGCAAAGCAGTTGGCCCATATTCGCGCTGGATTCAGTCAGCCCGAACAGGCGCCCACCATGGCGATGGTGCGCTCATACCAAGCTGCTCTCAAAACACTGATAGAAAACGGTGCGGGTGGGCTCGAAAACCCCACTGAAAATCAAGCCATCACAAGCGCGTACGCGAAGGGCAACTCCGAAGCTGAGAGACTGGAGATGCTGTGCGCCGGCCTGGCTCAGGCAGCAAGCGCGCAAGAGGAAATTGACAAGGCCATGCAGTCCGGCCTGGAACTGGCCCGCGCAGGCGATCTGAACAAGGCACTGGACCCCTCGGGCGCGCTTCGAAAAATAGATGACCACCGCTTTGTTCAAAAGCAATTCCTGGAGGAATGGGCAGGCGCCGGGTTGATCCAGCCCTCAGACCTCAAGAGGTATGAGGATAAGGATGTCGAGGCCTTCAGGAGCCAGGCCTGCGCCCTGGCCATCGGCTTGGACACCGATCAAGCCAAGGGGCTGGAGCCGATTTTGTTGGCCTTGAGCCAAGGCGACCAGAATGACTTGATCAAAGGCTTGCGTGCGGAGCTGACTCGCGACCGCAACACGGTGCTTGGCAGCTTGCGCGAGCTGCAAGACCTGCTTGCCAGCAAGGCCGACACCCCAACCCAGTCGGAGGAAAAGGCCCTCAAGAGCTTGAAGGCGCTGATCGACAAACGGCTGTTCAATGGCAACCCTCTGACTTGCCAGGAGGCGGTGCAAAGCCTGCATTCGAGCAACAATGAGCTGCTCAACAGCTACCGCCTGGTGCATCAAGCCAAACAAGATCTGCAGGCACTGCTGACCAGTGATCTTGGAGAAAAGCTCTACAAATGGGGAGAGAGTAAGGGCCAGATAGCGCCCAACAGCCGAGAAAATCAGGGATTTGACCCCAAACTCACCCTCCAATTACTGCATGCCTTCGGCGAACAAAGTAAGGGCCTGAGCTCTGACACAAAAAATGACTTGAAAGCCATCGCGCAGGCCTGGCCTGATGGTCAAGTGGACCGATGGAGCCTGGAGCCAGATCGCCTGAAGGCCTTGGGCCTGAACCAGCTGTCCAAGGTAGCAGCGTTGGTAAGTACAGTCTCCAGAGATTTTGCTCGGCATGTCCGACAGGAAGAACTACAGGCGAAGGCCATGGCTCAACATCAGGCCGGGAAAATTGCCAAAGGGGGAACAAGCAGCAAAGACGCGCTGGTCAAGGCGGGCGTGATGCAGGGCTCCAGCGCCAAGGACCCCGGTCAAGTCCAGCAACTGCAGCAAGATGCAAAAGACCTGCGGATGCTGCAACTGGAGCAGCGAGACGTCGAACGCCAGCAAAGGCTGGATACCGAACAGATCTCCAAGCTCAGCAGCTTCCTCAAGGACAAACTCGGTTACCGGGGCGAGTCCCAGGCGCTCGCGCGAAAGATTGCCGACAACCCGGAGTTGAGGGCTGAATTCATGATGCTCATCGACACCGGCGTCAGGCTTGCCGGAGCCGAAGCTCCACCCTTGCTCCAAGCCACCTTCACCCAGCAAGAGTTGCTCGCAGGTGCCCAAGAGTTGGCGACCTATGTCCCCCACAGAAACTTGGCATCCCTGCCGGAGGAACTCAGGCCCATGGTCGAGCAGCGCAACGCCATGATTGCAAAACTCAAGGCGGCAGCAAACCCAGAGGGACGCACCAAGCTTGTCAACAAAGATCCCCAGGTACGCGCCTATATCGAGTCTTACCTGAATGAGGGCTATGCCTATCAGCTGTTGGCAAGAAACGTAAAGCTCGACAGATCTGGCAAAGAGGTGCGCATCATTCTCGACAACACCGCCGAGCCTGCTGAGCTTGACCAGAGCTTCGTGGATCTGACTCGAAAATCAACATTGACCGACGCCAACCTGAAAGCGATCCAAGATGGCTTGATCCACGGTCTGGCAAGACAAGAGGGAGCCCTGCGGGTCCTGATGGACGAGGCCCAGCAACATTACGGCAGCGCCATGAGCAGCTATATGCAAGAGCAGCAGCAATTGCTGACCGAGCAAAAGCAGGCGGCTGATCGCTTGCCAATGGCCTACAGGAACCCACAAACCGGCGACCTGGCACAGGTGGGACAGTTGCTGCGCCAAGCCGACGGATTGAAGGACAAGACAGAAATTCAGATTCAGCGGGCCTACATCAAAGGACAGAACCAGGCCTCGCAGCATGCGCTGAAATATTTCGATATCCGTCGATTTGACGCAAAGCGCCCCGGTTTCTTAGGGCGGCTGATTTTTTCTCTCATGCGCCGGGGCCAACCTCTGCGCCGGCTACTGCGCAGTGCGGCCGACCAGAAAAACGCTTTGGGGCGTGCCATTGAAGATCTAGCGAGGGCCATTGAGAGCCAGAAAATAGGCCAAGACCAGCGGGACATGTTTGCGCAAGGTATTGCGAATCTCCAGCAAGCCAAAAATGCCCTGGTTAACGACGAAGGAAAAGTCCGGGCCGCCCTGATGATGCTGGCGGCCGAGCATCTGGCCGGCAAGCAGGGGAACAAGCCCCAGATCACTGAAGCCGACCTGAACACCATCTTGGACCAATGGAAATCTATGCTGGCCGGCGCCTCTCGGGACTGTTTCCCGGAGATCGAGGAAGAGGCCAAATCTCTGCTGAACAAAACTGCTGAAGATCTTGAACAGCGACTGGACGCCAAGGACAAGGGCGAGCTGGCCTTGGAACTGAGCAACTTGATGCGCCAACAAGATGCCCTGGTGGCAGAGCACCAAGAACTCCGAGCTGAGTTGAACAAGATAGACCTGGAAACGACGAAGCCGCCCGAAAACCTAGCCCGTCTTTACAAGGCAGGGCTGGATAAGTCAGACCAAGAGACCGTGGAGTCGCTTGAAATCGCTCTGAAGAATCTAGGGGACGGGCAGCCCGTAGATCTGCTCAAGGGCTGGGGTGAAGCAGGATCGCTACTGGCGAAAGACCCGGCCTCGGCGCTACACCGCGCGGGTCGAGAGCTGAGGATTTTGGAAAACAGGATAGAACGAGCAGGACAACTGAGCTTGGAGAACCAAACCCAGCTTCGCCTGCTCAAGGATCAGTTGGAGGATGCCTTCCTCGCGCGTATGGGGCCCAGTGCCCCGCTGCGACTCGAACGATCGGCAGACTCAGCACAGGCCGTCAAGCTGGCCAAGGATGTGGCGCAGCTCAAATCGGTCATTGACGGTTTTGGGGAAGGCAAACACCTTGAGGCCTGGATCGCGACCGCAAGCGCGGCCAAGGGACCCAGCATTGAAAAATTCCTGACCGATTTGCAGACGCTAGACCTTGCGCTGAGAGATCAGCTTATTGGGCATCCGGTGGATCAGCTCGCGGCTGCACAGGCACCGCGTTCGCTGACGGCCTTGGCTCACTTGGCGAACGCAAGGCTGGATATCGGTCTGATCTACGGCAGATTAAGTGCAGCCAAAAGCGGCTTTCACAGCGATCTGTACGCACACGTCGATATTACGGATAAGCAGGCCATGCGCGGCAAAGCCGACAGCCATCTTTACGGCGGACTGTTTATGCAGCAGGAGTTGAGAAACAAGAACAATGCCTGGTCGCCCGACCCGTCAGTAACCATCATCAACGGTCTGCCAGCAGCTGAGCCGAATATACAAGGTCTGCGGCGGATGTGCGAGCAGGCAAGCGTGCAGATTCCAAAGGGAGCGCTGCTCACCGCGTCCCAGGCCGACGCGCTCGATCACGCAGCGGAAGGTCGACTCGATATGGGCATGATGGAGTCGCAGGTCGACGATTCAATGGACCCGTTCGATGATGAGGACGGCTTCGTGAGAAACCGCGCCATGTTCAACGCAGTGATGGAACGATCGTGAAGACGGATCTGCTGACAGGCAGTCAAAGCCTTTGCCAGCCTAAAGCCCCCAAAAGCAAAAAGCCCAACCGGTGAGGGCTGGGCTTTTTGCTTGATTGACTTGGGGTGGCTGATGGGACTCGAACCCACGACGACAGGAATCACAATCCTGGACTCTACCAACTGAGCTACAGCCACCGCGAAGGACGCATTATAGCTAGGCTGGCTGCGCAGCCAGCTCAAGATGCGCAGGAAAGACAGTCGGATCGCTGAACATCGCACCGAGCGCCTGCCCCCGAGGCGCCCGCGCGGCATCAGCGGCTTGCTCTACCACGGCCGTGTAGAGTTCTTCCACAAACACTGGCGTGGGCGCGACCGGGGCCGGCGGCCTTTGGGCATCAATGGCGTCGAAGGCAAGCTGCGCCTCCCGCAAATTTGGCAACGCATTCGGATCAAGGGGGTCAAGCAGGCTAGCCAGGGCCTCCACGTCCTTCAGTTCGGCCTTGTGGAGCGCTTTGAAAACGCGGTGCAGTGCTGGCCGCAGGGTCGGATCGACCGACGGAAAATCAGTCTTCAGCCCTTCGGCGTACTCAGCCGCCAGGGCATTGACGGCCTGAAGGCGCACTCTATCGAGTTCCTCCTGGGGCCCCGTCCAGGCTGGCTCCGCCTCAAATCGCTTGATTGCTTCTTGATGCTCGTCCAAGCTTGCCTGATAGGCTTGCACTCGCTCCTCGTAATCTTGCATGCCCTGCCTGACCTGCGGTTGCTTCATCATTGCGCTGACCAGCTTGTCTCGGCTGCCATAGCTGGTGAGCTGCAAAGCCTTGCCGATCCCGAGCTTTTTCACAAGATCAAAGGTGCTGGCCGACACCGCCTGATCCATTTCTCGCTCCATCTCTGCGGAGTCACAGGGGTCGGGTTTGGGGTCGGGCGTGGCCGCAATCAAGTCCTTGACACGGTCCATCACCGCTGCCTGTGCTTGCACCAGCATGTCCTGCGCCCGGCATAGATTGACGAAGGCCGGCGGCATGGCGATGCGTCTTTTATTGATCGCATCAATGACGGCAAAGGCCAGGTCCTGCTTGAGCCGGTTATCGGCTTCCTTGACCATCAAAGCGGCCACATCCGCCTCGACCTGTACCGCAAGGTCTTGGAGCAACTGACGCTCTTTGGGCGGCAGCAGGCCCTTGAGCGCCTGCACCGCCAATGCTGGCTTATTTTTGCGCATGGCCGCCTGAAACAGCAGGAACTTCGACTGCTCCTGCGGCTCGATCACCCCTGCGTTACCGAAATCGATCAAGGTCAGGCCCTTTTCCGGGTCGGTGAGCAAATTGCCGGCGTGCATGTCACCGTGGTAGAAGCCTTCGCCCAAGGCCACCTCCTTGAGCCAGACACCACCGAGCTGCGCCAGTTGGCTGGCCAAGGCCCGGCCCTGCGTTATGAGTTGGTCACGCTCCTGCTGGCTAAGCGTCGGGTTCTTGGTCGCGTCGATGAAGGATTTGACGGTCTGCCCCGGAGCCTTCTCGATGATCAACACATTTTTCTGCGGCTTAAACCCTTGGGCCAGCTGCATCGCCTTGACGCCAACGCGTCCCGCATCACTGTAGACCTGCCCCCGTTTGACCTGCACCGCCTCTTGCCGCAGATCGAGCTCACCCTCGATCTGATCGGCCACCGTGGCAAAGGTTCCCGCCACGCCACCATACCTGGCGGCCACTTGCTCGAAGTACTGGCGCTCACGGCCGGCGCGCTGCTCAATGCCCGGCCTCAGCAGTTTGACAATGTACTCGCGGGGCTGATCTTCACCGGACATTTGAATCTTGCAGGCCACCGCCTCGGCCACCGAGGCCGCACTGAGCGAGCGCACCTCCAGCAACTGGGCACCATCCATGCCAGGCTGCTTGAGGATATCGGCCAGCAAGGCCTTGCGCTCGGTTTCATCAATCGGATCCAAGCCGGTCTTGAGCTGGTCCAGCACCATGCGCAATTCGGGGTCCTTGATCTTGTCGCCAAACTGCTGAAGTATTTTTTGCAAGTAGGGGCCGCTGCCGCGCAGCACGCCAGCCAGTCGAGCCCTGGCGTCGGGCGGCATGCTGTACATGGACGCGAGCATGCTACGCTTGTCTGCCGGTAACTGGGCGTCGAAATACCCCCCCAGCACCTCATCGACGAAGCTTTTGAATTCACCTTGGAATTCAAGCTTCATGTCCTTGATGGGCGCCATCAATTCACGGAACCCAAAATTGTCGACGAAGCTGTCCATGTTGGCAGCTACCGCCTTAGCCACTTCTGGCTTGCCCAACTCTTTGTCCAGGCGCCTGATTTGCATACCCCAAACGCCCGTATGCTTTAGCTGAGAAGCCACGTCCGCCACCGCCAGCTTGGAGCCTTGATCTGCCTCAGGCAAGCCAAGGTCATGGCGACTGGGCACACCTGAGACGCCGGCTTTGCGAAGCTGATCGACCAGAGGCCCGATAAATTTGCTGCGCAAATCTCCCAAGGTTTTTTCAGAAAAAACCGACGTGGGGTCGAGCTTGGTGTTGCTCTGCAAGGTCTTGGCCAAACCCGGTGGCAGTTGAAAAATACGCTCAAGATCGGGAAAGGTCAGGAGCAAGGTCAGCGCTTCCTTGTTGTCCATGAGCGCTTTTTGCACATGGGCCGCTCGCATGTCAGGATCTGGCTCCTGAATACTCAGCAATTGGGCCGACAGCGCAGGAAGGTCGAACATGGCCGAGGGCTTGGCCTTGAGCGTTTTCTCAAAGAAGTTTCTTGCAATGGACATGGAGGGTTTGTTCAAGCTCGCGTCAACGGCCGCCTTCAGGGTCTGCGTGTGCTGAGCCATCGGGGTCGGCGGAGCGGGCTGCATGTCAATGCGCTGATCGAATTGAGCCTTGCGCTCTAGGTAGTGCGCCGTCGTTGCGATCATCTCCGGGCCGCGCCAGGCCTGGTTGAGCTCGCCGACCTGGCTGCGCAGGTGATTAAAAACTTCCTTGCGGAATTCACCCGTGGGATCGCTGGCGCAGTCTTTGGCCAGGGCTACCAGGTCGTCGGTGGGGCATTCCTTGAGCACCTGGTTGAGCTGAGCCGTCTCTCCGCCGGCCTGGATAAGCTTGGTGGCGATGCTGCGTAACTGACGCTCCTGGACTGCACTTCGCTGGCCATCGGCACCGTCGGGGCGGGCACTGAGCTTTTTGAATTCGCTCTTGCTGACCCCGGTGTCAATGCTCAGATTGTTAGAGCGCATCAACACATGGCGCTCGGTCTTTCCCAGGGCCTTGGCAATCTGCCAGGGTACAACCGTGAGCTTGGCCAGCCCACGCAACACCATGCCCCAGGAGTCGGCCTTGCTCCGGGTGAACTGCACCCTCGCATCAGCGCCGGCAATGCCCTGCTGCGAGCGCGCGGCCAGCAGCGTGTCTTGAAATTGGTTTCTGGCGTTCGCGACGCTGATAACCATGCCGGTACCCCCTCTTCAGGCCGCGATCCAGCCGCCGCCGGGCCCACCGGCCAAGCCGCTGGCGCTGCCGTCATCACCCGACGCCAACAGGCGCGCTCGAAGACGCCCGGAGCCGACTAGAAAATTGGCGATGACTCGCAGCAAATGTTGCGCGCTCAGCGGGGCCCGCACCAGAGCCAGGCACAGGTAGACGCCCTCCTCGTCTTCGTCGATGCTCAGGGTTGCACCCGAGGTCTCGAGCAGCAAGAAATTGAGCCTGAGCAGGCGCGAATAAAAGGCCTGCTTCCCCAATGCGGGCACATCGAGCAGGCGGCTGTTGAGGTGGACCAGGTCACCGCCATCGGGCGCCATCAGGGTAAAGACAAAGCCGTCGCTGTGGTCGAGCGAGCAGCAGCCCTGCTCATCGAGCGCAAGCGAGTCCAAGCCGATCTCAGCGGCCAACTCAGATAAACAGGCATCGATCAGATCATCAGCAGCCACAGCAACATTACCTCAGGGTGTTCGCACGGCAATGGCCATGCGGGAAATAGCAAACCCAGACGGCGGGCTTCCACTCGCAACGCAAACCTTTGGTGCAATCACAAGCTCGTAGAAATGTTATCAAAGAAATTTGCAATCTGTTGCAAATTTAACCAAAATGATCATCCAGAGAATACTGCGCCCCGCCGCAAGCCGCGGGCCAATTTAAACCTTGGCCTTTTCTGGCGCGGCCGGCTTGCTCACCTTGAACTTGACCTTGAGCCGCTCCTGCAGCAGCTTATAGTAGGCCAGGCCTTCGGCGCTGCTCCACCACTGGGTGTACTGCCCCCTGGCCTGCTCCTGCTCGGTGGCGGATAACTCCTGCCGTGGCAGCACCTGGGTCACCTTGACGATGGCATAGCCCTCGGCGCCCAGGTCTACCCCTTTGAAGGCGGGCAATGCCGCAGGGTCTGCCCGCAAGGCGGCGTTGAGCACCGCCGCAGGCAGTTTGCCGGCGTCCCTGCGCGAGACGGTCAGAGAATCTTGCAGCTTGGCCTCGCCGGGCTTGGCCTGCCATTGGGCCAGTTGCTTGGCGCCCTCCTGGCGGGCCAGTTCGCCGGCACGGTCACTCATCCAGCGGGCCTTGACCTGCTCGCGCACCTCGGCCAGCGGCAGGGCCCGGGCCGCGGTGTACTCAACGATACGGGCCGACACCAGGGCGCCGGCGCCCACGTCCACCGCTTCGGTGTTGCGCTTTTTCTCGATGGAGTCGCTGGCAAACAAGGCACTGAGCAGTTTGGGGTTGGCCAGCGGGCCTTTGGCGCCCGGCAACGGGTTGCGACCCAGGCCTTCGGCGCTCTGGATCTGCAGGCCGAGCTTGTCGGCCGCTGGCTTGAGGCTGTCGGACTGCTCATAAACAGCATTGCTGAACTGCTCGGCCGCTTCGGCAAATTTCTTTTGCAGCATCTGCTTCTTGATTTCGGCGCTCAGCTCATCTTTCATGTCTTCAAAGCTGCGCGTCTTGGGCGCTTTGATGTCGGTCAGGTAGATGATGTGGTAGCCGAACTCGGACTCCACCAGGTCGCTGATCTGGCCTTTGCTCAGGGCAAAAGCCGCGTCCTCGAAGGGCTTGACCATGGAACCGCGCGAGAAGAAGTCCAGGTCGCCACCTTGGCTGGCCGAGCCTGTATCTTGCGAATGCTTGCGCGCCAGGTCGGCAAAGGCCTTGGGTGACTTGCGGGCCTGCGCCAGCAGCTCGCTGGCCTTGGCCTTGGCAGCTTCGCGCTCGGCGCTGGGGGCGTCCTTGGCGGCATTGATGAGGATGTGGCTGGCCCGGCGCTCTTCCTTACCGGCGAGCTTTTGCTGGTTCTGCTCGTAGTAGGTCTTGAGGTCGGCTTCGCTGACCTGCAGGGTCTTGCTGACCGCCTGGGCGTCGAGCACCAGGTATTGGATCTTGGCCTGCTCGGGCGCCATGAACTGGCTGGACTGGGCTTTATGGAACTGCTCGAGGTCGGCCTCGCTGGGCTTGAGCTGGGCGGCATAGTCGGCCGGCTTGAAACTGGCCAGTTGCACCTGTCTCTGTTCAAAAAAGGCATTGAGGCTGGTGTCGGCCACCGCGCGGGCGCTGACCGCGGTGGTCACCACACCGGCGAGCACCTGGCGGGTCGATAGTTCTGAGCGCACGCTGGCTTCATACATATCGGGCGTCATGCCCTGGCTGGCCAAAAGCTGCTTGTAGCGCTCGATGTCCAGGCTGCCATCGCTTTTGCGCAGCATCGCGATTTGCGGGTTGGACTGTAGCTCCTGGGCCAGGCGTTGGTCGCTGGCGCCCAGATTCAGACGTTCGGCGGCAGCGGCCATCACGCGCTCGCGCACCAAACGCTCCAGGGAGGAATACTTGGCTTCAGGGGTGTCCAGCAGCTTGATGTCCAGGCCGGGGACCTGGGCGCGCAAGCGATCGACCTCCTGGCGGTGCACGCCATCCCATTCGGCCTGGGTGATGTCGATTCCGTCGACCTGGGCCACCACCGTATTGCCCTGGTTTTGGCCATAGTCATTGAGGCCGAGCAAGACGAAAGACGGCACGATCAGCAGGAACAGCAAGCCCATGGTGATCTTGGAGTGCTTGCGGATGAAATCAAACATGAACAGTTTCCTGAAGCGCGGATTAAAACGGCGGAGGCCTCGATTGTCGGGCCTGAAGCTGACACAAAAAAGGCGAACCTCCGGTTCGCCTTTTCGCTCAATGTTTGGTGGGTGCTGAGGGGCTCGAACCCCCGACCTACGCCTTGTAAGGGCGCCGCTCTACCAACTGAGCTAAGCACCCCACCTCAACTTGAGGAATTCAGACTATCAGTTCAAGGCGTCCTTCAGTCCTTTGCCAGGACGGAACTTGGGAACCTTGGCGGACTTGATTTTAATCGCTTCGCCGGTGCGGGGGTTGCGACCGGTGCGTCCGGCCCGTTTGGTGACGGCAAAAGTGCCGAAACCCACCAGAGAAACTTCGCCGCCTTTTTTCAAGGTGGTCTTGACGGCCGACAAGGTGGCTTCCAGTGCGCGGGTGGCGGCGGCTTTGGATATGTCGGCGTGTTTGGCGATGTGCTCGATCAGTTCTGTCTTGTTCATAGGTCTCCTCGGAGAAGGCGGTCGTCAGATCGTTGGCGCCCCGTTCGCTGGCATCACTGAAAAGGCGCTGAATAAGAAGGTGTTTTTCGTGCACTGCCCCGAGCTGGCCAGCGCCCGCCTCGCAAGAGGCCGGGCTGCAAGCGCGAATCAGGCTCTAGCGCGCGGACGCGGATTCTAGATCCAATTGCTTGATCCAAGCTTGCGTTGAACTTGCATTTCGCATCACCGAAACCCTGGGCGGGTGGCCGGTCAAGCTCAGAGGGCCTCGACGATCGCCCGACCCAGGTCTTGCGTGCTGGCCGTGCCGCCCAGATCGGGCGTGCGCGGTGCACCACTGGAGGGCGCCAGCACCTTTTCGATGGCCTGCAAGATGGCGTCGTGCGCGGCCTTATGGCCGAGAAACTCCAGCATCATCGCGCCGCACCAGATCTGCCCAATGGGGTTGGCGATGTTGCGGCCTGCAATGTCGGGGGCCGATCCGTGCACCGGCTCAAACAGCGAGGGAAAGCGCCGCTCGGGGTCGAGGTTGGCGCTAGGCGCTATGCCTATGGTGCCAGTGCAGGCCGGGCCCAGATCGCTGAGGATGTCGCCAAACAGGTTGCTGGCCACCACCACATCAAAAAAGTCGGGCCGTTGCACAAAGTGGGCCGTCAAGATGTCGATGTGGAATTTATCCAAGCGCAACTCAGGATAGGACTTGGCCATCTCAGCCACCCGCTCGTCCCAATACGGCATGGTGATCGCGATGCCGTTGGACTTGGTGGCGCTGGTCAGGTGCTTCTTGGGCCGCGACTGCGCCAGTTCAAACGCAAACTTGAGCACCCGATCAGTGCCAGTGCGGGTGAAGACCGACTCCTGCACCACAAATTCACGTTCGGTGCCAGCAAAGGCGCGCCCGCCTATGCTGGAGTATTCGCCCTCGGTGTTTTCCCTGACGATGTAAAAATCAATCTCGCCGGGCTCGCGGCGGCTGCCGTCCTTGCGCACCACCGGCGCAATGATGCCGGGCATAAGCCGTGCTGGCCGCAGGTTGATGTACTGGTCAAACTCGCGCCGAAACAGCAGCAGCGAACCCCAGAGCGAGACATGGTCGGGGATTTTCTCGGGCCAGCCGACCGCGCCAAAGTAGATCGCGTCATGGCCACCGATCTGCTCCTTCCAGTTGTCAGGCAGCATCTGGCCGTGCTTTTCAAAATAGTCCCAGCTTGAAAAGTCAAAGTGGTCGAACTGCAGGTCTATGCTGAATTTACGCGCGGCGGCATCGAGCACCCTGATGCCCTCGGGCATGACTTCTTTGCCTATGCCGTCACCGGCGATCACTGCAATGCGTTTTTTTGCGCTCACAAGAAACTCCTCCAGATAAAAATGAAACCTTAGCTCAAGCCGCAGCCGGCCGGGGTTGGCGTACCACCAGAGCGACGCCGAGGGCGGTCATCGCAGTGCCGAGCAAGGTGGTGGCGGTGATCAACTCATCGAACAGCAGCCAGGCCATCAGCGCGGTGGTCGGCGGCACCAGGTAAAAGAGACTGGTGACCGTGGTGGCAGCCCCGCGCTGTATAAGCAAATAGAGCAGCGAGCTGCCGCCCAAGGTCAGGCCCAGCACCGCCCAGGCCATGGCCCCGATGAAATGTACGTTCCAGACAATCGCCTCGGTCTCCAAAAAGGTCAGCGGCAAAGTCACCATCAGGGCGGCGCCCAGTTGTATGGCATTGGCGGTGCGCACATCAGTGGCGCGCAAATAACGCTTTTGGTAGAGCGTCCCGGCGGTGATGGCCAGCAAGGCAAAGACCGTGGCCGACAGCGTCAGGCCCGAGACCTCAATACCGGCATGGAGCTTGCGCCAGATCACCAGCACCAGGCCCAAAAGGCCCAGCATCAGGCCCAGCCATTGCAGGCGGCTGACCTGGCCGCCGTCCATGCGCGACACCCAAACCGCAGTCAATACCGGTTGCAGCCCGACGATCAAGGCCGCCAGGCCCGAGCCCATGCCGTGCTCGACCGCAAACCACACCCCGCCCAAGTAACCCGCATGCATCAGCACCCCGGTGACAGCCAGATGCCACCACTGCCTGGGCTCGCTGGGCCAGCGCGCCCCCGACAGCACGATCCACAGCAGAAAACAAGCGATAGAAAAAACGTAGCGCCAGGCCAGAAAGCCCAGCGGCGGCGCATGCGGCAGGCCGTACTTGGCCACGATGAAGCCGGTGCTCCAAATCAACACGAACACCAGGGGCATGGCGCGCACCCAGGCCGAATCAGCGGCTTCGACCTTCATCGGGAACGGGCACGTATCTCAGGAATGGCCTTCTTGAGGTAATAGACCATGGACCAGACGGTAAGCACGGCCGATACCCAAATCAGCACCGTGCCCCACCAATGGGTATCAATCAGACCGAGAAAAGGCCCGTTGAAGAGCAAAAAGGCGATGGCCACCATCTGCACGCCGGTCTTGATCTTGCCGATGCGGTGTACCGCCACGCTGCGATTGGCCCCTATGGTGGCCATCCATTCGCGCAGGGCTGAAATCGCGATTTCACGGCCGATGATGATCAGAGCCACGAACACATCGGCGCGCTGCAGATCGACCAGCACCAGCAAGCTGGCGCAGACCAGGAATTTGTCAGCCACCGGATCGAGGAAGGCGCCAAAGGCCGAGGTTTGCCCCAGTTTGCGGGCCAAATAACCGTCGAGCCAGTCGGTCATGGCGAAGGCCACGAACATCACGGTAGCGATCAGATTGCGGCTGGGCTCGGGCAGGTCGAGATAAAACACCCCCACGATTAGAGGAATCGCGACGATGCGCGTCCAGGTCATGATGGTGGGGATGGTAAGGAACATAAGCTAGCGATTTTGGCATGCTGCAGGAGCGAGCGGCCCGGCCGGGCTCAGCTCAGGGTCGCTGCGCCCTCGCCGCGTTGGAGCGATCGATCAGGTGGTGGCAACCTGCAAGGGTTTCTTCTAGGGTCTCGTCGTTGGTCTCGCCGCGTTGGGGCGATCGATCAGGTGGCGGCAACTGTTCATAGGGGGCCATCGCACCGAGGACTCGCCTCCCGTAAGCTCGCAGCAGGCCTGATGGGAGTGTGGGAGCCGCGCCCTCGCGGCGATGCGGTGCTCGATTGAGCGCTGCCGTCCTTGTGCAAGGCCAACGCGCCGGAGCGCCGCTCCCACAAGCTCAAGCCGGCCGGCGTAGAAGCGCCGCCGCGCTCAGTGGTGCAAGATGCGATCGAGAAAGCTGCGGCAGCGCTCGCTGCAGGGGTTGCTAAAGAAGGTCTGGGGCGGCGCCTCCTCGACCACCTTGCCTTGGTCCATGAACACCACCCGGTCGGCCACCCGGCGGGCGAAACCCATTTCATGGGTCACGCACAGCATGGTCATGCCTTCGCGGGCCAGGCCTTCCATGACGCCAAGCACCTCCTGGATCATCTCCGGATCCAAGGCTGAGGTGGGCTCGTCAAACAGCATGATGCGCGGGCGCATGCACAGCGAACGGGCAATCGCCACCCGCTGCTGTTGGCCGCCCGAGAGCTGGCCCGGGAATTTGTCGGCCTGCTCGGCAATGTCCACCCGCTCCAGATACTGCATGGCCAGCTCGCGCGCCTGTTCGCGGGCCAGGCCGCGCACCCGCATCGGGGCGAGCATGAGGTTGTCGACGACCGACAGGTGAGGAAACAGGTTGAACTGCTGGAACACCATGCCGATTTCGCTGCGCGCCTGAGCGTCGCGCGAGGCCTCGGAGCCCACGGCTATTCCATCGATCCAGATCTGTCCTTCGTCATGGGCTTCGAGCTGGCTCAGGCAACGGATCAGGGTGGACTTGCCCGAGCCCGAGGGCCCGCAGATCACGATCTTCTCGCCGCTGGCCACGGACAGGTCGACCCGGTCAAGCGCCTTGAAATCGCCAAAGGACTTGCTCACGGACTGCATTCGGATCAAAAAATCCGCCGGCGCGGCCGAATCACTCATGGAAAACACCTCAATTGGAATGTGTGCGTGCGATTATCATTGAAGACCATGCGACTGACCCATACCCGCTGGCCGCAGGTGCTGCAGTATCTGCAGCGCTGCCGAGGCATCATCATTCCCACAGGCTCGACCGAGCAGCATGGCCCCATAGGTCCGATCGGCACCGACGCCTTGCTGGCGCAGGCCATTGCGCAGGGCGCCGCCGAGCGGGGGGACTGGCTGCTGGCTCCCACCCTGAACCTGGGCCCGGCCCAGTTCAACCTGGGCTTTCCCGGCACGGTGGCCTTGCGGGCCAGCACCTTGATGGCGGTGGTCGGCGATGTGCTCGATTCGCTGGCGGTCCAGGGCTTCGAGCGCTTTTACTTTCTCAACGCGCACGGCGCCAACATTGCGGCGGTCAACGCCGCCTGCCAGGATTTTTATGCCCAATGGAGCTTGGGCCGGCGTAGCACAACAGCACCCCAGTGCCGCCTGCGCTCCTGGTGGGACTACCCCCGTGCCGACCAGATGCGCAAATCGCTCTACGGCAGCTGGGAGGGCATGCATGCCACGCCCAGCGAGCTGGCCATGGCCATGGCCGTGCTCGGGCCCGACTATCCCTATGACGCCCAGGCTCAGGCCCAGATCACAGAGCCACCGCTGGCCCTGCCCGAAGGCTTTGCCCGCCTGCACGGCGGCGACAACCACCTCGACAGCGCCAGCCACAGGGCGCAGTTTCCGGACGGAAGGGTGGGCTCGCATTCGGCCCTGGCCCGCATTGAGGACGGCCAGGCGCTGATGGAGGCGGCGATTGCCGACGCCCAGCAGGACATCGCCGAGTTCTTCGCATGATCATCCTCTACGGCCTGCCCGTTTCAACCTTTACCGCCAAGTTGAGGCTGGCCCTGCATTGGCGGGGTATCGCTTATGAGGAGCGCGAGCCCGACGGTGGCTATCGCTCGCAGGCCTGGCGGCAAAAAGTGCCCATGGGCACGATTCCGGCCATAGAGCACGAGGGCTTTTTTCTCGCGGAATCCGAGGCCATCCTGGAATACCTGGAAGACGCCTTCGGGCAGCGCCGCCTGCTGCCCGAGGATGCGCAGCAGCGCGCGCGGGTGCGCATGCTGGCCCGCCTGCATGACCTGCATGTGGAGCCCCGGGTGCGCGCCCTCTTCCCCTTGATACGCCAGCGCGATCTGCGCCCGCAATTGCCCGCCTTGCTGGCCGCCCTGCAGGACAAACTCGAGCGCCTGGGCGAGGTGGTGCAGCCCGGCCCCTATATGGCAGGGCCTGCGCCTAGCCTGGCCGATTGCGGCTTTGCGGTCAGCCTGCCGCTGGCGCACCGGCTGCTGGAGGTTTTGGGCCACAGCCTGAGCCTGCCGCCGGCCCTGGCACCCTGGACCGAGGCTATGGCCAAAGACGCATCGGCGCAAGCCGCTCTAAGCCCCTGGCGACAAGCCACCGAATCATGGCTACAAATGGCCACCCCATCCTCCTGATTTCAAGCATGACCGACAAGCTCAGCCCTTTGATGCAAGCCGATTGGCACTACGTCAACAAAAGCAGCCTGGAAGAGTTCAGCCGGGCCGACTGGCAAACCCTGCTGTCGCAGCGCCAGGTTTACTACCGCGAGCAGCAGGCCCGGCAGGTGCTGCGCATGCTGGCCGACTCCGAACACGACGCCACCTTTGGCTACCGCGTCAACAACTACCGGCATTGCCTGCAGTCGGCCACCCTGGCCCTGCGCGATGGCCGTGACGAGGAAGACATCGTCGTCAGTTTGCTCCACGATGTGGGCTTCATCGCCTGCCCCGACAGCCATGGCGAGTTCGCCGCTGCCCTGCTCGGCTGCTATGTGTCCGAGCGCAACCACTGGATGCTGCAGCGCCATGCCTTTTTCCAGGATGTGCACTCCCCGCATCACCCGGTGGCCGACCCTAACGAGCGCGAGCGCTGGCGTGGCCATCCCCACTTTGAGTGGGCCGCCACCTTTGTTGAGCGCTACGACCAAGCGGCCATCGACCCCCACTATGAGTGCGCCCCGCTGTCCGAGTTCGAACCCATGGTCATGCGCCTGTTTGCGCGCACGCCCCGGGTGCGTCCGCTGCCCTGAATTTTTTGGAGAAGTCTTAATGTCTGCCTGGATACACATGATCCCGCTGCAAGAGGCCCAAGGCCCGCTGGTGGCCGCCTATGAAAAGGTCAAAACGCCGCACGGCACGGTCGACAACGTGATGAAGGCGCACAGCCTGCGCCCGCACACCATGGAGGGCCATGTCGCGCTCTATCGCAGTGTGCTGCACAGCCCGGACAACACCCTGCCCTTTTGGTTTCTGGAGGTGGTGGCTTCTTATGTGAGCATGCTCAACCGCTGCGACTACAGCCTGAGCCACCACTTTGCCAATGCGCGGCGCCTGATGGCCGACCCGGCCCGCGCCGAAGCGGTGCGCCTGGCCCTGCTCGATCGCGCGCCTGAGCGGGTGTTCACCGGCAAGGAGTTGGAGCTCTTGCGCTATGCCGGCAAGCTCACCACCGATGTGGCGCAGATGGTCAAAAGCGATATTGACGCCTTGCACACGGCTGGCTGCAATGACGGCGAGATCCTGGAGGTCAACCAGGTCTGCGCCTACTTCAACTACTCCAACCGGCTGCTCAACGGCCTGGGGGTGACCACCCAGGGCGACGTGATCGGCTACTACAAAGAGACCCAGGCCTGAGCCCGGGACTGCCGCTTACTCGGCCTTGAGGTCGGCCACCTTGGCTGCACGGGCCATGGCCTCGTTCTCGCGGGCGATGGCCTGGCCATAAACCTGGGCATTGCCGCCCACCGGATCGATCACCGCGGTCTGAAAGTTCTTGATCACCTCTGGGTGCTTGACCACCTCGGCGATCTCCTGGCTGATGCGCGCCATCGCCGCCTGCGGGGTGCCGGCCGCAGCCATCACCCCGATCACCACCGCAAAATCAAAACCGGGCACCGTCTCGGCCACCGTCGGGATATCGGGCGCCTGCGGTGAGCGCAGTGATGCATTGCTGGCCAGCACCTTGACCTGACCGGCCTTGGCAAAGCCCAGCATCGAAGGCAAGGCCGCCACCGAGAAGTCCACCTGTCCGCCCACCAGCGCCGGGGTGGACTGGCCAGAGCCTTTGAAAGGCACATGCCGCACATCAAGGCTCAAGGCCGCCTTGAGCGCCTCCATGGTCAGGTGATGGGTGCTGCCGATGCCAGAAGAGCCGTAGGTGTATTCGCCGGGCTTGCGTTTGACCAGCGACACAAATTCCTGCAGCGTGTTGACGCCATTCTTGGGGTGGGCGACCACGAAAAGCGGCGAGCGCGCGATCAGCGACACCGGCAAAATGTCTGTGCCCACCTTGTAGGGCACGGCCTTGTTGAGCAAGGGCGTTATGGACAGCATGGAGCCATCGGAGACGATGAAGGCATGGCCGTCCTGCGGTGAGCTTTGCAGCAGCGCCTGATACGCCACCACGCCATTGCCACCGGGCTTGTTATCGACCACCACCGACTGACCGAGCCGCTCGGTCAGGCGCTGGGCCACCACCCGGGCGACCGAGTCGGGCAAGCCGCCGGCGGCATAGGGCACGATGAACTTGACCGGCTTGGTCGGATAGCCCTGGGCCATCACCGTCAGAGGTGCAAGCATGAGGGTGGCAATCCAGGATCTGCGTAGCATCATCAGAGGTCTCCTTGTGGCGTCCGCCCAGCGAGCAGCGATGGGGGAACAGTTGCAGGCGCTTGCATAATGTTTAGGCGCCTAATAAAATCATTTTAAAGCTTTCCGGCCGCATCGGCCTCAGGATGCCCTGAATCGCCCCATCTTTCCTCAGCATTTGCACCACCATGACCCAAGACACCCTGCAGGTCACCGAAGCTGCGCCGGCCGCCCGGGGTATTCAAAGCTTTGAGCTGCGCCACCCGCAAGGGCTGCCGCTGCAGCCCTTCAGCGCCGGCTCTCACCTGCGGGTCAAGACGCCCTCCGGGATGCAGCGCCAATACTCGCTGTGCAACGACCCGGCCGAGACCGATCGCTACAGGATCGCGGTCAAGCGCGAGGACAGCGGCCGCGGCGGCTCGGCCAGCATGGTCGATCAGTTGCAGCCAGGCGACCTGCTTGAAGTGGGACTGCCCGAAAACCAGTTCGCGCTCGACGATCGTGCCAGCCGCTTTTTACTGATTGCCGGCGGCATAGGCATCACACCTATGCTGTCCATGGCCTACCAGCTCAACAGCGAGGGCCGGCCCTATCAGCTGATCTACCTCAGCCGCGATGCGCAAAGCACCGCCTTCCTGGAGGAACTGCGCGGACCTGAGTTTGCGGGCAAGGTCAAGGTCCACCACGACCAAGGCGACCCGGCCCGGGCCCTGGACCTTTGGCCCCTGCTGGAAAAGCCCGGCAGCACCACTGGCCTGCACCTTTATTGCTGCGGCCCGGCCGGCCTGATGGATGCGGTGCGCGACATGAGCGGCCACTGGCCCGCCAGCGCGGTGCATTTTGAGAGCTTTGGGGTCGATACCCGCGCCCAGAGCGACGATCAGCCCTTCGAGGTTTGCATCAAGAGCAGCGGCCAGCGCTTGAGCGTACCGGTGGGCAGCAGCATCCTTCAGGTGCTGCGTGACGATGGCATCGCCGTTCCCTCTTCCTGCGAAAGCGGCACCTGCGGCTCCTGCAAAACCGGGCTGCTGGACGGCCAGCCAGATCACCGCGACCTGGTGCTGATGGAAGACGAAAAGGCCAGCCACATCATGGTCTGCGTCTCCCGCGGGCAGGGCAGCCTGCTGCTGGACCTGTAGGTGCCGCGATGAACGCGCCCCTGCGCATCGGCGTTCTGGGCCTAGGCCGCGCCTTTACCCTGATGCTGCCCACCTGGCGAGACGATGCGCGGGTGCAATTGGTGGCCGGCTTCGATCCGCGCCAGAGCGCGCGCCAGGCCTTTGCCCAGCAGTTGGGTGGTGTGGCCCACGACAGTGCCCAAGCGGTCTGCGCCGACCCGGCGGTGGAGTGGGTCTATGTGGCCACGCCACACCAGATGCACGCCGAGCATGTGGGCCTGGCGGCCCGCTGCGGCAAGCATGTGCTGGTGGAAAAACCCATGGCCCTGAGCCTGACCGAAGCCGACCAAATGATCGCCGCCTGCCAGCAGGCCGGCACCCATCTGCTGATCGGGCACAGCCACAGCTACAACGCGCCGGTGCTGCTGGCCCGACAGCTCATTGCCAGCGGGCGCTTTGGCGCGGTGCGCATGATTCACGCCCTGCAGTACACCGACTTTCTCTACCGGCCCCGGCGGCCGGAGGAACTCGATACCGCCCAAGGCGGTGGGGTGATCTTCAGCCAAGCGGCGCACCAGGTCGACGTGGTGCGTCTGCTGGCCGGCGGCCTGGTCGAGCGGGTCAGCGCTGTGAGCGGCCGCTGGGACCCACTGCGCCCCACCGAAGGCGCCTACAGCGCCCTGCTCTCCTTTGCCGGCGGCGCCTTTGCGAGCCTGAGCTACAACGGCTACGGCCACTATGACAGCGACCTGCTGATGGACGGCCTGGGCGAGCTGGGCCAGCCCAAGAACCCGCAGGCCCATGCCTTGACCCGGCAGCGCCATGCGCAGATGAGCGACGAGCTGGCCGAGGCCCAGGCCAAGGCCGAACGCAACTTCGGTGGCTCGGCCTATCAAGAGGCAGCACCCCAGCCGCCCCAAGCGGCCCAGCATTTCGGGCCGGTTTTGATCAGCTGCGACCAGGCCGACCTGCGGCTCACGCCCCTGGGGTTGGAAGTGCATAGCGCACAGGGCCGGCAGTTCATCGCGGCCGAGCTGCCGGCCGTGCCCCGCGGCGAGGTGGTCGACGAGCTGTGGTCTGTCGGCCGGCTGGGGCAGGCTGCGCGCCATGACGGGCTGTGGTCACGCGCCACGCTGGAAGTCTGCCTGGCCATGCTGGCGGGGCAAGCCTCCCCCGAGACCCTGCGGCACCAGGTGCCCACCCGCGACTGAAACAGGACCCGCATGGCCAAAAAAGACCCGATGCCCGAGCTGCTGCGCCACTGGCGCGAGGCGGTGCCCGACGACAGGCTGGCCCACCTGATCCGCGATGTGGCCCGCGCCCAGATGCGTGCGCTGCAACTGCGCCTGGCCGAGCACGGGGTGTCTTTCGGGCACTGGACGTTTTTGCGCATCCTTTGGCTCAAGGACGGCCTGACCCAGCGCGAACTCAGCGAGCTGGCCGGGGTGATGGAGCCCACCACCTTTGCCGCCGTCAAGGCCATGGAGGGCATGGGCCTGATCGAGCGGCGCCAGCTGGCCGGCAACCGCAAGAATATGCATGTCTTCCTGACCCGCGCCGGCCGCAGCCTGGAGAAAAAGCTGGTGCCGCTGGCCGAAGAGGTCAACCACATCAGCGTGGCCGGCAGCACCGAGGCGCAGCTTCAGGCCATGCGGCAGTTCCTCTTGCTGATGCTGGAAAACCTCGCCACCGACGCCGCGGCCCAGCCGCCCTCAGAAGCGGACGAAGACTGAGCAGAGACCGGGCGGCCGCTGGACGGTGTTTGTCATTTGTACTAACATTGCGGCATTAATCTCACCCTACAGGTGCTGCCATGACCGCTGTTGCATCGTCTCCTTCCAGCCGATCCGCCCGCCTCGGACTGCGCGCCACACCCGAGCAGGAGGCGGTGCTGCGCCGTGCCGCTGAGGTGAGCCACAAGTCACTGACCGATTTCATCCTCGACAGCGCCTGCCTGGCGGCCGAGCAAACCCTGTTGGACCAGCGCCTGTTCATGGTGTCGGGTCAGCAGTATCAGGCCCTGATGGATCTACTGGATCGCCCCGAGCAAGCCAATGCAGGTTTGGCTGAGCTGTTCAATCGCAAGGCCCCTTGGGATGCCCAGTGAGTTTCTCCCGTCCAGAACCACTGGGCGTTGAGCACCAACTCGAGGGCTTCGACTGCGGCAAGCCCGCGCTAGACGACTGGTTGTTGCGGCATGCCCGGCAAGCCCAAGGCAGTGGGTCGGCCAAGACCTTCGTGGTTGCCGAAGGCGCTCGGGTTGCTGGCTACTTCAGTTTGACTGTCGGCCAGGTCGATACCCTGGATGCACCCGAGCGCATCCGCAAAGGGATGGGGCAATACCCAGTGCCGGTGGTGATCCTCGCCAGACTGGCCGTTTCGCGGCAGGATCAGGGTCGCGGCATGGGCTTCGGACTGCTGCAAGACGCGATCCGACGCACGATGCTCATCGCAGAGCAAGCCGGCATCCGTGCCATGTTGACGCACCCCATTGATGAAGAAGCGGCGAAGTTCTAC
>Ga0164292_10000648_pt1 | contig 27423 bp, 33 predicted proteins | sample GEODES117metaG_FD_111486 | JGI IMG/M metagenome (GOLD analysis project Ga0164292, IMG submission 111486) | Eutrophic lake water microbial communities from Lake Mendota, Wisconsin, USA - GEODES117 metaG | ecosystem: Environmental > Aquatic > Freshwater > Lake | place: USA: Lake Mendota...
CCGAACCGGTCTACGGACACGGGGACGGAACCGAGCCGACCTACGGAAACGGGGACGGAACCGAGCCGACCTACGGGAACGGGGACGGACGCCCAGGAGCCGCTGGCGCGGGAGTCTCGATGATGGACGACACCCCCGCCGAGGCCACCCGCCGACGGGGGACGCTGCGATGAGTGGACTGCGGGCCCGGCTGGACCGGATTCCCCTGGACATCTGGCACCTCGCCGACGACGCGGCAGTGCAGGCGGGCGGGTCCACCAACATCTTCATCGCCTGGCTGCGGTTGTTCGACTCCGACGGTGGGCGGGCGGAACGGTACCGGCTTCTGCTAGATGCAGACCTCTTCAATCCCATGGGGCAGGTGCTCGGAAAAATCGCCGAGTTCCTGCACATGTTCTTCATGGTCATTGCCGGATATGCCGTGTGGGCCATCGAAGCGGTGGTCAACCCGGACCGGCTCCTTCGGGGACTGTCGTCGGCGTATCAGTCTCTGACGAGCCGGTTGTTCGAGGTCTTCCCTCCCCAGGCCCTGGTCGCGGCCACCTTCGCCATCCTGGTTCTGCGCATCTTCATTCAGCAGGCTCCCGGCGACGTCACCATCGGCTCCGCAAAGACCTCAGCGCGCCTGACCAAGACACATTGGCAACGACTGGCTTCCGGGTTCGCGGTGATGTCGATCGTGCTGATCCTGGTCGCCAATCCGTTCCGGCTGGCCCAGGAGGCGCTCAAAGCGGTCGCCGTGTTCTCCGGGTTCCTGACCGGAAACGACGCCGAGACCCTGCACCGGCTCATGGTCAGCGGCAACGTCAACCAGATTCTTCGTCCGATCACGCAGATGATCACCTACCACGACGTGCTCTCCCCGGAATGCTCTGCGACGTGGTCGCAGGTCATCAACAGCGGTAACACCTCAGTGCTGTCCACCTGCCTGACTCAGGCGCAGGTCAACGCCGCGTCGAGTCCCGGCGTCATCACCCTGACGCTGTCCATCCTGGCGCTGGCGATCGCGGCCTGCTTCGGCTACTTCGCCTTCATCGTGCTCAAGCAGTTGCTTATCCACATTTCGCTGATGGTCTACCACTTGGTGATCCTGGCGTGGGTCGGAGCACTCTCCCTGGCCCACCGCCGGGCATACGACAAGCTGGCCCGTGAAGTCGGCATGGCGGGACGGCACTTCGTGATCACGATGGCCATCGTTTTGGTCATCTCGGTGATCCCGGTGTGGTTCCTCCAGTTCGTGGGAGAAATTCCCGGCTTACCGCTGTGGTTGGAATTCATCCTGATCGCCATCGGATATGTGGTCACCGGCCAGGTGGTGGCTGTGATGACCAGGGCTCTCGACGACGGTAAATCCTGGAAAGAGAACTGGAAGGAAGCCTTCACCAAGGAGGACACCCTCTCCGAGACCATCTCGAAGAAGATGAGCGACTCGACCATCCAGAAAACTCTCTACCCCGCCGACGACCAGAAGAAGGCCGTCGCCAACCCGTTCGCCGACCAGACCAAGGCCGGAAAAGAGTGGGTGGGTGGAAAATGGCAGTCGACCAAGGGAGCGGTCCGCTTCGGTGGTAAAGGCGCTGCGGGTCAGGAAAACTCTGACTCCCCCGAGCTCGATGCCGCCGCCCAGAAGGTGGTTCTTGCCGCACCGGCAGCTTCGTCCCCGGCACCCGCACCAGCACCTACCCCGGCGGACCCGACCCAGGCTCGTGCTCCTGACCCCTCGGAATCGTCTGCACCGTCGGCGGCTCCGGTCGCGGCTGACGAGCCCACGTTCTCCAACGTGCCCTTTTCTGCCGAAGAACGCCAGGCGCATGACATCCTCACGCAAGTCGTCTCCGCGTTCCCATACATCAGGATGGCCTACTACGTGGCAACCGGTTCCGACGGGGAAACGACCGTGATGAAGTCACCCTCGGTAGATGAGTCCGATACCTCCGCGGTATTCCGTCCGTCCGTCGACATCCGAACAGACTCCGCCGTATACACGATGGACCGCGGAGGTACCGCGGTGGTCGGCACCCCTCTCGCGGATATACAGGTGCCTGGTAATACGCAGACCACCGTTTCCGGTGACACGCTCACCAGTCCTCAGGCCGAGCCCGGCGGTATGACCGACCTCGTCCGGGGATACCTCGACAACGTGGTACGTCGCATATATGAGACGGCGCCGGAATCCGGGCGGGACATCGTCGCACGTCCTGACGGCGTGCTCGACCTGAGCGGATCATCGTTCGGGCTGGCCCTCCCGGCGTATCACGATAGTGGTGTTCCGAAAACCGTGTGGGACAAGCTGCGTATCCCCGACCCCATGACGATCGAAAGCGACATCATCTCGATCTCCGGAGGAGTCGCCGAAGCCGATCGACTCCGGAACGTCGAAGAGGCACTGGGGGACCCATCCTTCGAATCCCCGAATTCCATCGCGGGTCTGGCCCTCACTGCGGGCCGGGACCGTGGTGGAAATACTGTTATCCGAGAGGCAACACGCGGGGGTTTTGGGGACGATGTCTGACCACATCATATGTAAACTGAATTTTATATTCGGACAGCTTCTGTCCGGCACTGAACCAGGAGAGTGATATGACATCCTTCTCGCCGCGTGATCTCAACCACGCCAAGCTGGAAGAGCTGAGGAACCAGTTCATGGCTCAGCCCAACGGTGCGGGTACCGACGCGTCCGTCACGAACGGCGCTGTCCCACAAGACGATCCAGCACCTGTTCGTCCCGACTTCCTCGCCGATGAGGAATCTCTGGTTGATTTCGGCGAGGACGAGACTCCCGCAGATATCTCGGTCTATGACGTCTTCGACGAAGACGAGGACGACCTGGTCGAGGATTCCCCGGTCTATCAGGACGAGGTCGAGGAGCAGTACGAGGTCGAGGATCAGTACGAATACGACGTTGCGGAAACCGTTACGCCTGATCCCGAGCCCGAACCGGTTCCGGTCGCCCGTCCGACCCGCGCGTCACGTCCGGTATCGGCTCCCCGCACCGTTCCGACTGCCCCGGCTGTGCGGGAACCGGCTCCCGCGACCGACGTCAGCGACGAGGACCTGCTCGATCTCCTCCGGAGAATGGCCTCCACCGATCCGGGCCGGTTGTCCCGGCTCAAGGACGAGACCCTGCCGGTCACCGAGGACACCATCCGTACGGTTCCCAGCCCGATGTCATCCCCGCGGATTCCCCGGCCCCAGGCGGCGCAGCCCGCTCCGGCGCCGCGGCGGGCAGCGGCTCCGGCTCCCGAACCCACACCTGCGGCACGCCGCCGGGTGGTCAAGGAGGCCGGAGGCGATCCGGTTCAGCACGAACTTCCGTCGTTCACTCTCGATCAGCGTCGTAAGGAAGGCCCCCAGCAGGGCTGGCGGTCGGTGGTGGCCCGGATGGGTATGAACATCGACAAGAGCCAGGCCGAGAAGGAATACGACCACGACATCGACCTGATCAACAAGCAGCTCCGTTACGCCCGCGTGGTCGGGGTCGCCGGGTTCAAGGGCGGCACGGGTAAGACCGCCGCGACGGTGTGCCTGGGCTCCACCATCGGTGAGCATCGCTCCACCGGCGAGGTCGTCGGTATCGACGCCGACGAGAACGGCACCCTGGCCCGGCGGATGAAGGGCACCCAGCCCTCCAACGTCAAGGCGTTCGCCGCGGATGACCGGCTGTTGACCACCAACGACGTTCGGGCCCACCTGATGGTCAACGACCACCGCTTCTCGGTCCTGGGTTCCTCCACCTCTCCGACGGCGTACCCGCTGATCCCGGAAGAGTACGAAGTGGCCGTGGACCGGCTCAAGGACGACTACTCCATCGTCATGGTCGACATGGACACCAGTGCGGCGTCTCCGGCCTACGAAACCATCATGGATTCGCTGCACGCGCTGGTCCTGATCATCGCTCCGACGCTGGAAAGCGTCTCACTGGGCCAGAACATGGTGGCCTGGCTGCGGGAGCGCGACCTGGGTGATGTACTCAGCCGCACCCTGGTGCTCATCAACCACCAGTCCCCGGCCAAGAGCCACGTCAACCTCGAACAGGTGGTGGCCCACTTCCGTGACCGCGAGCACCTCAAGGTCCTGGAAATTCCGTGGGACGAGCATCTGGCCGAGGCCGGAGAGGTCAACCTCGACCTGCTCAACAAGCCCACCCGGCGGCAGTTCGTCCGGGCCGCAGCGACCATCATCGACTCCCTGCCGTCGTCCTGACGACAGGTACCTGTACGGCCTATTCCCTAGGAGAAATACAACATGACCGTCGATCCCACCGCCATCCTGTCAGAGGGCCTCGCCCGTCTGGAGGAGCTCCGCGTCGAGCACCTGTCCGCGCTGGAGGGTGTCCATGCCGCCAAGGCCCGTGCCGAGGCGACCGTGGCGGAAGCCAAAAAGGACACCGATGTGATCGTGGATGAGGCCAAGGCTCGTGCCCGCGACATCATCGACGCCGCCAAGAGCGAAGCCGAGATGATCCTCGACGAGGCCAAGAGCCGGGCCTCTGAGGTTATGGACGCGGCCAAGTCCGAGGCCGGAGTCATCGTCGGGGACACCAAGCGCCAGGCTGCCGAACGTCTCGCGTCGGTGTCGTCCTACGCCGAGGAGGGCGTGACCGAGGCACTGCTGGAAGCCGAGGGCCCTCGCGCCAGCTACGCCAATGGCATCGCCGAGCTGGTCAACACCGGCTGGGCCACCACCGCATCCCTGGCCGCGATGGGGCACGAGACCCCGCGCCGTCCCCGGAACCTCCCCCGTACCAACGGAGCTTCTGTCGGCGAGGACGACTAGCTCGCGCTGTAGCGACGACTTTCGATTCGATCGGAGAACACATCCATGCCTGATACCGCTGTCCGGACAGTGACCCGCACCGGCAATACCCGTGTGGCGATCACCATCCCCGGACACATCGTCGATCTGACGCTGTCTCCGACGGTGCCGATCTCGCACATCGTCAGCCAGCTCATTCCCTATCTGCGTCAGCAGTTGACCGGGAAGCCCAAGGCGCTGGAGTTCCTCAACGACCCTGACGCCGCCTGGCACCTCGAGCGATTCGGCAGTGTTTCACTGAATTCGTCGAAAACCCTCGATGAAGAAGGGATTCTCGACGGCGAGGCGTTGTACCTCGTGTCGACCCCGGCGGGTGAGAAGTACCCGGCCCTCATCGACGATGTCGCCGAATCCATCGCTTACCACCAGAATCAGACCTTCCCGCCATGGAAACCGGAATCGGGAATCAAGCTCTCGCTGACCCTAATTCAGGTGGTGGGGGCCCTCGTGGCAGTGGTTCTGGGTATGTGGGCCAATCGGTCAATGCCCTCGTCGGAGTTGCGCTACGGGCTAGCCGGACTGTGCCTGACCCTGGCAGTCGCGCTTATCGCGGTGGGCCTGACCGTCGTCAAATCCGGGCAGGAAAGGCTCGCCGAGATTCCGCGGCCGTTGTTCGTGGTCGGGTATGAAATGCTGGCGGCCGCAGGGCTTTTGATCGTGCCCCGCAAATTCGACGTGCCGCACATTGTGGTCACTTCGGCATTCCTGTTCGTGGCGTCGGTGCTGGTCTACGCCGTCACCGGCATCGGCCGAGACGAACGGTTCAGCTACGGCACCGGAGAAACCCGGTCGACGAACATCAAGAAGGCAACCAGCGACATCACCCGTCTCAGTTACGGAGTGGCTACCGCATCGCTCATCACGCTGGTCGTCAGCAGCATCAACCTGGTCTACCTCTCGCCTCCGGCAGTCATCTGCGTGGAGATCATCGTGGCGGCGTTCTTCGCCGTACTGATGGCCTCCCGTGCCGCCCTGGCATTCGCGCGGATCAGCCTCCCGTACGTCCCGGCCACCGGCGAGGACTACCTCAAGGTGCCCGTCGACGACGTGGGCAGTGTCAGCAAGAAGGCCGGTTCCTCCGCGGTGGATTCGATCCTCAATCAGGAACAGCAAGTGCTCACGGCCTACGATGTGATCGTCGGAATTCTCTCCGGTGCACTCGCCCTGATCGTGGGAACGGCGTTCTTCGCCGGTAAGCATCTGGACAACCACCATTGGATCATCTGGTCGTTCATCGTCGTCATCTCCACGGCGTTGATCTATCGAGGAAAGTCCTACGACGACGAGCGCTTGCAGAAGCTGTGCCTGACCGGCGCGGCGGCGACCATGACGACGTTCCTGGTCGGACTCCTGCTGTCCCCGGCTAGCGCGGGTAACGGACTGCGCTTCTTCCTGACCCTCGGCATCCTGCTGGCGGCTTTGGGATTCGCCGCCATCTTCTCGATTCAGCGCAGGACCATCCGCTCCCCGATCGTCATGAAGCTGTTCGAGTACATCGAGATGGTGTTGTACGCGACCCCGATCGTGTACCTGGTTCTGGCCCTGGACCTGTACCAGAAGGTCCGTGCCCGGTGAAGGTCGTAGACCTGGTTCAGCGAACCGTCGCCGCGTCCGCAGCAGCGGTGCTGGCCCTGTCTCCGTCTCTGATCTATGCACCTACAGCGGCGGCGATCTCGGCCTACGTCATCGACCCGGCTCGCGACGTTCCTCCCCCGGACAGCCAGCCGTCCCCGGAGATGCCGATGCGCCAGCAGTTCGACTGTGGCATCTCTGCGGTACTGGCCAACTCCCAGTTCAACGAAATCCCGATCAGCGAGTCCCTCGAGGTCGACCGGCTCCATCAGTTCGCCCGCGGGGACGGACAGAAAATCGCCGTCATCGACTCCGGTGTCAACCCGGTGTCCCGGCTCCCCCGGCTCAAGGGCGGTGGTGACTACATCCAGTCCGGCGACGGACTGTTCGACTGTGATCATCACGGCACTCTGGTCGCCGGGATTATCGCCGCCCAGCCCTCCCCCAACGACAGCTTCGTGGGAGTGGCTCCTGGTGCGGAGATCATCTCGATCCGGCAGACCAGCGAGGCGTTCACCGAAGACCGCCCCCCACAGGGCTGGAACGAGGCCGACAAGGCGGCGATGAACCTACGCACCCTGGCGCGGGCTGTGGTCCACGCCGCGGATATGGGGGCCACCGTCATCAACATCAGCGTCACCGCGTGTGTGGATGCTTCCCGGATGGTGGACGTGCGGTCACTAGCCGGGGCGTTGTACTACGCCTCGGTGGTCAAGAACGTCGTCGTGTTCACCTCGGCGGGCAACACCGACAACCGCAAGAACCGGGGCTGCCAGAACAACCCCGGCGCCGACCCGAACAACCCGTCCGATCCGCGGAACTGGAACGGGGTCCGGTCGGTGTCCTTGCCGTCGTACTTCTCCGATCTCGTCCTGTCCGTGGGCGGATCGACGCTGACCGGAGACTCCTACATCAACTCGATGGCGGGCCCGTGGGTTGGTGTGGCGGCTCCGGCCATCAACGTCGTGTCCCTGGACCCGACACAGCCCCAGCCCGGTGCGCTGACCAACGCGGCCATCGTCGAAGGGACCCCGATTCCGATTAACGGGACCAGCTTCTCCGCGGCCTACGTCGCCGGGCTGGCAGCGCTGATCCGGGAGAAGTACCCCACCCTGACCTCACGTCAAGTGATCAACCGCATTCTCAAGACGGCGCACACCCCGGCCGACGGACTGAGCAACGTACTGGGTAACGGCATCATCGACCCGGTCGCCGCGCTCACTTCGCCGATCGAGGCCGGAGACATCGTCGCTCCGGGGGTTCCTTCGGAAAAGGCTCCGGTTCCGGTTCCCCCACCTGCGCCCGATCACACAGGCCGCAACATCGCACTGGCCGTGCTCGGTGGCGCGGGACTGTTCGTCGGAGCGATCGCCTTGGCGGCGTTCGCCTTCCGGAGCCCGCGGAGCTGACCATGACCGTGGGCGCACTACACATCAGGCCGCGACCGACTACCTCTGTCTGCGCTGTTCCGATGCCGACTCCCGTTACGTCCGAGCCGACAACCGACGACTAGGAACCACATGGCTACCAGGGTTGACCCCAAGTGGGGTCTCCGCTTCCGGCACACCACCGCGGTGTTTCTCGCCGTGGTGGGGGTGCTGCTCTACCTGCTGACAGCAGTCATCGGGACCAACTGGTCGGTGATTGCCCCGTTGGCCGTTCTCGCGGTTCTGCTGTCGATGGTCACCTACCGCCACCGGACCCTATTCGGATGGATCGGGATGCGTCGACGCGCCCGCAAGACGACCCGCCGGGAGGGTCTGCTCATCACCTCTGAGGGAGTCGGCATCGTCTGGGACGGCGAAATCGCCTCGACGTTCCTCGAACTCAAGCCCAAGCCGTACGCCGTCACCGTGATCGAGCCGGACGAGTCACTGTCATCCCCGACCATTCCTGTGGATGTGATCCGTGAGGAGCTCACCCAGTTCGACATCCGGACCCACTCGGTGTCAATCATCACCGCAGGCAGCCAGTACGTGAACCCGTCGACGGTGTCCAACATCTATCACTCCGTCACCGGACCTGTCCCGGCTCTGCTGAACGGCCGCACCCTGATCAAGGTGTCGGTGGCACTGGAAGGGTCCATTGACTCGATGGTGGCCCGCGGCGGGGCGCGTGAGTCGGTTCCGGTCGGACTGGGCAACACCGTGAGCATTGCCGCCGCTCGCATCCGGCGTCGCCTGGAGCGCGAAGGTTGGGACGTCGACACCCTGACCCGGCGCCAGGTGTCCCAGGTCACCGAGGAGATCAAAGACGTTCTCGCAGAGCCTATGAGCCAGGAACAGTGGAGTGAGTGCGGGACCCCGGCCATGCTGGTATCAGTCCACACCCCAACCAGAAACTCCTGGCGGCAAAGCCGGTATCGGGAATGGCACCAGTTCGATATGCATCGCATGATGACGGTGCTACGGCTCAACCGACAGGGCACACATACCGATCACGCCGAAATGTATCTGGCGTACGCCACTCTCCAGCCCGGTGCGATGGATTTGTCCGAGGCTGTCGGGCTGTGGCGCGAATACGGCCAGCAGGGAGACATCCTCACCGAAGCGATCCCGACGTACTACGCTGTTCGACCCACCGCTGTTCCGGGAATGGCGCTGAGCCGTGAGGAGCCGTTCCCGATTGAGATGCACCCGTGCGGCGTCGGCACATTCGTGGGATACGGGGCCAACCGGTCTCGGGTGTTCGTCAACCTCGCCCGCGGCGGTGTCGATCCGCTCTACGTCATCGCCCCGGTCGCGTTTCTCCAGCAGCTTCTGGCCCGGATGCTCACCACCGGAAAGACCATCGACATTCGGGTTCCTGACGACGGGACCGGAATCTGGCCGCAGTTCGCGGACAAGATGCGGGCTCCCGCACTGATGGGCTACTACAGCATCCCCGAGCCCGACATCGTCGTGGCTCCGGAGAATGACCTACCCCGTCCGGAGTTCCCCGGACAGGTGGTCATCGCATGGACCACCACGCCTCCGGCGTCCAATCCGGCATCGGCGATCGTGGTGTTCGGTAAGGACGCCGTGGTGTCGATCGGTGGGCAGCAGATTCCGTTCCAGTGGGCGCTGACCTCTGGTGAGGCCCGACTGCTCACCGTCGAGGTGGGCGGACAGCAGCGGCGGAAAGTCGACTCCGAACAGCAGAAGCCGCGTCGCCGACGTCTGCTGAGTAAACCCGCGGAAGGGCGACACGCCCGGCGGTAGCCCCAGCCTCCGGGCTCAACGGAGCCGGACCCGAACAATGTCCCTGTACGAAAGATTCCTTGACTCGCACTTACAGCCGGGCGCAGCTGGGGATGGCGGTTACCAGGACATCTGAGCGGATTTGAATCCGTACACGTAATACCCGACGACATAGCTGACGCGTTCATCGTTCATGGGGTAGCGGCTGACTGCTTCCTGAATATCCGGATCGTCGTAAGGCTTTCCGGACCGGCCCTCCATGTAGGCGCGCACCCCTACGTCGGTGTAGATGGTTTTCAGCATCGCCAAAACCTGTTTGTAGGTCGCATGGTCCATGGCGATACCGAACTGCTCCTCCAGTCCCAGGATTCCGGCAAGAACGGGCCGGGAAATGTCCTCCGAAGACTGCGGAGTTGGAGTACGGGGTTTACGAAAGGCCACTGCGTTTGATCCTCACATGGGGACCGCGGTGGCCCATTCGATTCAGATGGCCTTCTTGGTTCCGTTCACGACCGTGAGGGTCAGGAACTCCTGACGGGACCGCTTGATGATACGGCGCTCCCGCTCGCTGTAGCCGCCCCAGACCCCGAAACGCTCGTCGGCGTCCAGGCTGTACATCAGACACGGGCGACGCACCGGGCACGAGGCGCAGATTTTCTTGGCCGAAGCCGAGGACCCGCCGCGGTCGGGGAACCAGGATTCCGGGTCGGCGGTGGCGCACACGGCGTCTACCTCCCAGCTCGTCTTGTCGACGGCCTTGACCTCAATGCCGGTCTCGGGATCGACATCTCCGCCGGTCTCATCCCAGTGCGGGAGGTCAGCATCCACCCGAGCCCAGACCTCGATGCCGGTCAGTCCGGCAATGGAGCTGCCCTCCCGGCGGAGGTTGGCCCGCGTGGTTTCCTCGTCCTCGATCTCGGCGTCCTCGATCTCGGGCTCCTCGGCGTGCGCGGCGAGGAACTCGTCGGCCGCAGACTCCAGGTCGTCCAGACCCGAGGAGAGCTCCTCGTCGAAGACGAAGTCAGACATCTCGGCGTCCAGGAGGTCGAATCCGTCCAGGATGTCGTTGTCCATTCCGGATGTCGGCAAATGATTGAGGGTGGTCATGGGCTCATCTCCAGCTCGGTCAGTATCGGTGGGTTGTCGGTTCGGTATTGAGTTGTCTACGGGGCGGTGGGACTATACCGGTGACTCCCCGCATAAATATCTATGCCTCATAGAGTAGAACGCATGAGCATTCTTAACAAGTAAGATTTTGAGATGCATAGTTTATGGGACATCTGCCCTGGTGAGCTATCTATATGCAACTCATATCGCATAAATATGCAACTCATCTGAATAGACATGCGCTCCAGGCTTCGAAACCGAAGCATCCCCGGTAGCCGCCCGGAAATCCCGGCTGGAACCGACCACCGTGTGTCGATGACAGCAACTCCGGGTGTCATTGCTCGGTCCTTCTCGGGTTGAGTAACGGTAACACTTACACTGTAACTCAATACCGATCCGGTATCAAATCCGGCAGTCACCCGACCGGACGCCCAGCGGCAGCATGTGCGGGAAGCGGAATGAGGGTCAGATGACGCGCACCCGGTAGTCCACGCTGCCGACCGGGAACCCGGCCCGCTCCAGCACCTCGATGATGTCTGCGGCGAAGACGTTGTCGGGATCAGCGGTGTGTACCACCGCGAACCGATCTCCGTTCGTGGAGCGATTCACCTCGATGTGGTCGACGAAGTACCGGAGCTTCTCGAGATCGAAGCGGATCGCGTCGATGTTCGCAGGAGGCACCGACTCGGGAAGGTAGATGTACAAATCCATCCGGACATTATCGCCACGGGGACGTCGTCTGACGACGAAGGACACGGTCGTTGTCGAATCCGCGGCGGGGCCCTTCTCCCCCGATACACTCCCCGGCATGCCGGAATTTCCCGTTACCGTGACGTTCATCGCCGATGCCGACACCCCTGAGGATGCAGACTTGGCCGTGCGGCTGACCCTGTCCGCCGCGGTGGAGAGTTACCGCCGTAGCAGCTCGTCGCCAGATATCCCCTGGACCAGGTTCGTCTGACCATCGTGATCGAAAACCGACGCACATCTCCGTCTGGTTCTCGTCACGGCGTGCGGACTTCGCCCGAGGTGAGACGCCGGGCCGACATCAGTAGATTCCGACGCGAGCTGTATCACGTCCAGACGGAGCTGCTCGGCAACGGCGAAACCCCGTACTTTTCCCAAATCACACACGCAGCGGTGCGGCTGCTGTCGACTCGCCCGAGGAATCCGATACCCCTGATCATCAGCCACACCTCTGCTTTGAAGAAGCGGTATCCGGACGTCCCGATGACTCTGGCTCCGGTTCTGGCCGCGATGGCGCGGCAGCCCGGTGCTGACATCCGGAAGCGGGCCTACGACCGGCTGCACCTGCTCAAGATGCTGACGCTGCCTTCCGGAGTGTTGTCGGAGGCGAAGTTTGTGGACTACCCGGACGCCTCCCGCAATCTCGGCGTCCTGGCCCTCGAGCACCCCGACGTCTCCGAGCTGCTCGAGCTGTGTAGCGGGGACGCCCGCGAGGTCTCCCGCCGAATCCTGACTGGCACCGACTTGTTCGGGAGGATGCTGTCGAGCCGGATGTCGGAGTCCGGTTCACGGCTCGTCACCCACGCCATGACCTACACGACCCTCACCAAGGCCGGACTTGTACGACTGTCCGACATTGCCGAGGACATGCCGGGGCTCCCCGCGGAGTGGGCCTGGACCGTGCTGGAAGCGGAAACGGAACCCGCACAATAGAGAACGGCACCGGAAATCTTCCGGTGCCGTTTCCCTGATCAGCAGTCCGTAAGGACTGCTCACCTATGCCGCCGAACGACGCGTGGTCTTGCGTCCGGCGGTCTTCTTGACCGCCTTCTTCACCACAGCCGCCTTCTTGGCGGGAGCCTTCTTCACCGCGGTCGCCTTCTTAACTGCCGGAGCGGCTTTCTTAGCCGGAGCGGCTTTCTTGACGGCCTTTTTCGCCGACGTGCGCGTAGCAGGAGTCTTCATCGACTTAGCCACGAGGACCTCGCTGACCCGAGGGGCCCGGACTCGCCGCTTGACCTTGGCCGCCGCCGCCACCCCGTACACCCCGTACTTACCGCGGGGCATGTCGTCCACCTCGAACGCGACATCCAGTCCGTCGAACACGTTCAGTCGCTCGCAGTTATACGCCGACACCCGTGCCGAGTTGGGATTGTCGAACACGCGATAGAGAACTCGTGCGTCCTTGGTCTGATGGACCAGGTGGGCAAAGTCCCGAGCGGTGACCGGCTTGATCCGGTCGCTCTTTTTGATGAATGGCTTGGTGGCCGTCATGGGTATCGCCTCTTTCTTCTCCGGCACTGATATGCCATTAACGTAAAGAATACAGTTACGTGAGGGTGTTCAGGGTCTGGGGTACCCGGAATCTTACAGATTCCCGTACCTATTCGGTATCGCCATCTTCCGGCCCCTCCAGGATAAAGCGATACCCCGGTTTGTCTCCCTTCGAAACAACGGCTTCGTATGCTTCCGGGAACTCCTTCCGGAGTCGGTCGTAGTCGACCTTGCGGGACGGAGCGACCTCGGTGATCCGGTAGCCGTAATACTCACCCGGATCGTTTCCACCTTCCAGCAACGCGTCGCGCACCTTGCCGTACCAGGCATCAGAGACGTTACGGATGGACTTGCACAGCCTCAGCATGTCCACCGGACGCACCCCGGCACGGGTCCGGGCGAACACGGTGTCCAGCGCGTCGGCGATGTCGAGGGGGTGCTGCCCCACGATCGACTTGGCGAGGGCATCAGCCAGGGTCGGTGGAATCGGTGACGACTCCGCCGGAGCAACCGCCTTCACCTTCGCCTTGGTCGGAGCCTTACGTCCCCGCGCCGGAACCGGCTCATCCACCGCGGTCTCGGACACTGCTTCGGGCACCACCGCGGTCTCACCGGCGACGGCTTCCACAGCCGTCGCCGTCTCCGCCGCAACCGCTGTGGTGTCCGGATCGGGGGCGTCGGCGCCCACCGGACCATCCAGGAACGGGTTATAGGTCCGAGGGGCGTCGGCGGAAATCGGATCGGGAGCCGCGTCGGAGAACGTCGGCTTGGGGTTGTTCGGAAGGCTGTTCACGAAGGGGTTGCTCATAGCACTCATCATAACACCCTTGTTGTAAGTGTTTCAGTTACAAACTGCGTGTTCCCGAACTACCCGATCCGCTACCTGTTGTCGTCGCGGGACTTCTGGGGAATCTTCCAGTCCTCGCTCTTGACGGTTTCTCCCACGTCGCGTCCGACGCCCACCGGGAACACCGCGCGCCACTGGGGCAGGAACGCGACCAGGGTTGAGGACTTCTCGTCGGAGGTCGGGTACAGCGACACCTCCATCGGCGACATCTTGGTCGCAGCCGACAGGATCGACAGGTAGGCGCTGGGGAGCACCGTCCGGGTCCAGGGAATCTCCTTCTCGATCGGGTCGGGCCGAAGCAGTCCGGACAGGATGTCGATCGGGTAGTCCCCGGAGGTGTCCAGGCCGACGAATCCGCGGCGGTCGTTCTCCGACTCCGCTCCGTCAGCCAAAGCGCGCACCGACATCACCCCGTTGGTCATGTCGAACGTCATCCGCACCGTGGTCTCGGCTCCGTCGCTCTTGTGCTCCCGGAGATCAGTGGTGAGCATGGTCGCCAGCCAGGCGATGTCGGTCTCGGGGATCACCACCGTGCCGGACAGGGTGCCGATCACCGGGATGGCGTACTGCCCGGCCACCGCTCCGTCGGAGGATGCGGCCACCAGCAGGGTGTCCCCGCCGACTTCATCACCCACCTGCCCGGAAACGGTGTACAGGACGATGGACGACATGGTCGGGTCGTCCTTGCCCTTGTAGGTGGTCAGTTTCACGTACTTGATCAGGGTCAGAACGTCCACAGTGGACGCGGTCAGAGTTGGCATATCGTCGCTACCTCGCAGGTCGGTTACAGCAGTGCTGTCGGTTCAGAAGTGAAAGTATATGACTTACGGTAGCGGTAACGCGTCAGTGACACGGATAACCGTGTCCGATATTTCATCGGGCAAGGGCTCCGGCCAGGTGTGTGAAGAAATGAACCGAGTCGCCGTTCTTGAAGTCGATCTTGACCAGAGTGTCCTTGATCGAGTCCTGCTCGGACTCCGGAGCCCGCTTGATCGCTCGGATCACCTGGACCAAGGGAATCAGATTGAGGCCGGAGGGACCTTCTACCTCGAGGAGCTGCTCGGTGTCGAGGCCCTTTTCCTCCACGAAGGTGTCGATCCAGGAAATGAAGCTGTCGGTCATCGCTCTTCAGGGGCATGGAGACCCCGTCCTTCAGGGCGGGGAGGAAATGCTCCTCCGTTGCTGTTGTGCGCCATGGTTTTTGTCTCCTCTTTCTGGTGGTGGTAGTTCCAGCCGTCGCCGCGTTGGATGAGCTGGCAATGGCGGCGACCGATGCCCTGGACAGTTCCGGTGGACGTGGTGATGTTGAAACGTCCGCTGCTGCGGACGGCAACCCGACCGGTATGGGTTCCCTGTTTCTGTCCGGTGAGCACGGTCGCGGTGACGAGGTCGCCGGTGGCGAAACCGTGGTGTTTCTTCTGGCGGGTGAGGACCAGTCGCGGGAAGCCGTAACGGTCACTGCGGGTGCGGGCGTAGCGTCCCCGTCCGGTGGAGGTGGTCACCAACACCGTGGCGGGAACCGCCGAGATAATGGTGACTTCGCCTACGGCGAAGGCATCGAGGGTATGGCTTTTCGGCAGACCGAAGCGGGTGCGGTTCCACTTGGTGCGCCCACCGGTTCCGGTGGCCACGGGTAACCCGGTGGACGACAGTTCCCGCCACAGTGCCCACCGGGTGGTGTTGACCGCCGCGGCGTCCCGTAGCGGCCGCTTAGCGGTTGCCAGGATGCGTGACAGCCGCGCGGGATCGGTGACGAACTGCTCGACCGGGCGGTTGTCTTTGTCCTGGTTGCAGGGAACGCACGCCAAAGTGAGGTTGGAGATCCGGTGACTCCCACCACGGGAACGCGGACGGATGTGGTCGACGTTGAGCGGCAACCCGGAGACGTCGCAGTAGGCGCACTTACGCCCCCACTTCTCCAGTAGGTATTCCTTGACCTCGTAACCCGCCAGGGTGCCCTGCTGATACTCGACACCGGAGATGCTCGGGTTCTCCAGTAACTGAGTATCGAAACGCACCAGTTCCATCGAAACCGCGACCACCGGTGCCAGACGGCGCAACCGAGAAACCCAACCGATGACGTTGTCCACCCGATGCTGAAGCGAAGGCGCCAACCACCCCGTCGGACGGGTGCGGTTGAGGAAACGCGGCGACCGGTACCGGCATTTGCGTGAGCGACGGCCACGACGTAACGCCGCCCGTGACTGCAATTTCTGCCGTATCTGAGCGCCGCGGTGACGCACTTCCACAGCCACCAGACCGGTGAGGATGTCGTCACCACCAACACGGGCCACCGAGATTCCGGTCGCTTTACTGCCGGGATCGACTTTCACCACCACACCGTCGATCTCGCTACCAGCAACAATGCGATCAACCACACGGATGGTGAACGGATACATCCGGGCCACGCGAGCGCGACCCTTGTCGAGAAGTTGACGTGCTCGTGCCGGATGGCACGGCATCAACGGTTCACCGCGGCGGTCGAGAACGAAAACCTTTCCCGCGGTGAAACGAACCTGTTCAGTTGTTGATTCAGTTGTGTCTTCAGTTGTTGTGCTGGTGGGGTCACCCCCACCATGAACGGAACTCCCGACGTGTACCGGTTGTCCGTGACGCCGAACGCGACGGCGATCGTCGCGCACGGTCTCCCCTCGACCATGATCACTACCCGCTGCCACGCCACGGTTTCCCGCGACATGAGCCTCCCTGCCCCGTTTCGTCGTTACTCCAACGGTGTCTGCTGACAGAGATTCCAGAGCAGCCCGCTGAGGAAGCACGGACTGGTGGGTCTTCTGACGTGTAGTGGTCGTAGCCATCTGGTGATCGCCTCCTTTCAGTGATGGCTTGGTCTGGTCAACCGATCTCTGATCTCAGGAACTTGTCGGGAAACTTCCCCCACAAGCTCCGTCCTTCAGGGCGGAGTGGTTGACCGTGTCTCTCTATGGGTTCCGGGTGCCGGTGCCTAGGGGTGGGGCAAGCGCCGTACTTAGCGGACATGCGTTCCGGGCACCGCGGTGTGTCCGGACAAGCGGAAGTCTACGGACTGTGCCGGGAAATCGGGAAGCCGACACCGCCGGGATACGCGTCGCTTTCTTTATCGAACTTCACCGGCCCAGGACCATCCCGGACCTGTGTCGTAGCCGGGTTTCGGTAATACACACCATTACGCTTGTGTACGTATCTGAAACTTTGTAGAAAGGGCAGCCCCATGCCGCGCCACTACATCGTGCGCACTACCTTCGGGGAGCGCCGGTGGTTCGCCGACGACGCGGAGCACGCCAGGGAGCAGCATCTGGATGCATTCGGCGGGGAGCCCGACGAAGACATCCTCGAGATTCGCCCCGAGGACCCGATCACCGATGTCTGAAACTAATCCCGAAACCGGCACAACCCGCCAGAACCGCCACGTTGTGCAAGGCATCACCCACGGTATGGGCGGGTACACCCATCACGGGTGTCGGTGTGAGACCTGCACCCAGGCCAACCGGGACTGGTGCATGGAATACCGTCGACGCCCTCTGAATGAGAAGAAGTTCCGGCACGGCCGCAGTGCGTATGCCAATCACGGGTGCCGCTGTGATGTGTGCAGAGCCGCCCAGCGGGAGTACAGCCGTCGGTACCGGGAGAGTCCGATAGAGGGGAAAACCTTCGTGCACGGCCGCGGCGGGTACACCAACCACGGTTGTCGCTGTCAGGTGTGCAGCGACGCCAACCGTGAGCATTCACGCCGGTACTACTTGAAGAAGAAATCCGGTCGTGCCGACTGACCTGCCCGAGATGTCTGCGCTATTCTGTTAGAGCGCGGCCAAGGGGCTGACTGGCTTCGACGGTTGAGCGGACAACTGAAAAGCGGGCAGGTGTTGGTCTCACTTCTACCTTGAGTGAACGAGACAACCAATTAAGCGCCGACAATAACGACGCACCGATGTTCACCGATGCTGATTTTGCCGAGATCGAGGCTTTTGCCAACGATTCGGCCCTCAGCACCCTTCGCTGAACATCTGCCTGAGGGAAGTTCATCACCCACGGACCCTCCGGCATCAAATTTAGGGTGATCGGCGTCTGACGAGGACTCTTCGAACCTCGGCGGACTGGAACTCAATCGAAGAACCGGTGCCCAATCACCACACCCTGTTCCTGGGGGAGGTGAACCGGACGGCAACAGGAACTGCGCCCGGAGAAAGCAGTGAGAAGCAAGATCGGACTCGGGTTCGACTCCCGACAGCTCCACCGAAGTATGCAGAACCGGCGCAGCGACCACGCTGCGCCGGTTCTGCGTTTCGAGCTCCACACACGCCACAGGGAATGGGTGACTCGCGTTACACATTCTTTGCCCGACACGGTGGTCTGCCAGCTAAAACGCCAGTATGTGCGGCTCGTGTCACAGATTCCGGGGTTTGCTGGCCGACAGTAACCCGACTTATACTGGACAGGGCATCGCCAACGCGCTGAGCAACCTGCTCGCCCAGCTCAACCCGGTGGACCCCGTCGATCCGGTGGACCCGGTGGACCCGGTGGACCCGGCCGCATAGCCCCGCACACGCACTATACGAAGCCCCCGTCCTGGTCCCGGTTAACCAGGGCGGGGGCTTCGTATGCCCTACCATTTCGGGCGTGCCCGCAACTACTGCCGCATGCGTAATGGAGTCCTGTACCGAACCGCACAAGGCCCGACGCCTGTGCCGACAGCATTATCAGCAGCAGCGCCGCACAGGGACCCTGCACGAGCACACGGCGATTCGTACCCAGCGACCGGCCGGACTGAATCTGGAGGACTCGCTGCTCAGTATCGGTTGGGACGTCGATCCCGATTCCGGGTGCTGGGTGTGGCGGGGCTCGCGCACCTCCAGCGGGCACGGGCAGCTCGGGTTCGGCGGACGGGTGCTCAAGGCGCACCGGGCGTCCTACCTGGTGCACGGAAGAAGACTCGCCGACGGAGTGAGTCTGAAGCACCGTTATGGAGTCCGGCTCTGCGTGAACCCTGAGCACCTCACCACCGAGAAGCCGACCCGGACTCCCCCGAAGCCCGTGGGCCCGGCCCACGGTAGCCGCCATGGGCGGTCGACTCTGAACGAGGAGGATGTGGCCGCGATCAGGCAGCGGTGGGCGACCGGAAACTGGCGACAGGCGGAACTGGCCCGGCGGTTCGGAGTCAGCCACGCGGTGGTCGCGGCCATCGTGCATGGGCGCACATGGCGACACGTCGATTGACGTCCGAATCGGACGAGCGGAGCAGCCGGTGCTCTAGTATCGCTAACGCACATTCCTCTGTAGCTCAACTGGCAGAGCTCCCGACTGTTAATCGGGCGGTTGATGGTTCGAGTCCATCCGGAGGAGCTCAATCCGGAACGTCCTGTCCGGACGGACGGTAATTACTCCGGACGGTGTCCGATACCGAATCGACACCAAAGTACGCTGATGTAAGTAATGCCGTTACGTTAGGATGTGCCGCATGAGCAGCTCCGTCGGACCTCCTCCGTCGGACCCACTGTGGGATGCCCCCACCGTCCCCCTGCGGGGTGCCGACCCACTCCCCTACAAGCCGCCGTCTCCTCCTCCGCCGCCCCCACCTCCCCAGTCCCCCCGATCCCGGATCACCACAGGGACGCTTCAGCTCGCCGGGATGCTGGGGATCGTCGGGTTCGGTCGTCTCTACATCGGCCACTACCTCACCGCGTTCTCCCAGTTCTCCCTCGCGTTCGTCGGAGGGGTGACGCTGGGCCACTGGTTATCGCCGATCGCTGCCATGGCCCTGGTTCCCGGAGTCGTCGGAGCCACGGATGCCGCGCTGATCTTCTCCGGACAGGTCGAGGACCGGGAAGGCCGACCGCTTCAGGGGTAGTTAACAGTTAGTGTTTTCGTCAACACTTGTGTATAGTTCTTGTCATGCGTGTAGCTGATGCCGCCCGATACCTGGGAATGTCGCCCAGCGGTGTTCGCGCAGCTGCACGGGCAGGTCGCCTTCCACATACCGTTTCCGCGAGTGGTCAGCGCATCTTCGACCGAGCTGAACTCGATACCTACATGGGTAAGAGAACATCCACCGAACCGCTGAAGAGGGTCGAAGCTCTCTATGTCCGCGTCTCTGGTTCTACTGGGCAGGAAGCATCTCTGGTCAACCAGGAGCAGACGCTGCGAGACACCTCACGCGGGGTGATCTATCGCGTCTACAAAGACACCGCTTCCGGGCTTCGGGAAAACCGCAGCGGGCTGTCGAGACTTCTCGACGACGCCGCGGAAAAGCGGTTCACGGTGGTCCGTGTGGTCTGGAAAGACAGGCTGGCGAGGTTTGGTGTCAGCTACATCGAGCGCTACCTCAATCAGCTCGGTGTCACCATCGAGGTAGTCAATGAAAAATCCAGCAAGTCACTCACCGAGGAACTGATGGATGACTTCATGGCGCTGCTGGCAAGCTTCTCCGGGCGGTTCTACCAGCTGCGCAGTAAGGACAACCAGCGGCGTCTACTGGACGTTGCCAGGGACCGGCTGTCATGAGTCGCGCCACAGTGACGTCGTCAGTGAAGCTGCGCCCGGTCACTGCTGACCCCGCTATCGCCAAACGTGTCGGCTGGTTACTCGATCTCATTCACTCCTCGGAAACCGCACTGCTGCAACAGCTGTGGACCGCCGATACCTTCGATGTCCTGCGGTCCGGGGTTTCCTCCGACGGTCGCGCACTGCCAGCCGCGGCGTCGGTGGTCGCGCAACGGTTGAGGTGGCTCGCGCCGGAACCCTCCGGTTGCTATCTGCCGCAGCGGGTGAAACGTGTCGTGCAATCTCACGTGATCTCCTCGCTGAGAACCCTGCTGTACCGCGACACCGCGATCGTCGCTCAGATGCACGGCCACGGTGGTGCGGTCACCCCGGCCTATGCCCGTGGCGCTTACCGCCAACTCGGAAAGTTCTTCACCAAAAACCCCGACCAGCTGAGCAACGGCCACCTGCGTCTCACCGACATTCAGAGCGTTCCGAAGGTTTCCCGTAGAGCGCAGCTGGGAGCTGCTGATCAGCAGTTGGCGCGCCTGGACGTTCGCGGTGACACCGTGGTTCTTTCGGTGAAACTTCCCACCGTCCCCCTACCTACCTGCCTGAAGGAGTGGGAGTTCGTCGACATCACCGCGGCCCTCCCGCCGCGCTACCGCCAGCGGATAATTGCTAAGTGGTGTCTGCCTGAGCTCACCCTCGACCGAAAAGGCCCCCTGCTGCGGTATGCCTTCGAGGAAGAGGTACCAACACCGGTTGCGCTGGAACAGGTGACCACCGCGCTAGGTATCGACTGGTCCCCGTCGGCGGTGTTCGCCGCCGCCACGGTCACGACCACATCCGGCGGTCTGGTTTCGGACTTCCGCGGCCTGCATTTCGACGACCGCGGCCTGAAAGCCAAGAACCTCCGTTTGCAGCGACACGGCGAGTTGCTCTACCGCAAAGCTGCCCGCATCGAAAACTACCTGGCCAACGCCGATCCGGTGGCACAGAAAAGTATGCAAGACACCATCGTCCGGCTGCGCGAAGACGCGCGGCTGTGTGGTGCCAAACGCAGCGCTATCAACGCCGAACTGGGGCGGCTGGCTGGCAACCACGCCGTCGGTTACGCACTGGAAGTCGGAGCGCAGGCGATCGGTGTAGAAAACCTGAGCACCCTGGAAGCCGAGAATCTGGGGGACAACAACAACCTCGTCTCGCAGGCTATCCGGTCCAAAGCAATCGAGGCGATCACCCACGCAGCCACCCAAGCAGGACTGCACGTCATCGAAGTACCCGCCCGGGGAACTTCCGCCCGCTGCCCCGGCTGTGACACCAACGTGCTGCGCCCGCGCGGCTACCACTCTGCCCGCTGCGCGACGTGCGGTTGGGTGAACGGCAACCGCGACGTTGTTGGTGGCGTCAACGTCGGCAAACGCGCCCTGTTGGGTAAAGGCCACGCCAAACGGCAGAAGGGAACCACACGCCTCGCGGTTCGTGTCACCGAACACGCTCCGGTCACCCGGTGCCGCAAGAAGATTGGACCCACACCGTCACGGCCGCGCCACCGCCGCGTTCGACACACCACTTCTCCCGAGCTTCTCACCGAGAGAAAGCTCGACAGAGAACTTGCTGTCTCCAGAAGGCAGCGATCCGCCGCGAAGCGTCGCGCGCGGACTGCGGGGAAGGTTTGTCCACCCGCAGAAACACGGTCACCTCACACTTGCCAGCAGCTCCGGAAACGAAGACTGCCAACAAGTGTCAAGTTTCCGTAGACGCTGATCCGCGGAGGTGTGTGGGCCGCTAATTAGTGTTATACTTACATCAACACCCCACCTGTAGGAGTACCGATGCCCTCGATGATGAGCAAGGCCCAGCACGCCCGCCAGGGGTATGAGACCTGCGGCTGCGGACGCCCACAGTGCCGGAAACGCCGGATCGACGATCGCCGCACCCAGCGTCGGGTCGAAAAAGACGCACTGCGTCGCGAGGAAGACTTCCGTGCCTAACGCGGCTCACACCTTCCTCCGGCTGTTGATGTCCGTGATGCTGGTGTCGGCGGTTCTGGGGGCGGGAACCGTCTGACATCCCGATTTTCCTTCTACCCTCAGATACCCTGGACCCATGCGCACTGCGGACGCACTCATCACCGCCGGGAACACCCCGGCGGTCGCTTCGCTGCGCCGGAATCACACCGCCCCGACACCCACCACCCAGCCGCAACGGCCGTGGCGTCGCTCCGTGCTGCCTCAGAACACTGCCGTATCGAACGGCGTGGCAGCCCTGGCACGGAGGTTCGGGCACTCGAATGTGGCGCAGATCACTGCTTCCGTATTCCCCCAGGCAGGAACGTCGGTCGACGCTCCTCGCTGAAGTGCACTCTGGAGACGTTGGGGCGCAACACTTTTCAGCAAATTAGCTGTTGACACCAGACATCTGATCCGTCATTGTCGTAGTCGTACGACAGTGCCGGATGTGCTCGTTAGGACGAGCGCCGATCTTGTAAATCGGAGGCAGCAGGTTCGAATCCTGTATCCGGCTCGCACGACAGATGGGCGTAGCTCAATTGGTAGAGCAGCGGTCTCCAAAGCCGCGAGTTGCAGGTTCGAGTCCTGTCGCCCGTGCTGACGGGATGTAGCGCAGCTTGGTAGCGCGTCCGCTTTGGGAGCGGAAGGCCGCAGGTTCGAATCCTGCTATCCCGACTGGTGCCCGTTGGTGTAACCGGCAGCATGACTGGCTCTGAACCAGTTGGTCCAGGTTCGAATCCTGGGTGGGCAGCAAGTTCCTCGGAACCAGCACGCACTCGGGCCCACTTCGTAAGTGTTACACTTTAAGTAACTCCCGATACCTGAAAGACCCTGACCCGATGAGCACTCCCCCACCCCGTCCGCCGTTCCGACACGACTCTTCCGTCCTGCTCCAGGCATCGGCGTACAGTACGGCCGTCTCCTGGCTGTTCATGTCCCGCTGGACCGCGATAGGCGTCACGGTGCTGGCCGTGATCGTCATCGCGATGGCGATGTATCTTCAGTTCCGCGACGACGACGCCTACTACGCAGAGCAGAAGGCGTACGAAGAGCAGAAGGCGTACGAAGACGCGCTAGCGTCGAGCCACTCAGACAACACATAAGCATCATTCGGTAAAGTAACTGTCATGACTACAGACGAATCCCAGATATTCGATCCGGAGAACACCCCGGACGCCGAGAAGCAGAAGTTCGCCCGCAAGGCGACCACACTCGTGTACTCCTATTTCGCCGCGGTGGTCGTGGCAGTGGTGATCGGGTCGATCCTAGTCCTTAACGGGCACCAGACCCTCGGACTCTGGATCGCTCCGGTGGTGGCCATAGCAGTCTCCTTAGGGGTCCTATTCGCGCTGCGTAAACCCCCAACAGGTGGTTCACCAGGCGACCCGCAGGCACCTCGGTGAGACGGCAGCGGTAGAGACACTTCCTGCCATGTGTGTCCGCAGGCGGTGCCCCTCTCGGGACCAGCCAGCTCTCGCGCGCGGATGAACTGCAACCACGACAAGGAGGTCTACAGCACCGTGAAGCCAAAGAAACTGCGGCATCCTCATGCTCGAGTGCGTCGGCGCCTGGCACCGCTTGTGGTGATCATGCTTATCACCCTGTCCGGCTGTGCCCAGGTCAGCAAGGCGCAAGTGTGGCTCACCGGCAAGGCGCTGTCCCCCGAACAGGCCCGGACCCAGGTCGTCGACGCGGCCCGCGACGTCGTCGCGGTCACAGGCATCGACGTACGCCAAGCGTGGGCCTACGTGACTGCCTGCGAGGACCTGGTCGACGCCACGTACCGCACCGAAGTGGTCGCGCACTTCCCACTGGCCTCCGGCCGCCAGGAGTCCCTCGACGACATTGCCGCTTACCTTGCGCAGCTCGAAGAGCGCGGCTGGGCCGTGCTCCACGAGCGTGGGTTCCCGGACACCATGGCTCGCAAGGACGGGTTGCTGGTCTGGTTCCACGTGCAGGGCGGCTTCCAGGTACGGGGCGAATGCCGGGACATCACGACGACGCGGGACACCCGTCCGCAGAGTGAGCCCGTCGATCTACGGGCACCTCGGTGACCCGCGCACGTCGGTCAGGGGCCCTGTGCGCGCTGACAGCGGTCCTGCTGGTGGCGGCCTGCGGCCATTCTGCGTTCCGCAACGTCGAACCCGCTCCCCCGCCGCCGACCCCGGTGTCGTCCCCAACGGCTCCCGTGGCCCCGGTTCCCACGGCGAGCGACACCGACACCGGTCCTGTCGGGATCATCACCACCGACCCGACGTGCCCGGCGTGGACCACAGCGTTCACCGACATGTCGAAGAACAAGTTCCTGGAAGGTGATTACCCGGACATCAACCAGCTGGCGGCGCAGACCCCGCACCGAGTGATGCGGCGTCTCTACGAACAGGAGAACGCCTACGCGACGGCGCATCTGGAGTCCGAAGCCGCCATCGGCGGGGCGCAGTACCGTGCGGCCTATCACGCCTCGACCGCGCTCAACGCCATCTGCACAGCGTCGGTGTACGGGACAGGAAGTTCCGGGACTCCGATTTCCACCTACTCTGAGTCGGTAGTGGACCCTCCGGGAGTTTTCCTTCCGGTATGGCTCGACGAGTGCCAGGACGCCGGGGTGCTCAACGACAAGCTCGCTTCCGAATGGACCAGCGACGACATGAAACGCCCAGTCGCGCAGTGGACCCCGAAGCAGCGCGCGAAGTGGGCAGAGCTGCGTTCACTGATGGAATCCACCGCAGCGGACCTGGATGGTGTCGCGGCGGTGGGAAGCAATTCCGTGTTCAACGATTTTCTGGCCTTGGAGGCCGTGTATCTCCGAGGTTCCGAGAAGGACCCGTCCCTCTACGCGGTCGCGGACTCGGTGCGGTTGATGGTCACCGCGGCGTGCGAAGCGGCCGCACCGGAGTGAAGAAAGTGCCCGCCGTGGGCAAACGGTCAGGACTGCCCGCGCTCCCTGACAAGGTGCTCGCGCGGATCAGAATCCCGGTCGCGGCGGTGCTCGTCGCGAGCGCAGTCGTGACGACAGCGTGCACCGGGGTCCCGGATCGCAGCCAGGAGGCCCGTCAGCTGGAGAGCAGCCTCTCAGCGATGCCAGGCGTCAACGGTGCGACCGTCATCTATTCCAACGATTTCGAGAACGGCGCCACACTTATCGTCGAGCTATCGCTGCCCGACGCCACACGACAGCAAGTGGTGGATGTGGTCGGCGCGGTGAATCAGGCGCGAGGAAACCAGTTCAGCGACCACTGGCGGCAACAGATCACGTATCGGGTGAATGGGTATGAGATGGAGTGTTCTGCGGTCGACGCCAACGGCGATGCGCTCGACGCCGAGGCGATGTCCGATGCCGACGCGCTCGCCGACGAGGTCGTCGCACTCCAGAAGCTATCCACCACCATCCTCGCGGAGATGGGCTGGGCCTCGTGCGGCGGGGACAACCGGACCCTCACCCTGCGCGGCGCCGAGTCATCGGTTCCGCAGGTGCTGGCGGCGGTGCAGGCCGCTGACCTCGGTTTGACCGAGGTCGACATGGGTTTCGGCAGCTCGGAGACGTCCGTAGAGAACCCCCTCTACGGCGTCACGTTGCGCCTTCCGGTAAGCCTCCAGGACTGGGAACGCGTTAAGGGCTTGGTGCTGGGCCTAGACGCAACACCCCGTGTAGTGGAGCTGGGTCCCGGACCGGCGATACGCGGTCTCACCGTCGGGGTGAAAAGCCCTGCGTCCGCATACCAGCAGCTGTCGACCACCATCACCCAGCTCGGCGGGCGCGGGCAGAATCGGCTGCTGTTGGAGTGGGAGTTGGAGGACCGCGACCGCGAGACCCCCAACGCGAAGAAGTTCGAGGGGTCCGTCGACATCGGGGGCTGCGAATACCGGCAGAACGCGATGAGCGAACAGCAACTGGAGAAGTTCTTCACGCCCGAGGCGCTCGAGGTGAAGAGAAGACTGCGCGAACTGTACGACACCTGCCCGTAGGAGCTATACGACGTCCCGCGCCCGCCGCGATCACGGGCAGTGAGATGCAAGAAGGTATCCAGATTCCACGAATTTTTTGTACGCATTCTGCATGTCGTCCCACCACTCGGGCTTGGTGTCTAGGGAACCTTCAGCGTTTATGAGGTATCCGTAGACCGTGCGGGCGGAGCGGACCATGTCGTCGGCAAGACCCCGCAGCTCCGGATCGTCGATGTGTTCGGCATACCGGTCGAGCTTCTCAGTCCAGGCATCCACATTCCGACGCTGTTCGGTGTTGAACGCGTCAATCTCGGAATCGGTGTTGAGGCCATCGAGGCTCTGGTCGGCGCTAGCGGCGAAGGCGTCGGAGCTGTTCTTGTTGAACTCCAGCATCTTTCGTACGGTCTGGCAGTCGGTGATTCCGTAGGTGTAGACGTTTCTGGCCGCGAGCAACCCACCACCCAGCGCCAGCAGCAGAAGTAGGACCAGCAGGACGCGGCGGTGCCGACTTGACGCAGGGAAGCGCATCAGAGTGCTTATCGGCCTGCGTGGCGGGCCCTACCCGCCGCCGACCGCCTCCATTCGAAACCCGTCCTGTAATGCATCGCGCTCGGCGATGTAATCCGGGTTCTCCGGGTTTCGCGTCTGGAGGGTTGCAGTGGCCAGCCACAGTCCGCCGTCGGCAGCCTCCACGGTGGTGATGAACCAGCTTCCAGTCTGGGTATTTCCGTCGGGGGCACGAACCCCGGCGAAGTCACTCTGATAGACGGTGTTCCCACACACCTGGTGTGTGGACTCCGCCGTGATGGTGGCGCCAACGGCTTGCCTTCCGGTGTTTATCGCCTGCTCGTTGGCTTCCTGGCTCGATGTGGCGTTGACCTTCTCCAGCGTCACGGCGACGTTCGGGCTGAAGTCCCGCTCTTTGATCCCGGTGTTGATGATCACCCCACGGAGATATGGCGAGGTGAGTTCCGAGGGACCGGTGCTGAGGGTGGCCTGGTCGACTCCTACCCAGCCCTTCGTGAGGGGAACGGAGATGGTGGGCTCCGAGTCGCTCTTCCTGTCCAGCTTCGCAGTGGTGGCGCCCTCCACCGAGCAGTCGGAGGAGGTATGCCGATCCTGGTAGAAGGCGTATCCACTCCCGGCCAGTGCTGCGGCGGCGGCGAGGGCCACGGCAGGTATCCATTTCTTCGATTTGGGCGTAGGGGTGCCGGGATAGGTGCCGGGA
>Ga0164292_10000649_pt1 | contig 27420 bp, 19 predicted proteins | sample GEODES117metaG_FD_111486 | JGI IMG/M metagenome (GOLD analysis project Ga0164292, IMG submission 111486) | Eutrophic lake water microbial communities from Lake Mendota, Wisconsin, USA - GEODES117 metaG | ecosystem: Environmental > Aquatic > Freshwater > Lake | place: USA: Lake Mendota...
CGGTCCAGTCGGTCCAGTCGGTCCAGTCGGTCCAGTCGGTCCAGTCGGTCCAGTCGGTCCAGTTACTCCTGTAAGTCCAGTGGGACCAGTTGGTCCAGTCGCTCCCACATTTCCTTGAGCTCCAGTTGGTCCAGTTGCTCCCGTTGCTCCTGTGCTTCCTGTAATACCTGTAGGTCCAGTCGATCCTGTCGCACCTGTTGCTCCTGTCGGTCCAGTCGGCCCAAGTGCTCCTTGTGGCCCATAGGTACCAATCTCAACTTGAATTACTTCTTCAGTAACAAAAACTTGAATATCTTCGTCAATTACCTCGATGGTAATAGGGTTCTCAAAAACCTCGACAATAGATGTGTTTTGAGAAGAGCTTACGGTCATCTAGTTACCTCAGGTGTAACGACAAACTTGCCCTCCAAAAGTCTTTGGACTGTTGTGTTAGGAGCAACAAGTTCAATGTCGTAGACGTATGTTCCAGGCTGAATAGTCGCAGTAGCACCTGCGGTGATAGTTATAGATATTTGCCCAGTTGCGCCAGTGATGGTAATCCCACTACCAACAGTTAACTCAACAATGTAGGTAGGCGAGGAATGATCAGCACGTACCTGCATTCTTGCAGTGTAGCCAGTCAGATTTACAACTTCGTTGTTGATCTTGTATATCAAGCGACGGGTAAAGGTAGACCCCTGCTGGCAGGTAATTGTTAGTGAATTACTGTTAAGTCTCATGCAGGTTCTTTTCTACTAATAGACACAAGCTTCCAAGTCTATTGTATACTCTCTTTATTTTATAGATGTCGTGTTTTAACGCCATCGCGCGGTGAAAAGCCTGCTATAATCATACACGTTTAACCAAAAGGGTGTACACTAGTTTTACGGGTAAAGAATTGTACATTCATGCGGAATTTGATGAATATGGAGAATTTATGACAGCAGGGATAGCACTACTTTACGCACGCGTTTCAACCCAAATGCAGGCCTCAGATGGTATGTCTTTGGACGCTCAGGAGAGAGAACTTCGGGCAGCAGCTACGTTTGCAGGCTACACCGAGATGGAACTTGTTCGCGAGGAAGGACGCTCTGGCAAGTCAATTAAAGGTCGCCCTGCCCTGCTTGGCGCACTTAGCAGACTGGACAATGGAACAGCCTCGGCGCTGATTGTTACCCGTGTAGACCGCCTCGCACGTTCCACAAAGGACTTCTTAAACATCGTCGACAGAGCTAACCAGAAGGGTTGGCGTCTAGTCATGTTAGACCTTAACCTTGATACATCTACGTACCAAGGACGTTTCGTTGTGACAATCATGTCTGCTCTTGCAGAGATGGAAAGATCTATCATCTCCGAGCGACAAAAGTCAGTTCACAAGTATCGTCGTGAAACAGGGCAAAACTGGGGAGTTGATCTTGGGCCTAAGAGTAAGATCTCAGAAGATACTCTTAAGATCATCACAGAACAACGAGATAAAGGTGTTTCATATCATGAAATTGCCCGTCAGCTAAATGCTCAAAACATTCCCACTGCGTTAGGTGGAAGTTGGCACGGATCAACTATTCGTAAAACCCTTAACTTCTTGAAAGGTAGTAAATAGAAGAAGGGCCCGATTTCTCAGGCCCTTCAGGATTTACGTCTCTCTCCCAAGTACGTAGTTAATCCTGTTTGTACTATATACCTTTTTGTTGTACTTTGGCGTATTCTTTGGTGTTTCTTATTTTTCTTCTACAGGAGTAAAAGAGCTTGACGGTGCGGATACTTCATCACCGTTCTGATCTATAGGTGGTATTCTGGCTTCGTGCATTCTATCTAGCGAGGTGAGCATTCCTCCAACTGGTGGTAACTTTGCAGCCTGTTCATCATTTTCTACGTACTCGACGACGATTAGATCTAGCTCTGTAGCAATTGCAGCCTCAAGGCGAGCTCCCTTGCTTTCTTCCCAGCCAGGCAGTAGAACAATTGTGTCAGCCTCAAGTAGGTACTTAACAGCTTCACGCATATACTCCTTGCGCTCTTTTGTTAAGTCGCCATCAAAAAACTCAGAGGGGCTGCACACTGCAAAATTGGCGTCCCTAAACTCCTTTGCAACTCTATCAAAAAGTTCGTGGTTGTAGTTAGGAATTCCAGTCATTGGACCGCTCAGGTACATCCTGCTCATTCCATGCTCTACACTTTCAACCACGTCTTCGTTGCGAATTACAGTTACACCTTCAACATCTTCGCTGATGATCTCTGCATCTATAATTTCTTCACTCATTTTCTTTATCCTCCTGTTGTCTTTCTTCCCGTGGCGGGCCAGATAACGCTATATTAGCTGCCACGTCTAGTCCGCTAATAAAGTAGTTTGATATTCCACGTTCTAAGGCAAATGCTGAGTAGGCAGATATCTCGTTGGATATTTTACTGCGAATCTCTGACTCGATCTCTAAGCGAATCTGAGACATCTGACTCCAAGGCATCTGCCATGATTCTGCACTCTGTTCTCCCATAAGTGTTTTTACCCTCTCGCAAAACGCGTAGCAGTTGCCCAGTCGACATCTCCAGTAGGAACAGCACGTGGTATAAGTACTCTACCAACTATCTCGGCTCTTGAACCTAAACCAGTAATATCGTGACCGCGGTCTGATATCTTTCTCTGGAAGGCAATCTGCGTCATCGCACGTTCACCACGTTCTTCACTCCATAGGCGATATACAGCATATAGAGCCTTAACTGGTAGACGCGCGCCTTCAGACTCTTTAGTTTCTTCATTTAAGAAGATACCGATTCGGTCTTCGTTCTTACGGTACATGTCTGCAGCCTCTGACACAGCAGCACACCACCCAAGTGAGTCGCGTGCGCTTGACCCTAGAAGTTTGATTGCGCCTTCAACTGCCCAAGAAAGAACAGCAGGCAACGCACCTTCAGGATCAAATATGTAAGCCTTTAACTCTGGGTCTGGAGATTCTGGAACCTTTGACCAAGGAATTGGTCTAATACGTCGCCACATCGCGTCGTCAGTGATAATAGGTCTGTGGTTTGTAGTAACCCATAGTTTTGCACGTGATTGAAATGTAAAAGGTTTCTCTCCAGGTGAACGCGCAGAGATTTCAGAAGAGCCAGTTAATTTCTTAACTGCGTTTTCCTTCATACGCTCACCGTCAGGCAACTCGTCGACCCACACCATACGACGTCCGCGTAGTTCTGCCCAGTGATAAAGATCTGACCCACTTGAGTTCCCATCGTTTTGTGCAAGGATTGACGAGTCAAGTGGCCAGGCATACTGCTGTGTTCCAAGACACTTTACAAGAGCTTCAACAAATGTATTTTTACCGGAGCCTGAAGGGCCGTAGACTAAGAACATTACATCGTGTGTGCGTAGACCAGTTAGTGAGAAGCCCGCTGCACGCTGAAGCCATTCCTGTAATTCCTTATCTCCACCAGTTGCGAAGTCAATGAATTGCTCCCAGCGTATGTTGCGCATTCCTTGAGTGTAAGCTACTGGTGCACGACGCGTAATGTAAAGATCAGGTCGTCCTTTTAGTAGCTCGCCGGTGCGAAGATCTATAACGCCGTTTATGACACCAAGAAGGTGCTCATCACTGTCCCAGTTTTCCACGCCAACAAGAATACGTGGATCAGACGTAGCAGATTCAATCGCACCGGCAAGTCTAGAGTTTGATTTTGCTTGCTGTGCCCATTTAATTACTTCACCTTGCTTATCAGGGTCTTCGTAGTTTACTACCTCACTAGCAATGATTGGTGCAAGTTTCTTTGTAAGCTCGCGCATTTCAAGGTTTTCAACATCAGGCTTCCAGTAGTTTCCGTCCCAGTGAAACCAACCAAGCCCTGGAGTGTAACGAACTGCTGGGCCAAACGCGTCTACAAGACGACGACCATTGCCTGTATCAGTTAGCGTTCTTTTTCCAGGTTCTCCGCCTTCGTTCTCACCGATGGCATCTGCGTCACCTGGTACATCAATGTTAGAAAGATTAGATGCGTCACGGACAGAGTCACCATCATGAATACCAGCGCTAATACTTCCACCAACAGTACCTGGCAGATGGCTGTTTTCATTAAAACCGTGAGAACGAGAGTCTGCTGATGCAGTAGGCTGTTCACCATTTTTCTTTGCTACAACTTTTGCCTGTGATTCTTGTTGTGATTTTTGTGCCCACTCTGTAAGGCCTGGCCACATACGATCTGTTTTTGGATTTTCAATAACAAAAGTGATAGCGCGTCGAACGTGCATTAGCAATCCGCCTTGGCCTTCGAGCTCAAGAGGAGGACGTACCTTTTCAGCGTTAAAGCGAATCATCATTGTTTCAACTGCAAGACGTCCAGCCTCAGTTTGCACCGGGAACTTATTAGCAAGAGCGCAGGCCATACGGAATATGTCTACTGCGCGTGAGCCTTCATCAATTCCTTCTTCAAGAAGTTTCTCAATATCAACTCTCTCGCCACCGAAGTCTAATCCGTCAAGCCAACCCCACTCAGCTTCACCTAAAGCAGTTCCGCCACGGCGTTGTCTCTTGCGTAGAACTGATAAAAGCTCTTCAGGTGCCTGTGCCATCTCAATTTCCCAAGGCGCTTTGCCTGGAACCCACTCGTAGCAATTTCCAGAGAAGTGACGTGACGGAGCGATAAGAACATAACCGTTGTGCTTAATATCAATTCCGTTAAGTCCGTTTTTCTTTAAGTTGCCAACAAGTCCTTCGTTGTCATCACATTTATAGAATAAGTGACGTCCACGAGCTTGCCCATTCTTGTATGAGTAGTTTCCAGTGAGAGCCTCAACTGTTGGAGGAAGAGCTCCGTCAAGTAGCGCCTCAAACTTCTCAAAAGAGGCAGGGCCATCAGAACGCGGATCAATATCAATAACAAAGAAACCAGAAGCTTGACAGTGAACACCAATGTTGTTTTCAGGTGCCTGGGTGTACCAGCTGTTAATTGTCTCAAGATCTGATGTTGCGCGAGTATTCCACTCCGGTATAGATGGGTGCTTGCCTACATCCTTAGGTTCAGCGTGTGGGCTGCTGCAAGTACACCGCCCACCAGTAATTCCGTAACATGGAAGAATCTTCCATCCCTGTGATGCGTACCATACTGCCGCAGGTTGAAGACGACCCAGCGCTGAATCCCAAGTTGTCATATTATCCCTGTGTCTTACTTGCTACAAGAAGGGTAGCAAACCAGCGTTCTGCATCATCTGTAGAAATATAGGCGCGCTCTCTTCCAGTTTCAGTTGTAGTTAGCACTGCTGGTAGATCGCCAGATTCAACTGCACGAGAAACAGTTCGAGCAGGTATTCCATAAGTTAAAGCTACGTTTCTTATACTCATACGTCGTTGCGTCTGCTGCATGCTCTCCCTTTCAATACGGACAAAAACCCTAGTACATAACGCTTTTAGAGGCATTTCTTAATGCAGAAGCAGTTTTGTATAATTTGCGGAATTTGTGATAAATCAACTATAACGGGTATCTACCGCTCATGTAAACAAACAAACATACCAATTTTATGATTACAATTATTCTTACCCACTGCCGTAAAGGACACCTGTAATGCCACAAGAAGCAATCATTACCATTGCCGCCGTAATGGGTGGACTAGCTGTAATACTTGGCGGAATAGTATCAATATACCGTATTGCTACTCGAATCGACCAGGCCCTGGCGTTGGACGAAGAAGGTCGCACCGTATCAGAGCGTATGTCGCGGGTAGAGCATCAACTGTGGAAGAACGGCGGCGACTCACTAGCAGACGAGGTAGGTCTAACTCATCAAATAGCCGTTGAGACAGCGACAGAAGTACGACTTATGAAAGATATATTGTTAACTTTAATCGGGCAAGCCCCAGAATCTGCGCCAGCAAGAAGAAGAAAACCACGCGCTGCTACTAGCTTTGCTCTTAAAACATTCGATAAAGAAGACTAACACCACTTAAAACTGCGCAAGTAGAAGCAGTTATCTCGACACTGTAGTAATTATATCAAACAGGGCAAGTCTGCTCAGCAGTACAGTTAGGTACACTTTTTATTAAAAAAAGATAGTCTTCAATAGTGTACACATGAGCGTTACTTTTATTACTTTATTGTTTATAATATAGTTAAGTGTTTACTATAGGTATATAGTTTGCATCGTGCTGCGGCACCTACTTAGCGTTAAGATTGGTAAAAATGTCCTTAACTGAGAGGCTTTCTGTGGCCTCAGGCACAACAGTTGGTCTCCCATGCAGAGTCGGAAGTTTACTTGCTGGAGATCAGCTTTCAAAGGAAGATAAGGCAAAGCTTGCCGAAGTTCTAGAGGTTCCATACGGAGCCGCTGGGCGTCTACCTAATACAGCAATTGGTGCTGCCCTGCGTGATGAAGGCTTTGACGTTGGAGATGCAGCAGTCACAAAACACCGTCGTGGAGGATGTCGTTGTTTCGGTCCTAACCCCAAGGTTGCAATGTAAATGAGTCTAGCAGACAAGTTCTCTATGCCAGGAAGGTCTGGGTCGGATGTACGACACACAAAGACGCCTGAAGAATGGCGTCCCCGCATGGAGATCGATGAAGAAGGCGGATACGCCATATCAACTCCAAAGGTTATGCCACCAGACGCGGTAGATATCTTAAAAGAATTTGATCTTAGTCCAGATGACTGGATTATTACGTCAGTCCGCCGCTCTCGATGGCAACGCTACGATGAAGAGTGGCTACACTCAGCTAGAGTGAACCTGGTCCCTGTCGCACAAGGATTACAGGATAAGGCCGACATTCAGTCCCTAATTGATGATATACGCAAGTGGAAGCCAAAAAAGGTTGAGAAAAAGTCTGGCAACCTTGCCTTCGTGTTTGCCCCAAGCGACCAGCAGATTGGTAAGAAACAAGGAGACCAAGGCACGGAGCAGACTATTCAAAGAATTCTTACTGCAACCGACGGCGCAGTTCAACGACTACATGATTTAAGAAAAGTTGGCCGTGAGATTGATACGGTCGTTATCGCTCTACTTGGAGATCACGTTGAAGGAAACGTGTCTCAAGGCGGGCGTCTTCAAAGCCACTCAGCATCTGATCTTGGTCTTACAGAGCAGACGCGAGTTGGCCGTAGACTTCTTATGGCGCAGATTAAGGCATTTTCCCCTTTGGTAAACCGCATAGTAGTAGCGGTAGTGAATGGAAATCACGATGAGGTAAGTCGACAGTTTTCATTAGACCCAGCAGAAGGTTGGAACACTGAAATTGCAAGTGCTGTTCAAGATGCCTGCGCAGAGAACGAAAATCTATCTCACATCGAGTTTAGATACCCTGCTAAGAGTCACCAGACCCTGGCTGTGGAGGTCTGTGGAACTATGATTGGCTTATTCCACGGACATCAAACTGGCAAGGACGTAGTTAAGTATTTGTCAGAGCAGGCGGCAGGTCAGACTGCTCTCGGCGGATGCGACGTTTGGCTATCAGGGCACTACCATAACTTTAGAAGTATGGACGTTGGTTCTCGCTTCTGGGCTCAGTGCCCAACAGTTGACCCTGGTTCAGCCTGGTATCGAGATCGACGTGGCTTAGAATCTAATCCAGGAATACTTACATTAGTTGTCGGTGAAAATCATGATCCGCGTCTTGACGTGAGTGTGATACCCGCATAGCAAGAAAGGCGATGGTGCACACTTGATAAGAAACCGTCGCCCGCACAAGGACCCAAGAAAAAGAGTACTACGCGAGGCAGAGGACAAGGTCACCAAGCCAGAGTACGAGCAGTCCGATGAGATAACCCGCATTGGTATTGTGTGGGCTGGGATACTTGATCTTGACGATGTTTTACCTGCAACTACAGTTGCAGCAATGATGTCTGCCGCAGAACTAGTGCAAGCTACCAGCTCAACCAACGCAGAGCAACATTGGATAGGCGCTGCCGCATACGCAGCGATGGGCGCCTACAGTGAGCCTGAAGAAGAAGATTCTGACGGTGGTAAACTAACCACATCCGGTCCAACCATCGGTTTTGGAGTTCCAAGTCCACCTCAACAGTTGTAGGATTTGTTAGTATTAGTAAGGTAAATATACCTGACTTCCATTACGTGGAATGGAGTTGCAATGAGCTATGGTAATGATGTCGTTACTCGTGTTGTAACGGGGACATACCTTACTGGTCGCGGTGTACCTGCTCGTGGAAGAGTAACCTTCACTCCAACAGCAACTGTAGTAGACTTAAACAACGCAGTCATAATTCCAGGCGCAATAATCGCAACACTGAACAGCAGTGGCGCCTTCTCAGTAACTCTTCCAACGACGAACAACCCAAATCTTTCGCCTGATGGCTGGGCATATGAAGTAAACGTAAGATTATATGGTGTAAAACCACAAAGATTCTTTGTCTTTATTCCTAGTGGAAATACCGCACTAGATCTTAGCGTAGAGCTAAGCAGTGCATCTCCTGTAGCAGACTCAACAGAACTTCCTCCAATGCCACGTGGACCAATTGGTCCAGTTGGACCAACAGGTCCTTCAGGCTCTGGTATTCGTGTTCTTGGTTCTTTTGCAACCTTAGGAGCATTGCAGGCAGCGTACCCAACAGGCTCGACTGGTGACGGATACATAGTTGCTACCAATCTTTATGTGTGGAGTGCAAATACATCAGCGTGGATTAACGTTGGTGCGTTCCTCGGTCCTACAGGCGCTCAAGGAGTCACTGGCCCTACAGGTTCTACAGGACCAACTGGTGCAACAGGTCCACAAGGAACAGTAGGACCAACTGGTCCACAAGGAACAGTCGGCGCTCAAGGCGCGCAAGGTATTCAAGGTGTTACAGGCCCAACAGGCGCGACAGGTGCTGCCTCAACAGTTACTGGACCTACTGGAGCAACAGGCCCGACAGGTGCTAATGGTGCAACAGGTGCTACTGGCGCTACAGGAGCTACAGGAGCTACAGGTGCTACCGGTGCTACCGGTGCTGCTGGTGTTGGCGTCAACATTCTTGGCTCATACAGTTCATTAGGAGCATTGCAAGCCGCACAACCTTCAGGGCAACCTGGAGACGGTTATCTAGTAAATGGTGTTCTCTACGTCTGGGATAATGTCAACTCTGAGTGGGATAACGTTGGAAACATTCAAGGCCCAACTGGTCCCATTGGTGCGACAGGTTTAACTGGCCCAACAGGTCCACAGGGAATTCAAGGTGTAACAGGTCCAACAGGTGCACAAGGTGTTAAAGGTGACACTGGAGACACTGGTGCACAAGGAAACGTAGGACCTACAGGTGCGCAAGGCCCAACAGGTGCACAAGGTGCACAAGGTAACGTTGGTGCGACAGGACCCACAGGTGCACAAGGACTCGCTGGTATCACTGGTCCAACAGGAGACACTGGTCCTACAGGTCCAACAGGTGCACAGTCCACAGTAACTGGTCCAACAGGTGCGCAAGGCGCAACAGGTCCAACAGGCGCTCAAGGTATTCAAGGTGTAAAGGGTGACCAAGGTGATATTGGTCCAACAGGAGGTTTAGGACCTACAGGCGCGACAGGCGCTGCGTCACAGGTAACTGGTCCAACAGGTGCTACCGGAGCTACCGGTGCTACCGGTGCTACTGGCCCAACAGGATCTGTCGGTGCAGCATCTACAGTAACTGGTCCAACAGGCAACACCGGCCCAACAGGCGCAACTGGGCCAACAGGCGCTCAAGGTGTAAAGGGTGACACTGGAGACACTGGTGCAACAGGAGCGACAGGCGCACAAGGTGTAACAGGTCCAACAGGCTCTGTAGGATCTACAGGAGCAACTGGCCCAGCAGTTACAGGCCCTACTGGTCCTCAAGGTTTAATCGGTGCAACTGGCCCACAAGGTGAGACTGGTCCAACAGGGCCTAATGGTGTAACAGGCCCGACAGGTGCAACAGGTGCAACAGGTGCGACAGGCGCTGCCTCTACAGTAACTGGTCCAACAGGCGCAACTGGTGAAACTGGTCCTACAGGACCAACAGGAGCGACTGGCGCAGCCTCTACAGTAACTGGTCCTACAGGCTCAACTGGTCCAACAGGCGCACAAGGTGTAATAGGCGCTACAGGCGCTACTGGCGCAACAGGAGCTACTGGTGCAACAGGTGCAAGTATCACTGGCCCAACAGGTGCAACGGGCGCTACTGGTTCAACTGGCCCAACAGGCGCACAAGGAACAGCAGTTCAAATTCTTGGTTCTTACGCAACATTAGAAGCACTGCAAGCAGCTCACCCTACAGGTACTGCAGGTGATGGATACCTTATAGTTGGAAATCTATATGTATGGAACGGCACTGCCTGGGAAAACGTTGGAACGATTCTCGGCCCTACTGGCCCAACAGGCGCGACAGGTCCTCAAGGTACAAACATTGATTTTAGAGGAAGCGTTGCTGATCTAACTGCACTTAATGCGATTACAGGTCAAGAAGTAAATGACGCTTACATCGTAGACTCAAATGGAAATCTTTATGTTTGGGGCGGAAGCTCTTGGACAGACGCCGGACAGATCGTTGGCCCGCAAGGACCTACAGGACCTACAGGACCTACAGGACCTACAGGACCTACAGGCGCACTTGGTAACTTTGCACCTACAGGCGCAACTCCACCATCACCTGCAGTTGCAGGTAACGCCTGGTTTAACTCAGACAGCGGAAAAGTTTACATCTACTACGATTCATACTGGGTAGAGGTTGGCGCTGCCCCAGTGGGTCCTACCGGCCCGCAAGGACCAGCTTCAACAGTCACTGGCCCTACAGGCCCAACAGGAATTCAAGGACCTACTGGCCCAACAGGCGCACAAGGTCAATTAGGAACTACAGGAGCAACTGGACCTACAGGTCCAACAGGTGCTGCATCACAAGTAACAGGACCAACTGGCCCAACCGGTCCTACTGGATCTACAGGTCCAACAGGTGCAGCCTCTACAGTAACAGGACCTACCGGTGCGCAAGGTATTCAAGGTCCAACCGGTCCAACCGGTCCAGTTGGTCCAGTCGGTGCAGCCTCAACAGTCACTGGCCCTACTGGTGCAACAGGACCAAGTGTAACTGGACCAACAGGCCCAACAGGCCCTACTGGAGTTCGTGGAGCATTCATTCCAAACTCTGCAACACCTCCAGCTTCACCGGTAACTGGTGATACATGGTTTGACACTGAGAACGGTGCAGTATTTATCTACTACGATTCTTATTGGGTTGAAGTAGGAACCTCTGAGTTTGGTGGAGCAACTGGTCCCGCAGGAACACCTGGTGCGACAGGCCCAACAGGAGCGTCTGGTCCAACTGGCCCAACAGGACCAGCCTCGACAGTTACCGGTCCAACTGGTCCGACAGGCGCATCAGTAACTGGCCCAACAGGCGCACAAGGACAGTCAATTATTGTTCAAGGTGCATATCAAGACTACGCTGCGTTTGTTGCAGGCGCTGGTGCAACCCCAGGAACAGTCGGGCACGCCTGGCTAATCGTAGCTGAGGATACTCTCTTTGTTTACTCTGCAACGCAAGGTTGGATTGACGCAGGAGCAACAATCGGACCAACAGGTGCAACAGGTCCAGGATTCTCAAATGTAACTTCATCCTCGTCTGTTCTAATCGGATCTGGAAACAAAACATTCACAATCACTGCAGGAAGCGCATTTTCGTCAGGCCAACGTGTAAGAGCAATTAACGCTGCAAGTCTTTCTGACTTTGTTGAAGGTATTGCAACTGTAGCTGGCACAACTATGATTATATCAGCAGATGTTGTTGGTGGCTCTGGTACATACGCTTCATGGAGAATAGTACTAGTTGGAAGTGTAGGCGCAACAGGACCAGCTGGTACTGCAGGAGCAATAGGACCAACAGGTCCTGGTATAACTGGTCCAACAGGTCCAGCTTCAACAATTACTGGCCCTACAGGCGCTACAGGACCACGTGGTCTTGACGGTGGAGTTCTTTACGTTGTAAGAAATACGTCAGGCGCGTTTACGTTTGATGACATTGCTGGAGAAAATCCAAACATCACTGCAATCCGTGGAGAGACAGTATACTTCGATGTTAGCAACGTAACACCAGATCGCTCGTTCGCGTTGCGTCTTGCAAGCGCAAGCACCACTTCAGTTCCTGGTACAACAAACAACAGCCCAGCTGTTGGTCGTGACTCGACGTCACAAGACACAATTATTGTGTATCAGGTTCCATTTAACGCACCTGCTGCAATCTACTATCAGTCACCAGACAGCGCAGGTTTATTTGGTCAGATTGACGTCATTGTTAAGCAAGGACCTACTGGCGCAACAGGACCAACAGGCGCGGCAGGTACTAATGGAACTGTTGGAGATACCGGACCAACAGGCCCGACAGGTCCAGCATTTGCGCAGTCAATAGCAGAGGTTAGCTACAACCCAACTTTTGCTGGAACTGGCACATACGCACAGGTAGGAACTACCGCGTTTGGAAAGTATGTTAAGGCAGGGCAGATGGTAACGTTTGCGGTTAGCATAAGTATGGCAAACGTGACTAACTTTGGAAGTGGAAACTTTACAGTAACTCTTCCAGTAGCTCCATCAGCAGATACATACATGTTTACAGGATACCTGTATGATCTTGAGAACGAGTATATGATTCATGCTCTATCAACGGGCGGAGCAACAATGACACTTTACATAACTGGAACAAACGGGCTTTTAACTCCGCTGAGCCCTACGTCTCCAGTTACACTTGATATTGCAAGTGAAATAAATCTAAGCGGATCCTACATAAGTTTAACAGCGTAATAGAGATAAGGAGACCTAATCGTGCCAATTGACTTTCCAGAAGGGCCAACAGTAGGTCAGACCTATACTTTTTCAACTCAAACGTATCAGTGGAACGGCACATCGTGGCGACTTGTTCGCACAAGTGCAGTTGGCCCAACAGGACCGACAGGCGCAGCATCAACTGTGCCAGGACCAACAGGCCCAACAGGTCCTGGTATAACTGGTCCGACAGGGGCAGCCTCTACGGTCACCGGCCCAACAGGCCCGACTGGGCCTACAGGCAGCTTTGCAATTACTCCTTGGAGTGCTTATACTCCAACTTGGTACACTACTGGTGACGCAGCGACAATTGGAAATGGAACGTTAGCAGGCCGATACCAAAACATTGGGTCAACCATCGTTGGTGAAATTCGTCTAGTGTTTGGATCAACGTCTGTTCGCGGAACTGGAACATATCGTTTTTCTCTTCCAACACCTGGAATAGCAGAAAACTACCAGCCTATCGGGCAGGTTGTTGTTCGTGACGAAGGACCTGGCAGCACGTTCTTTGGTACAGTGCTCTTTAACGCAGGACTAACAGATCGCATAGAGTTGTGGATGCACTCGCAGAGTGGAACAATTGTTGAAGGAGTTCAAATGACTCACGATACCCCTATGTTGATCTCAACTAACGATAAGATTCTTGTATACTTCCAATACGAAGCGAATCCAGCTTAGGAGATGACACATGCCAATTGATTTTCCTAACTCGCCAACTTTAAATGACCAATTCACCTCAGGTGCAACAACCTGGCAGTGGGATGGCGCCAAGTGGAACATACTTGTCACGCAGTCAAGTGGACCGACAGGCCCAACTGGTGCACAAGGAAACGTAGGACCTACAGGAAGCACAGGACCAACAGGACCTGAAGGAAACTTTGCTATATCCTCTGCAACACCTCCGTTAAATCCTGCAGTTGGCGACGCGTGGTTTAACTCAGAGAGCGGCCAGATCTACGTTTACTATGATGGTTTTTGGGTAGAGTCTGCATCATCTAACGTCGGTAACCAAGGAGATCTTGGACCAACAGGCGCGACTGGCCCAATGGGCATTCAAGGTTTAACAGGACCAACCGGCCCAGTAGGACCTCAAGGTCCACAAGGAGCAGTTGGCGTGACAGGCGCACAAGGACCAACTGGCGCAACTGGCCCGACGGGTCCACAAGGAGTTACCGGTCCACAAGGAGCAACAGGCCCACAAGGAATTCAAGGTTCAACTGGAGCAACTGGACCACAAGGTGGTCAAGGAAGCCAAGGACCAATTGGCGACCTTGGACCAACAGGCGCGACTGGACCAACAGGACCACTAGGCCCAACAGGACCACGAGGATTTACTGGTTTTACAGGACCACAAGGCTTAACAATCACAGGCCCGACGGGTGCTACTGGCGCGACAGGTTCGACTGGTCCAACAGGCCCATCTGGCGGCCCAACAGGACCAACAGGCTCGACAGGAGCTACTGGAGCTACTGGCCCAACAGGTGCTCGTGGAGCAACAGGCGGCTCAGGCCCAACCGGCCCAACAGGTGCAGCCTCAAACGTTATTGGACCAACAGGTCCGACAGGTCCACAGGGCGTAAACATTGTTATGCGAGCAAGTGTTGCAACAGTGGGAGCTCTTCCTTCAGTTGGAAATGCAGTTAATGATGGACGCATAGTTGATGCAGATGGAAATCTTTATATTTGGACAGGCTCAGCCTGGAGTGACGCCGGACAGATCGTAGGACCTATTGGGCCTACAGGACCTCAAGGTGTAACAGGCCCAACAGGCCCAGCAGTAACTGGCCCTACAGGACCGACTGGCCCAACGGGCCCAACTGGTGCAACAGGTGAAGCACTTAAGATTCTTGGCTACTACTCAACACTAGGAGCTTTACAGGCTGGTGATCCAGTCGGTGTCGGCGGAGAAGGATACGTAGTTGGACCTGGAGATCTTTACGTTTGGTCTGTTAATACTAATCAATGGACGAACGTTGGTAACATTCTTGGTCCTACTGGTCCTACAGGTCCACAGGTAACAGGACCAACTGGCCCTGCATCAACAGTGACGGGGCCAACAGGTCCAACAGGACCAACCGGTCCAGCTTCAACAGTGACTGGTCCTACAGGTCCTGCATTCTTTAACTTAGTCGGAGCAACGTACACTGCAAACCGCATTCTTGGTGCAGCAGATGCTGGATCTCTTGTAAGAATGAACCTTGGAGTTGCAAACACAGTAACAATTCCACCAGATATCACATACAACTTTGCTATTGGAACTCAGATCGTCATAGTTCAACTTGGCGCAGGGCAGACAACGTTTGTTGCAGGCTCTGGAGTTACGATACGAAGTGAAGGAAATAAGCTCATCACCAAGGCGCAGTATGCAACTGCGTCACTAATCAAGCTAGCCGCAGACACATGGTTGCTAGCTGGAAACTTGACGGTGTAATGTGCTAGTTGCCCAGCACGGAGTCTTTTCTACCTACGAATATCCATTTGTCCCAGTTGAGTGGTCAGCAGTTCCTACATCTAGCTTTGGAACAACAAACATCAACTCACTCGCGTTTGGCAATTCAGTCTATGTAGCAGGTGGAAACTCCGGTAAGATTGGAACCGCGCCTGAAGGCATCACATGGACCCAAAGAACATCGTCCTTTGGCACAACTCCAATCTATGCCGTTGCGTATCTAAATGGAGTTTTTTACGCTGCAGGAAGCACAGGGAAGCTTGCAACATCTGTTAACGGGACTTCAACCTGGACACAGCGCACATCGTCATTTGGCTCAAGCGTAATTCTAGGTCTTGCCTACTCGTCTACTCTTTCAATCTACGTTGCAGTCGGAGGAGATGGGAAGCTTGCTACATCAACTGATGGTCTAGCCTGGACTCAAAGAACATCATCATTTGGTACTACGTTTATCCGTGGAGTTGCTGCTTTTGGTGGCACTCTTGTAGCAGTTGGAGATGACGGAAAACTTGCAACATCAACTAACGGTTTGGTGTGGACGCAAAGAACATCATCCTTTGGTTCAACTCGTATCTACGGAGTTAGCATCGCCTCAAGTCGCCTGGTCGCCTTTGGCGCGGCTGGAAAGATCGCATCGTCAGTTGATGGAATTAACTGGGTTCAAGGAAACTCAAGCTTTGGAAGCTCTGATATTCGCTCGGTGTCATACGCATCAAACGGGGTATACGCATCTGCTGGAGCAGATGGCAAGTTAGCAACATCCTTTGATGGTGTCGGCTGGGTGATTCGTCCTTCTTCGTTTGGAACGTCTACAATAAATGGCATTCACATAAGTTTAACAAGATCAATAGCCGTTGGAGACAGCGGAAAGATCTCGCTATCAGTCTAAGAAAAAACAGGAGGTAGGACATGTATACATACGAGGTAACAAGTAATCCTCCAATGTGTAAGATTCTAAAGGATGGTCAAGTAGTTGATCATAGTGGACCTTGGGAGTCAGAAGAGGCTGCCACATCTTGGGCAGTACTCTTTGTAGAAAAGTGCAACGGCGGATATGATCCGTTCTCTGCTGCTTAGTCTTTAAGAACTTAAATTACAATAAACCACGTAAGGACCACCAAATGAACGGAGATAGCGCGTGCCAGCTATAGATTTTCCAAACACGCCTACGCTAAACCAGGTATTTACAGCTGGTGGAAGCACCTGGGTTTGGGACGGAACCAAGTGGGAAGTTTCACGTGTAGCACCCCTTGGTCCAACAGGTCCACAGGGAATTCAAGGTGTAACAGGCCCGACTGGCCCAACAGGTCCACAGGGAAACCAAGGATTTACCGGCCCAACAGGTGCGGTATCAACTGAGCCCGGACCGACAGGACCAACAGGACCGCAAGGCGTACAAGGTGTAACTGGTCCTCAAGGACCTACCGGAGTACAAGGACCTACCGGCTCAACCGGTCCGACAGGCGCACAGTCAACAGTCACTGGCCCTACTGGCCCAACAGGACCACGCGGTTTAACAGGACCAACTGGAGCATCTTCACAGGTAACGGGCCCAACAGGAGCGACTGGTCCGTCAGGCCCAATTGGTAAGTTTACCGCAGGACCAAGCCAACCAGGTGGCGCATTAACGAATGGAGATGCCTGGTTTAACACAACCACAGGTGTTACCTACGTTTACTATGAAGGAGTCTTTGTTGCCGCGGCCGGTGGAACAACTGGACCAACAGGTCCAATTGGAAATCCAGGCTCATATTCAATCACTGCTTCCTGGTGGTTAGGTGCGTAACATGTATAAAATAGGGACATTCAACTTAAGCTTTATTGTAACTCTTTTTAGAACGAGAGGTGTAAACTAATGCCAGGTTTTATCGGCGGCAGTAGCGCAGGTTCAGGAGGCACCGGCGGAGAGATCTCCTTTCCAAAGGAGTTTATTGATCCGGTAACCAAGCTCCGCGTCTCTCAACCAGAGACGCTGATTGATACTGACTTTGAGTACGGCCTTCAGCCTACTAAGTGGGAAACTGTTGAGCTTATCAACAACACTCCATCGTTCTTCTCTAAGGGTGGCGATACAACCATTCCTAACATCTCCGCTCTTGTTACAAACGCAGGAACACGCGAGATCACGGTAACAACTACAATTGAGCACGGCCTATCTGTTGGAATTCCAATCTCCGTAACAGGTACAAAATCCGTAACCGCAGATGGTACCTATATTATTAACTCGATTCCAAACTCGACGTCATTTACGTATCTATGTAAGGAAAATCAGGCAACCACCTCCTCAATTGAGGATCTTTATACCTCAATTATTACAGGCGAGTTTTTTCAAGGTTCTCAGATCCGCATCAGCACAACATCTGGAATGGTCACAGACGCCGCAGCAACGTCTACTATTACTGTAAACACACCAAGTGCTCACGGCTTTAAGGTTAACACACCGTTCTACTTCCTTAACTTAAACTCAACAGTGTCACAGGTCTTTGACTCATCAAACACAACAACAAAGTCATTTGACTCATCAAACTCTGCTACCGCCCAGACCTTTGACGGATCAAACACGCTTAACTCGACAAACATCGACTTCTCAAACAGTGCAACTGTAGGCGGAACTACAAGCGCCATCTCAAGTGTAAACGCCGCGGCTGACACAATCAGCGTCTCACACACCACTGAAAACTTCCAAGGCAAGCCTATTGGAACACCTCTTTATTACAACGTTACCACTAGCTCAAACTACTTTGCAACAAACCCTCGTGGAGTTGTGTATCTTAAGACAAACAACACCCTAGGAACGATAAGCTCAACCTTCCAGGTGAGTGAGCTCCCTGACGGAGATGCAATTGACATCACCGCAAACATGACAGGTACCTTCCAGCTTGCAAACCAGGCTCGCACCTTCGCAGGAAACAACGTTGATCTTGTTACTGAGCAGACGATATCTATCGTAAATGATACAGCTAAGACATTTAACGGAACAAACACAGGAGGGCTTTTTGGAACCTGTACCTCGTTCCCTGGAACCTCAACCGTCAACGTTGTTAGTGGCTCTGGCGCTGCAGATCTTGCATGGTATGAGGGCGCGATGGTTTTATACACAACAACTGGAACTGCACCGTCAGGACTAACAAACAACACAACATACTTTGTTACCAACTTCTTTCAACAAGGAACATCAACTACCTATTCATTTAGCCTAAAGCCTCTGCCAACCTCGGCAGCGATTACTACGATCTCCGGTGGAACAGGCACGCACACATTTACAGCAATTGGCGTATCGGTAGATCGAGACATATTTCATATACAAAATCATGGATACACAACAAACGACATGCTTCGCTATTCGTACCCCGCAGGCGGAAAGTTTGCAGTCGCGTCAATTGATCAGGACAAGGATTTCTACTTTGTCTCCACTGTGTATGATTCTAACAACTTCAATCTAAATCAGGTAATCGGTGAGCTCGTGCCTGCAACAGATTCTCGCACAGGAACAAACGCAGGAACTGCAATCGCTGCAACCTCGGTTACAGCGGTTGGCTTTGGCGCAGGACTTACATATGCGGTGACGAGTGGAACTCTTCCTGGAGGTCTTTCTCTTAACGCATCAACAGGAGTTGTCTCTGGTACACCAAATGCTGCATACTCGACTGCCAACGTTACGATTACTGCAACAGACTCCGCAGGCACAACAGGTACTCAAGTTATTACCTTCCAGTTTAATCCTGCACCAAATCTTTATAGCTTTACGTCTGCAACGTTTGGTGCAGGTGGAGCAACTGGCCGATTTGGCCCAAATATCACACAAGCTCGAAGTGCAGTAAACCAACCTGCTTGGACAGGCTCGTACTTAAACATGACTATTAACGGAATTCAAAGGTGGACAGTTCCACAAACATCTACTTACCGTATTGAAGTAGCTGGTGGTTGTGGTAGCGCTTACAACGCTGTTGGAAATAACCGAGGATACGGATGGCGATTACGAGGGGACTTTGCATTAACGCAGGGTCAAATTATAAACATTGCCGTAGGACAAGCTGGAACCGGTAACGGCGGTGGCGGTGGCGGTACCTTCGTAGTAAGAGAAAACAGCGCAACTAGTTATACACCACTTATTATTGCTGGTGGCGGTGGCGCTCAAGATGCTCGTTACAGCCCTCAACCTGAGTATCATGATGCAAACAGCGGTGAAAACGGAAAGCCTGGTGGAGGCGGTTCTGCGGGAGTTGTTGGCAATGGCGGAACAAACGGTAACGGTGGTACTGGACCTGGAAGCAACGGTGGTCCTGGTGGAGGTTACTTTACTAATGCCCAGGACGTAGGTTCCTTTGGTGGTTACGGATTTTTGCAAGGCGGTAATGCGCCAAGCACAAACAGCTTAGTTGGTGGAGATCCAGACGGAGACGGAACTGGTGGTTTTGGTGGTGGAGGAGGAACTTCTGACGACCAGTCAGCGGCTGGTGGAGGGTACTCTGGTGGTGGAGGAACTTCTGAAGATAATCACGGTGGTGGTGGAGGTTCATACTTCAACACTAGCTTAGGAACAAGTAGAGTAGACATCGGTTTCTGGACTTCCGGTACCGGATTTGTTACAATTACAAGGCTATAAGGAGAACATAGATGCCAATTAACGTAACAGCCGTAGGTGCGGAAGGCACCCACTCCTTTGCTAAGACAAACGTCAACACCGCAGAAGACTACATCTTCTACAAGAACTCAGGCGGAGACGTAATCCCAGCTGCCTATCAAACAGGACGAACCTTTATCTACTCTGCAGGCGCAGGATCTATTACCGGGCTAACAACTGGAGATCTTGTCTATGTAATTGCGTCAGGAAACGTGCGTCAACTTAAGTTTAGCGCATCATCCGGCGGAGCCGCGATTAACTTCACAGGCGCAACCGCAGGATCAGTTAAGTTTAATACTCCAACAGTCTATGACAACAAGCTCAACATTGACGGTTCGTTCACAAACAACCAGGCGGTAAAGTACTACACCACCGGCACTCCGATGACAGGCCTTGTCAGCGGAAACACATACTTTTTACGTAACGTCTCAATTTCATCCTTCGCAGGCGCACAATCACTTTACACTCTTGCATCAAACACTCACACATTTACATCAGGTGGAGTCACTGGACGCCTTGGCCCAGATCTTGCTACGCTAAGAGCATCGTACACAACTGCGTCAGCTTGGCGTGACACATATCTACAACAGGGTAACTTTCAAGGATACCAGGACTGGACAGTTCCTGTCTCAGGAATCTACGAGTTTGATGCTCGAGGAGCCTCAGGTTTTGACGGTTCGGGCGCGGGCGGAGTTGGTCGCGGCGCGATAGTTAAGGGACGTGTGTCTCTTACAAAGGGCGAGATTATCACAATTGTGTGCGGTCAAATCGGAACCGCACCAACCTCTGGAGCAGCAGGCGGCTCAGGCGGCGGAACATTCGTTGTTCGTAAGGCTGGAAACGTGCCTTTGTTTGTTGCAGGCGGAGGCTCTGCTGAGTCTGGTTCAGGAGCTGGACGTGACGGCGTTACAACAAACCTTGGAGGAACCTCAACCTCAGGACAACCTGCTGGTGGCGCGTCAAGCTTCGGCGGACGTTCACAAGGAGGTTTCTCAGCAGGCGGTGCAGGGTTTGCTGGCGCAGGACAAGACAGTTCTACCACCAACCTCGGTGGAGGAACATACGCAACAGGACTAGTCCACAACTCAAACGCGCGTATTGGTGGATTTGGTGGATTTGGTGGCGCAGGACAGTCTGATGGAAACACGCTAACTCAATCGGGTGGAGCTGGCGGATACTCAGGCGGCGGTGGCGCTCGTACAACTGGAAACAACCAATCAGGTGGTGGTGGCGGGTCGTTTATTACAACAGAGGCAAGCAACATCTCAACGTCAAACGGTCTATACAACACATCTTCTTCATTCAACGGTGCTGCAATCACAAACCTTGCCGCGTACAACACCGGTAACGGCACAGTTATTATGACGCTGATTTCTTCATTTACCGCTGGTAACGAGATGTATCCAACTGCTCTTGACGCAGAAAACGGCACAAACAAGATTTTAATCGCGTCCGCAGGAAACTCGTATCACGCGCTTACGCCGATCTCTCTTGACGCGCAAAACGATACTATTCACACTGCTGCAGGACATGGTCTTTCAAACGGACAGGCTGTTACATACTTCTTTAACGGAACTGTGCCTGCAGGTATAGCAAACAACACTACCTATTACATCAACACTGTAAACAACTATACATATCGAATTAGCACGACGCCTAGCAGCCCATCTTTTACAACAATTAACCTTACTACTCCGTCATCTCGCTCGACTGCAACATCAGATGTTGTGCGCGGTGTCGTTGTTAACACTGCACTTGACACGCTTACTATTAACAACCACGGCTTCCAGGTAGATCAGCCAATTCAATATGATGCTGGCGGAGGAACTCCAATCTCGCCTTTGCAGGATCAAACAACCTACTTCGTGCAGGAGGTCATTGACGCGAATAACATTCGTCTCAAGATCTCACTGAATGCCTTAACATACATCAACTTTACCGCAGCTGGCACATCAACAACAAACAGCTTTATCTTCGTTACTGTTAACCTTCTTAACGACGAGTTGTATATTCCTAACCACGGACTTGTAACTGGCCAGGCTGTTGTATACTCAAACGGTGGCGGAACAACCGTTGGTGGTTTAACAAGTGGTTCTACATACTTTATTATCAAGAGAGATAACAGCATCGTTCGTCTTGCATCCACTGCTACAAACGCTGCAGCAGGAACAGCGGTCAACCTAACCTCGGTGGGAACTGGAACGCAGACTCTTACCGTTACTGCACTTAGCCTTGCAGCAGATACCATTACAATTCCGGGTCACGGATTCCTTCAAGGTGAGTTAATTCAATATGACTCACAAGGACAGACTGCTATCGCCGGTCTTACAACCGCAACACCTTACTACATCATCTTCGTTAACGGCGATAACATCAAGCTTGCTACAACTCCTGAGAATGCCGTCGCAGGTACAGCGGTTAACCTTACTGCTGCGGGCGTTGGAACTCATAAAATAACATCTCTCAGCAAGACTCCTGACGGTACATACGAGATTGCAACAGTTCCAAGTGCAACGTCATTTACTGCAACCGCGCGAGGAACAGTTCCTACAATCGTAAAGACCTTTAACCCACGCTCAACTGTGGATCCTAACCTCGAGACATTCAAGATCCCATCGCACGGTTTCCTAACTGGAACCGCGGTAACGTACTCTCGCGGAGAAGATACTGCGATCTCAGGATTAACGCATAACACCGTCTACTATGTCGTTGCGGTAAACCGTGACTACATAAAGCTTGCAACAAGTGCCTCTGACGCCGAGTCTGGCATCACACTTAGCGTTACCGACTTTGGTACAGGCGCTACCCACTCGTTTACTACCTCTCAAATTAACGGAAACGTAACCGGTGGCGGAAACGTAACAATTGCCTCAGGCTCGGTTCTTGTTAACGGCTCAGGTACCTCGTTCTCAAAGGTTCTCAAGGTAGGAGACCAGTTTAGACTGTTCCCACCTAACACCACTCTTTCGAAGAACTTTGCACCAGCGGATGTTAACACAACAAACAACCGAATCACACTCACGTCACATGGATTTACTACAGGAGATGCAGTAGTGTTCTCAGCAGGTGGCGGAGTTGCGCCTAGCCCACTTATTGATCTTTACTACTACTTTGTTCGCTCAGTCGGAGTAAATGAAGTTACCTTGCATGGGTCTCAGGCAGACGCTACCGGCAACGTAAGCGTTGTTGCGTTCTCAACACAGGGAACAGCAGGAGCTACTCCGTTTAACTTAACAAGAACAACTCCGCTTTCTCCAATTATTCGTAAGATCACTGCCATCGGGTCTGACACTCAGCTCTCTGTTGACCGTCCTTACTCAACGGCTTACACTGCGCAGTCATACTCTTATCCAACGTTTATTTACGTTCGCCCTCAAGGATATTCTCTTCACCGTCCGTTTGACGGTGGAGTTGAGATGTCAACAGGCGCGAACATCTCGCTTGGCGTTATCGTTCGTCAGACACGTAAGTACTTCCGCTACCAGTCAGGTAAGGGTATTCAGACCTCCTGCGGTATTAACTTCCAGCCATCAATTGATATTGACTCAATGGTGCGTACTACCGCAACCACGGTGACAGCAACTACACGTCGTCCTCACGGCCTAATCTCTGGTTTGTTCGTTCGCATCTCCCAGGCCGAGGACTCATTTGGAGTTACTAGTACCGTGTACAACGGTGATTTCCAGGTAACTGTTCCTGCAGGATCTCTTACAACGTTTACAATCAACGCTGTTGCGCAGGTTGGCGCTGAGGCTAAGGCATACGGCTTCCCGCAGTTTTTTGTTCGTGAGTGGACCGGTGGAGCAGTCCGTACTGGTATGTATGACTTCCAAAACGGTATGTTCTTTGAGTTTGATGGACAAAAGATCTACGCATGTCGTCGCTCATCAACACAGCAGATGGCTGGAACGATCTCTGCACTTCAAGGGTCAGAGATTATATTTGGAACAGGCACAAACTTTACAGGGCAGTGCGCAGTTGGAGACTACATCGTTCTACGCGGACAAAGCTATCGTGTAGCTCAAATTGACTCTGATACTCAAATGGCAATTCGTCCAGAGTACAAGGGCGCATCTGGAACTGAGAAGGAGTTTAACCCTACAGCAGTTGTTAACACAACAACAAATGTATTCGCCATCGTAAGCCACGGCTTCTCTCAGAACTTACCACTTGTCTACAACTCAATTGATGGCGAGCCTATTGGTGGTCTTATCAACGGTAGAGCGTATTACTGTGACATCATTGATAACAACTCGTTTAAGTTGATGGCAAACCCAAATACATCTGGCACGAACGTAGATCTATCAAGCGTAGGAACTACAACAGTTCACTCGTTTACACCTGCTAAGTCTGGTATCATTGCGACACTTACAGTGGACGTAAAAGTTGCACAGGAAAACTGGAACATTGATCCTTGCGATGGAACAGGCATAACTGGTTACAATCTAAACCTTTCAAGAATTCAGATGGCGTACATCGATTACTCCTGGTACGGTGCCGGTAAGATTCGCTTTGGATTTAAGGACGGACAGGGCATAGTTAAATATGTTCACGAGTTTGTTCACAATAACATCCTTTATGAGTCATATTTGCGCTCTGGTAACCTTCCAGCACGCTATGAGGTTGTCACCTATGACAGCCCAACGTATATTCCGTACCTGTTCCACTGGGGTACCTCTGTCATCATGGACGGCCGATATGACTCTGACCGCGCGTACTTGTTTACTGCAACAGGCCAGACTCTTAACGTCCCTGGAACAACACGTAAGACATTCGCGTCTGCTGGAATTAACACGACAAATGACCTGATAACAGTTCAGACTCACGGTTTTAACAATGGCGACATCGTGCAGTTCCAGTCTATTGCCGCAACGGGCGCAAAGGGTGCTAACACACAAAACCCTGCAACAGCAGTAGTTGGGTCAAACACTCTTGCCAACCTGACAAACAACACATCATACAAGATTCTCGTAAACTCTGCTAACCTTATACATCTACTTCCTCTTAATGCAACGATTAGCCTAGGAGCTACTCAAACTATCACTAGCGCGCAGGCTGGCACTACCGTAACGATTACAACAACTAATCCTCACAACCTAACAACTGGTATGCCTGTTGGAGTGTACTTTGGTCGCGTCCCTACCGGAGTGTTCACAGTAACTGTGTCAAGCTCAACGGTATTTACCTACACCGCGGCTACCTCAGCTACAGTCGCATCCGCGGCTGATTCTGCCATCGCAATTACCGAGGTTATAAACCTTACCTCACAAGGTAGTACTCAGTTTACGTACTTCCTGTTCCCAGACGGATCAGTTAACAACACATCCGGTCCAAACTACCAACCACTGCTTTCAATTCGCCTCTCTCCATCAGTATCCTCTGGTCTAACCGGTAAGCTTGGTGATCGAGATGTTATTAACCGCATGCAGTTGCGTTTACAGGAAATTGGTATCTCATCTACACAGTTGGTTGACGTTAAGCTACTTCTTAACGCGCGTCTTAACAACCTCAACTTCGTAGGTGTAACATCACCTTCTCTCTGTCAGATTGTAGAGCACACCGCGGCAGATACCGTCTCCGGCGGCGTTCAGGTCTACAACTTCCGTGCATCTGGTGGTTCAGGCGTCGGTGTTGAAGGAACAACAAGCGTTAATATCGATGAGTTGTTTGAACTTTCAAACTCGATCCTCGGTGGAGACAGCGTTTTCCCTGACGGACCTGATATTTTAACCGTTGCCGTTTCACGTTTAGTAGGCGGTACCACGCTCACATCAGCTAAGTTATCATGGACTGAAGCACAGGCTTAGGAGAAAACAATGCCGATCTCACGTCTCGGGCTTGTCAATCCAGCGGCCAACACGGATGCAGTACTGTATAACGCAAGTGACTCTCGTCTTGTGTCGGTAACAGTTGCAAACAAGTCTATAACTGCTACACCTTTACTTAAGGTTTCAGTTTGGATAGTTCCATCAGGTGCAACAGTTGCAGCGCAGTACGCATACATATGCTTTAACCTTACCGTTGGCCTTGGCCAATCGTTTGAGACATTCCGCTTTGCAGTGCAAAATGGAGATGACGTGTACGTTAGAGCAACAACAGCTAATGCCTCGTTTGTCATGAACGGCATCTTGCAAACTGATGACGCATATGCAGATAGCACCGTTCAAGTATTTGCAAACAAGACAATCCGTGGAGTGAATAACACGCTGTATGTTGACAAGGGCACAACCGCGGAACGTAATGCGTCTGCCGAGGTAGGGTATGTTCGATTCAACACCGACTTTGATTATCTAGAGGTAAAGACTGCTGCAACAAGTTGGACGCAGGTCCCGATTGGCGCAGGACCGACAGGCCCAACAGGTCCACAAGGTATTGCAGGATCAGGCGTTCAGATCTATGGCTACTATGCAACTGAAGCTGCACTTAATTCAGCCTTTCCTTCAGGAAACCCAGGACAAGGATACATCGTCGGGACAGATCTTTATGTATGGATACCCTCTATTAGCTCTTGGACAAACATAGGGCCAGTCCAAGGACCAACTGGGCCAACAGGCGCTGCTTCAGAGGTGCCTGGTCCAACAGGCCCGACTGGTCCATCAGGTGGACCGACAGGACCTACTGGCCCTGAAGGCCCAACAGGTCCGTCAGGCGGACCAACTGGCCCAACAGGACCAGCCTCGACAGTTACCGGTCCAACTGGTCCCTTAGGGCCAACAGGTCCAACAGGTCCTCAAGGTAGTGCAAGTGGGTATACTCCAACAGTTAACGGAAATTGGGATACCGTACCTACTACTATTGCACAAGCACTTGATGAGCTTGCAGCTAGAGTAGAAGCACTGGAGAACGCATAATGCCAATTAAACGTTTAGGAATTCTTACTCCTGTAGCAGCAAACACCACTTATACACTAACGACCGCTGACGTATCATCTGTTGCCTCAGTTATAATTGCAAACACGGGAAACGTTGACACCGTTGTTACAATTTATGTAGATCCTATTGCAGGAGGCGGAGCGCTAGATCAACGCGCATACATCCTAAGTGATGTAACAGTCTCAGTTGGACAGGCTCTTGAAACATTTAGATTTGCACTTGATGTCGGAGACATCATTAAGGTAAGAGCTACAACTACAACAGTTTCTTTTTCTACAAACCTTCTTTACGAAGCAGCAGGCCGAGCAAACATTCAGTACTCGGCAGCTGCGCCTGCATCACCGCAGGTTGGCGACATCTGGATTGACAGCGATACCGATGAGCTGCAGGCATGGACAGGATCTGCCTGGGCACTTGTTGCTCTTGCAGCTCCACAAGGACCTAGCGGCCCAACAGGGCCCGTTGGTCCAACAGGCGCGACAGGTCCGTCAGGTCCGCGCGGCTACACTGGACCAACTGGAGCAGGAATTAACATTAAGGGACGGTATGCTACATATGGAACGTTTATCGCCGCACAACCTTCTGGCTTTGTTGGTGACTCGTACTTAGTAGGACAAAATCTTTACATCTGGGACGAAGTAAATCTTAACTGGTATGACTCAGGTGTGCCACTTCTTGGACCAACCGGCCCAACAGGCGCAGCATCTACAGTAACTGGACCTACAGGTTCATCAGGTCCAACAGGTCCAACAGGTCCGTCAGGCGGC